>ERZ808240.2069-NODE-2069-length-23092-cov-33.864045_pt1 | contig 23092 bp, 18 predicted proteins | sample MGYA00521084_ERZ808240 | MGnify/ENA primary metagenome ERZ808240 (study PRJEB31516, sample SAMN03275571) | gut metagenome | biome: mammalia-associated habitat; material: feces | host: Papio cynocephalus | place: Kenya | collected 2012-08-06 ...
TGACAAGGCCGACGTGGAAGACCCCGACAACAACCCTAGCGGTGGCGGCTCAGGCGACGGAGGCGGTAGCTCAAGCACCGGCGACGGCACCGTAGAGTAAGCTCCACAAGCAAGAAAGCAAAAAGTCCTTATCACATCGACAAACAAAAAAAGAAGCCGTTGGACTTAGACGCTCTTCACATAGAATCTAAGTCGCGGCTTCAATATAATGTTTAAATGTGAGTTTAAGATATTGCTAAATATGCAATGGCCAGAATAGCTATCATAACTATCGCTACCATGGCTTTAATTAAGCACGTTGTTACCTTTTTCACTATAACGAGCCCCACCACCAAGATGATGAGAGCAAATATATAATATCCAAAATCGCTCATAATCACACAGTTTATTTATCATTCTTCAATGCCTTACGAAATTCTGCAGGAATCGGAGTTTCAAACTCCATTGGCTGATGGCTCATTGGGTGATAAAAACACAATACATAGGCATGCAAGCATAACCGACCACAAGGATCGTCGCCATTGCCATATTTGATGTCACCACACACAGGATGTCCCATATCTGCAGTATGAACACGTATCTGGTTCTTGCGACCAGTATCCAAGCGGAATTCCACAAGCGAATGACTCGTGGTTCGCTGGAGAGTGTGGAAATGAGTAACTGCATATTTGCCGCCATTGTCCACATCGCTGCTATAGGTGATATAGGCTCGGTTGTCTTTCAGCCAGTTGGCGATGGTTCCCTCGTCTTCCTCCATCTCGCCCGATACCAGTGCCACATAACGACGATCGTATACATTCTTGTGCCAGTCGTGTTCCAGGGCAAGCTCCGTCTGCTTATCCTTGGCATAAATCATCAGTCCGGAGGTGTCTCGGTCGAGGCGATGCACCACATGAGCTTGACAGTTTTGACGGGTCTTATGGAAATAATCATCCAGGACAGCCTTCACATTCAAGGTGGAATGGCCAGCAGCCATGCTAAGGATGCCTATCGCTTTCTCCACCACTACCAAGTACTTGTCCTCGTATACTATTTTAATATAACGGCTCTTGAAGGTTTCCTGATTTTTCTTCGTGCGGCTCACACTGATTTTCATACCCGGTTTGAGCTGGTAGTCAAACTTGGTGACAGTCTTGCCATCCACACGGATTCCACGTCCCTGCAAGGTCTGCTTAACCTTAGTCTTGCTTTGCCCCTTGATGTTTTCAAGAAGCCATTCCAATAAAGGAGCAGGCTTGCCCACCGTATAGTGGTCATATTCATTTGGATTGCCATAAGCGGCCCTGTTTCTATTGTTGTAGTTCATATTATTCAAATTGATTAATGCTGCAAAAATCGCCTGCAAAAGTAATGCTTTTTTAGAGAATGGCAAAGTTTCACCATCATTTTATACATTATTTAATAATGTTTTCTCTATAATTTCTTGATTTCCAAATATTTTTTGTATCTTTGCACCCAAAATAAACAGAAATAAATAATAGAAGGTATTAATAAATAGGAATGATTACAGTAACAAATCTTGCTATCCAATTCGGAAAAAGAGTGCTTTACAAGGATGTAAACCTCAAGTTTACTCATGGTAATATTTATGGCGTCATCGGTGCAAATGGTGCCGGTAAGTCTACTCTCCTACGTGCCATCAGCGGCGACCTTGAACCAAACAAGGGTACCGTGGAAATGGGACCAGGTGAGCGTCTTTCCGTCTTGGAACAGGACCACTTTAAATATGACGAATATCGCGTGATGGACACGGTGCTTATGGGCCACCAGCCTCTGTGGGAGAACATGAAGGAGCGCGAGCGTCTCTATGCCAAGCCAGAGATGACAGAGGAAGACGGCAACCGCGCCGCCGACCTTGAGCTCAAGTTTGCCGAGATGAATGGCTGGGAGGCAGAGAGCAACGCCGCTCAGCTGCTCCAGAACCTGGGCGTGAAGGAAGAACTTCACGACAAGCTCGTGGGCGAGCTCTCCAACACAGAGAAAGTGCGAGTGATGTTGGCAAAGGCTCTCTTCGGAAACCCAGACAACCTGCTCCTCGATGAGCCTACCAACGACTTGGACCTCGACACCGTAGAATGGTTGGAGGAATACTTGAGCAATATTGAGCAAACAGTACTCGTCGTATCTCACGACCGTCACTTCCTTGATGCTGTCAGCACTCAGACGGTAGACATCGACTTCGGTAAAGTAACCATGTTCGCAGGCAACTACTCTTTCTGGTACGAGAGCTCGCAGTTGGCACTCCGCCAGGCTCAAAACCAAAAGATGAAGGCCGAGGAGAAGAAGAAGCAGCTGGAGGAGTTCATCCGTCGATTCTCTGCCAACGTTGCAAAGAGCAAGCAGACTACATCCCGAAAGAAGATGTTGGAGAAATTGAACGTAGAGGAAATCCGCCCATCAAGCCGCAAGTACCCTGGCATCATCTTCCAGATGGATCGCGAGCCAGGCAACCAAATCCTCGAGGTGGAGGGCTTGAAGGCCGTCGACGAGGACGGAACCGTACTCTTCGACAATGTAAACTTCAACATCGAGAAGGGTCAGAAAGTGGTATTCCTCTCTCACAACCCAAAGGCGATGACCGCTCTCTTCGAGATTATCAACGGCAACCGTAAGGCAGACGCTGGTGAATATAAATGGGGCATAACCATCACCACCGCTTATCTCCCACTCGACAACACTGCTTTCTTCCAGAGCGACAAGAACCTGGTAGACTGGTTGAGCCAATACGGTCCGGGCAACGAAGTGGCCATGAAGGGCTACCTAGGCCGTATGCTCTTCAGCGGTGAGGAAGTATTGAAGAAAGTCAACGTACTCTCCGGAGGTGAGAAGATGAGATGTATGATTGCCCGCATGCAGTTGCAAAACGCCAATTGCTTGATTCTCGACACCCCTACCAACCACCTCGACTTGGAGAGCATCCAGGCATTCAACAACAACCTGGTGGCATTCAAGGGCAACATCCTCTTCTCAAGCCACGACCACGAGTTCATCAACACAGTGGCCAACCGCATCATCGAATTGACCCCTTCTGGCACCATCGACAAGCTCATGTCTTATGACGAGTATATCTACGACGATGCCATCAAGGAGCAAAAAGCTAAGATGTATGGTTTTGAGTAAGAAATAGCAAAACTAGGACAACATCAGAAACGTAGTTTTCACATATATATAATGTGCCAATGTGGAAGAGCCGCATTGGCACAATTTTTGTCTTTTCAGAACTAAATTAAAAGAATAAGAATTATGTCAAAAGAAAAGAAAATTAACATAGAAGACGGAAACGTCAAGGAAAATGCTCAAACAGAGAGCGTTGACCAGAACACAAATGATAAAAAAGTAGGAGAAAACCATACAGATAAAGCTGAGGCTAAGGCTGACAAGGAGGCAGAAGACGCTGACAAAAAGGATAGCGACACTGACAAGAAGGCAGAAGAGCCTAAGCTCGACCCTCTGGCAAAAGCACAGAAGGAAGTGGAAGACTTGAAAAAGCTGTTACTCTACAAGACTGCCGAATTCGAGAACTATCGCAAGCGTACCATCAAGGAGAAGGCCGACCTCATCATGAACGGTGGTGAGAAGACCATTTCTGCCATCCTACCTGTTCTGGACGACTTTGAGCGTGCCCTCGCCGACAAAAGCGAAGACCCTAAGGTAATAAAAGAAGGTGTGAAGATGATTTTCAACAAGTTTGTCAAGACGTTGGAAGGTCTTGGCGTGAAGAAGATAGAGACTGCCGACAAGGATTTCGACGTTGATTACCATGAAGCCATCGCCATGGTTCCAGGTATGGGCGACGACAAGAAAGGCAAGGTCATCGACTGCGTACAGACAGGTTACACGCTCAATGACAAAGTTATTCGTCATGCAAAGGTAGCAGTAGGCCAATAAACTATAAAAAAGCAAGGAAAAATGGCAAAGAGAGACTATTACGAGGTGCTAGGCGTAGACAAGTCTGCATCCGAAGATGAAATAAAGAAAGCGTATCGCAAGATTGCTATCAAGTACCATCCTGACCGAAACCCTGGCAACAAAGAGGCAGAGGAGAAATTCAAGGAGGCGGCAGAAGCTTATGATGTTCTCCGAGATCCTCAAAAGCGCCAACAGTATGACCAGTTTGGATTCGATGATCCACAAGGTGGATTTGGCGGATTCGGCGGCGGAGCCAGCATGGACATGAACGACATCTTCTCGATGTTTGGAGACATCTTTGGCGGTCATTCTGGTTTTAGCGGAGGTTTTGGCGGATTTGGTGGCGGATCACAGACCCGCATGTACCAAGGAAGCGACCTAAGAGTAAGAGTAAAGCTGACTCTGCAAGAAGCTGCCACGGGCGTGACCAAGAAATTCAAGATTCGCAAGGACGTAACTTGTCCTTCATGCCATGGTACAGGCTGCGAGGGCGGCGCAAAGCCAGAAACTTGTAGCCAATGCCATGGAACAGGCTACGTGCTAAAGACTGTACGCTCGATGTTCGGCATGATGCAGACACAACAAGCCTGCCCTACTTGTGGAGGCGAAGGTACCATCATCAAGAACAAGTGCAAGGAATGTGGTGGCGACGGAATCGTGAAGGGCGAAGAGGTCGTAGACATCAATATCCCAGCAGGCGTAGACGACGGAATGGTTGTCACTGTCGAGGGCAAGGGTAACCAAGGCAAACACAATGGTTTGTATGGCGACCTACAGGTGCTCATCAGCATAGAAAAGAACGACGATTTCGAACGCCGTGGCAAAGATCTTTATTACAATCTAGTTCTCGATTTTGCCACAGCCACATTGGGTGGCGAAGTAGAAGTGCCAACACTCGATGGCAAGACTAAAATCAAGATAGAGCCTGGCACACAGCCTGGCAAGCAAATACGCCTTAGAGGAAAAGGCATGCCTGCCGTTCAAGGCTACGGATACGGCAAGGGCGACATCATCGTGAATGTCACCGTATTCGTACCAAAGAACTTGAGCAAGGAAGAAAAAGAATTGGTTGTGAAATTCAAGGAATGTGACAACTTCAAAGCCGACAAGGCAGACAAGAAGTCACTTTTCGAGAGTTTCAAGAATCTCTTTAAATAGTTAATATTGTTAGGTAATCGACTTTCCTTTCTTTTACAATGGAAGGAAAGTCGATTGTCTTTATACGTTATTTTCAAACAATCTCAGCAGATGAATTATCAAGAAACAACAAACTATCTGTTCACCAGTACCCCCATGTTCGAAAAAGAGGGAGCTACAGCTTACAAACCGGGGCTCGATACAATGAAACACATGGACGAACACTTTGGACATCCACACACAAAGTATAAGACAATACATGTTGCCGGCACAAATGGCAAAGGCTCATGCTCTCATACAATAGCAGCCATCTTGCAAAGCCAGGGATACAAGGTTGGGCTTTTCACCTCACCCCATTTAGTGGATTTCAGAGAGCGCATTCGCGTGAATGGAGAAATGGTAAGCGAAAAATACGTCGTCGACTTTGTTGAAAAGAACCGCGAGTTTTTTGAGCCATTGCATCCATCGTTCTTTGAGCTCACAACCATGATGGCTCTCCAATATTTTGCAGAGCAACAGGTAGACTTTGCTGTGATAGAGGTAGGTCTGGGCGGCAGATTGGACAGCACTAACATCATCACACCAATCCTCTCAGTAATCACCAACATCAGTTTCGACCACACCCAGTTTCTCGGTAACACCTTGGCAAAGATAGCTGGAGAGAAAGCAGGCATCATCAAGCCCCACACTCCTGTGGTCATCGGAGAATGGAACAATGAGACGCAACCTGTATTCGACAATGTGGCGAAGGAAAATGATTCACCTATTATATATACACAACCTTGCAATTGGGATGTCGACTTTGAACTGAAGGGCAACTATCAGGCGAAAAACAAGAACACTATAGCTGCCGCCATCAAAACGATAGAAAATATCGGTATCAAGTTAAGCGAAAGTTCAATAAAGAACGGATTTGAGCACGTATGTGAGCTGACAGGCTTAAGGGGAAGATGGGAAAAACTTGGAGAAAACCCTCTGGTGATATGCGACACTGGGCATAATCTAGCCGGATGGGAATACTTGGCACCCCAGATTGACGCAGTAAAATCGCCAGTGAAGCATATCGTATTCGGAATGGTCGACGATAAAGATATAGAACACGTCTTGAAACTGCTGTCAACCATCAACCAAGAGAATCATTTCATTTTCTATTGGACACAGCCAAATACCCATAGAGCCATACCTGTGGAGAAAATACAGGCCAAGGCAAGGGAAATAGGACTGGAAGGGAATTGCTACACAACTGTATCACAAGCATTTAGCGCAGCCAAAAAGGCAGCCAAGAAAGAAGACTTCATATTCATCGGTGGTTCTAGTTATGTAGTAGCCGATTTGCTCTCAAAGGCATTTTAGCTTTTTTTAAACCAAAAAGTTCAAAAAATATTTGTCATACTCATTTTTTTTTAGTTACTTTGCAGTACATTACTTTAAACAATCGAAGTAACTAAAAAAAATGAGTATTATGAATACAGAACCAGTAAATAAGTGTGGTTTGAAAAGAGAAGATTTTCAGACCACTGTGAACGGAAAGAAGACTGACCTCTTCGTGTTAACAAACAAGCAAGGCAACGAAGTAGCTGTTACCAACTTCGGAGGTGCTGTCGTAGCTATCATGATGCCTGACAAGGATGGCAACTACGCCAACCTGATTCAGGGTCACGATAACATCCAAGATGTCATCAATTCGCCAGAGCCATTCTTGAGCGTATTGATAGGCCGTTACGGCAACCGCATCAAGAAGGGTACATTTACTCTTCATGGCAAAGAGTACCACTTGGCTTGCAACGACGGTCCTAACCACTTGCATGGCGGTCCTAACGGATTCCACAGACAAGTATGGGATGCTACTCGCATGAGCGAAAATGCTGTAGTTTTGAAGTACACAAGTCCTTACGGCGAGGAAGGTTTCACGGGCGAGATGACCGTATGGGTGGCTTATACCTTGACCGATGACAACGAGTTTGTCATCAAGTATCAAGCTACCACAAACAAGACAACTATCTGCAACTTGACACACCACGGATTTTTCTCCATTCAGGGTATTGCAAACCCTACCCCAACTATCGACAACATCATCTGTGAGGTGAACGCAGACTATTATTTGCCAATAGACAAGGTGTCTATCCCTACAGGTGAGATTCTGAAAGTAGAGGGCACTCCATTTGATTTCCGCACCCCAAAGCCAATTGGACAGGACATCAATGCTGACAATGAGCAGATCAAGAATGGCCAGGGTTATGACCACAACTATGTGTTGAATAAGAAGGAAGAAGGCGAACTGAGTTTTGCCGCTCGCATCAAAGACCCTGTAAGTGGTCGCACCATGGAGGTTTACACCACCGAGCCAGGCTTGCAGATGTACACAGGCAACTTCTTGGCAGGCATATCCGGACAGCATGGTGCTACATTCCCACGCCGCAGTGCAGTATGCTTCGAGGCTCAGAAATTCCCAGACACTCCTAACCACCCATACTTCCCTAGCTGCAGATTGAATCCTGGTGAGACCTATCACCAGAAGACCATCTACAAGTTTGGCGTGGAGAAATAAACCAGCAAAGTGCTCTGCTTCCTAAACACTTAAGAAACAGAGCACTTTTGTCGTGTAGTTAAAGTAAATAATTAACATTCAAACAATATCAACTATCAAAAAAGAAAATGGAAAACCAAAACAAAAATGGTAACATCATCGCCATCATCACGATGATGTTTCTCTATGCCATGATTTCGTTTGTAACGAACTTGGCCGCTCCAATCGGAGTAATTTGGAAAAATGTATTTGCCGACAGCGGAAGTGCCAATATGATTGGTATGTTGGGTAACGCTATGAATTTCTTGGCTTATCTCTTCATGGGAATCCCGGCAGGTAAGTTACTAACCAAGATTGGCTATAAGAAGACCGCCCTTACTGGTATTGCCACAGGATTTGTAGGTGTTCTCATCCAGTTCCTTTCTGGTAAGTTTGGCGCAGATATTTCAGGATTTGCCGTTTACCTCTTCGGAGCCTTCATCTCAGGTTTCGCTGTTTGTATCCTCAACACCGTAGTAAACCCTATGTTAAATCTTCTCGGTGGCGGTGGAAACCGTGGTAACCAGCTGAACCTCATTGGTGGTACGCTCAATAGTTTATCAGGAACTTTAACCCCTATGCTTGTAGGTGCGCTCATCGGTACAGTTACAGCCAACACAAAGATGGTAGACGTGAATCTCGTCCTCTACATAGCATTGGCAGTATTTGCAGCCGCATTTATCATCTTGAATTTCATTCCTATTCAAGATCCTGAGATGGGAAAGACTACCGACAAGACTGTGTTCGAGCATTCACCTTGGGCATTCCGCCATTTCAACCTTGGCGTTATAGCCATCTTTGTATACGTAGGTGTTGAGGTAGGTATTCCTGGAACATTGAATTTTTATATTTCAGATACAACAGCCAACGGTGGTGGCTTCATCAACGGTTCAGCATTAGCTAACGCTGCCGCTATTGGTGGATTCGTAGCAGGTACTTACTGGTTGCTCATGCTGGTGGGTCGTCTGCTCTCAAGCTTTATTGCAGACAAGGTATCAAGCCGCACGATGATGATTGTAGCCAATGGTGTAGGCATAATCCTCATTATTCTTGCCATTGTATTGGGAAAAACAACAACCGTAGAGATTCCTGTGTTCACCGGAACATCATTCCAAATGGTAACAGTTCCTATCGCTGCTATGTTCTTGGTACTCTGTGGTCTTTGTACGTCTATCATGTGGTCTTCAATCTTCAACCTCGCAACAGAGGGACTTGGCAAATATACTGCGCAGGCATCAGGCATTTTCATGATGATGGTTGTAGGCGGTGGCATTGGTCCATTGGTGCAAAATTTCATTGCCGACAATGCAGGTTACATGACAAGTTACATTGTTCCTTTGGTCTGCATGGCTTACATGTTCTTCTATGCAATCTCAGGTTGCAAGAATATCAACAAAGACATCCCTGTAGACTAACATGAAAAATATATCCCGGGCATGCGATGATTTCCCAGCTCGGGATTTTTTATACTAATAAAAATCTTCAATAAATAAATAACAACAACTAAAGCTTAAGAATTATGGATATAGAAAAAGTAAGAAGCCGTTTCATTAAACATTTTGATGGCAAGACAGGTAACATTTACATGTCTCCTGGTCGTATCAACCTCATTGGCGAGCACACCGACTATAATGGTGGATTCGTATTCCCAGGTGCAGTAGATAAAGGTATTATGGCTGAGATTCGCCCTAATGGAACAAATACAGTGATGCTTTACTCCATCGACTTGAAGGACCGCGTAGAGTTCAAGGTAGATGACCCTCAGGGGCCTCGTGCTTCATGGGCTCGATATATTTATGGTATCTGCCAAGAGATGAAGGCTCTCGGCGTAGACGTGAAGGGCTTCAACGCAGCCTTCTATGGTGACGTTCCTCTCGGTGCAGGTATGTCTTCTTCTGCTGCTCTTGAGAGCTGTTTCGCATTCGCCCTCAACGACCTCTTCGGTGGCAACAAGGTCTCTAAGTGGGATTTGGTATTGGCTGGTCAGGCAACAGAGCACAAGTACATCGGCGTAAACTGCGGAATCATGGACCAGTTTGCCTCTGTGTTTGGCAAGGAAGGCAAGTTGATGCGCCTCGACTGCAACAGCCGTGAATTTGAATACTTCCCATTTGAGCCAAAAGGCTACAAACTCTGCTTGGTTAACTCTAAAGTAAAGCACGAGTTAGCGGGTTCTCCTTACAACGATCGTCGCAACTCTTGCGAGAACGTGGTTAAGCACATCGCCGCTAAGCACCCAGAGGCCAAGTTCGAGACACTCCGCGACTGCACATGGGAGCAGTTGGAGGAAGTTCGTGCCGAAGTAGGTGAAGAGGATTACAGCCGCGCTCACTTCGTATTGGGTGAGAAGGACCGTGTATTGGCAGTTTGCGACGCTCTAGAGAAAGGCGACTACGAGACTGTAGGCCAGAAGATGTATGAGACTCACCATGGTTTGAGCAAAGAGTACGAGGTAAGCTGCGAGGAACTCGATTTCTTGAACGATGTTGCCAAGGAAGACGGCGTTACAGGTAGCCGCATTATGGGTGGTGGCTTCGGTGGCTGCACCATCAACTTGGTGAAGGACGACATCTACGACAAGTTTGTGGAGGATGTCAAGGCTAAGTTTAATGCCAAGTATGGTCATGAACCAGAAATCTACCCAGTAGTTATTTCAGAAGGCTCACATAAGGTTTGTTAATTGATACAACCTTACCATAATCATAAATGTATCCCGCAGTGTTAGCTTTTAGCTCGCTGCGGGATTTTTCATTAATAAAAGTGCGGTTTCTTGACAAATAGTGTTAAAAACACACTCTTGAACTAAAAAAGTCATGCAAAAAGCTTGCTATTTCAAAATAATATTGTAATTTTACACCCAAAATTAATAAACAATATAAAACAACCTAAAAATGAGTAACGTAAAGAACCTTATTATGGGAGCCGGTATCGCTGCAGTAGCTACCCTCTCAGCTTGTTCTTCAAGCAGCAATGCAGGTCTTACACAATCAGGCTTGAATCCAGCTGATTTCGATTCAACCGTATTGGGTAAGAAGACTGAGTTAGTAACTCTCAAAAATGCCAATGGCATGGAGGTGTGTCTTACCAACTATGGTGGGCGTGTTGTTTCCATTTCTGTCCCAGACAAGAATGGAAAGCCTACAGATGTCGTTCTTGGCTATGATAACATCCATCAGTATGCCGACACTCTCAATTCCCCATCCGATTACGGCTCCTCTGTAGGACGCTACGCCAATCGAATCAAGGATGCCAAGCTATCACTTGCTGGCTCTGTTTACAATCTGAAAAAGAACGATGGTCCAAACTGCTTACATGGCGGTGGTGCGACAGGCTGGTTGAACCAAGTATATGACATCACAGAGAAGAACGACTCTTCCGTTACATTCACCATCAACGCCAAGGATGGTGAGAATGGTTTCCCAGGCAATGTAACTGCCACCGCAAAATACACAGTGAAGAGCGATAACACACTCGACATCGAGTTTGGCGGCGTCACTGACAAGGAAACCGTCATCAACATGACCAACCATAGCTATTTCAATCTGAATGGCGACCCTTCAAAGGAAGGCTTCGATCAGGTAATGTACATCAACGCCGACAAGTTCACACCATCAGATTCGCTCTATATCCCAACAGGTGAAATCAAGGACGTAGCTGGCACACCGATGGACTTCCGCACACCTACAGAGATAGGCAAGAAGGTGGACTACAACTACGACCAAATCAAGAATGCCACAGGTTACGACCACAACTGGTGCCTGAACACATACAAGAACGGCAAGGGCGACGACAAGACTGTATGCGCCAGCCTCTACTCACCTAAAACTGGCATCCTCCTCGAAGTGTTCACCAACGAGCCAGGCATCCAGGTATACACCGGCAATTTCCAGGGCACAGGCATCGCCTGCAAGCACGGCATCAAGTATCCTAAGCACGTAAGCGTATGCTTCGAGAGCCAGAAGTACCCAGACTCTCCTACCAAGATAGCTGAGGGCGTGAAGGGCTGGACCGATGCTACCTTGAAGCCAGGCGAGAAGTACTACTCTCACCTCGCTTATAAGTTTAGCGTGAAAAAGTAAGGTATACAAGACATAGAAAATCAAATAAAAAAATAAACAATCTTTTAAGAAATTATGAATTGGAATTCAACAGAATTCGTATGGCTTGACTGGGCTGTACTCGCCATTGGTGTAATCGGCGTGATATGGGCTGTATGGCATGCGATTGTGAAAGACAGAAAGGCTCAGAAGGGCGAAGACTCCTCTGCCTACCTCTTCGGCAAAGGTGAGCCTTGGTATGTAATCGGTATGGCTATCTTCGCCGCCAACATTGGTTCTGAGCACCTTGTCGGTTTGGCTGGTACAGGTGCCAAGAGTGGCGTAGGTATGGCCCACTGGGAGATGCAGGGATGGATGATCCTCATCTTGGGTTGGCTGTTCGTACCGTTCTATCAGTTACTCATCAATAAGCTGGGCAAAATCATCACCATGCCAGACTTCCTGAAGTTCCGCTACACACAGCGTACAGGTTCATGGCTCTCCATCATTACCCTCGTGGCTTACATCTTGACCAAGGTGAGCGTTACAGCCCTCACAGGAGGTATCTTCTTCGAGTACCTTTGGGGTTTGAACTTCTGGGTAGGTGCCATAGGCTTGATCATCCTCACCACTATCTTTACTGTGTTCGGCGGAATGAAGGGTGTGATGACGCTTTCCACCATCCAGACCCCTATCCTTGTCATCGGTTCATTCTTAGTACTCTTCCTCGGACTCTCCGCCCTCGGTGGAGGCAGCATCACTGCTGGTTGGACAGACATGATGGACTACTGCGGCAAGTTGAATAACGGCTATGGTACAACCCACATGTTCCACTGGGAGGCAGGTGATTCCATGTATCAGGAGTATCCTGGCTTCGTAGTATTCATCGGTGCCACCATCATTGGTTTCTGGTATTGGTGTACCGACCAGCATATCGTACAGCGTGTGTTGGGTCAGGTTCCTGGCGAGAGCAATGAAGCAGTGATGAAGCGTGCTCGCCGTGGTACTATCGCCGCAGGTTTCTTCAAGGTCCTTCCTTGCTTCATGTTCTTGATTCCTGGTATGATTGCAGCCGCTTTGGCTCAGAAAGGTGCCATCACGATGACCAACACCGACGCAGCTTTCGCCATCATGGTGAAGACAGTGCTCCCAGCAGGTATCAAGGGTATCGTAACCATCGGTTTCATCTGCGCCCTCGTTGCTTCTTTGGCAGCCTTCTTCAACAGCTGCGCCACCCTCTTCACCGAAGACTTCTACAAGCCATTGAAGAAAGGTATGTCTGAGGCACACTACGTACTCGTAGGTCGTATCGCTACTGTCGTAGTCGTTATCCTCGGTTTCGCTTGGTTGCCTATCATGATGAAGATGGATACCCTTTACAACTATCTCCAGGGCATCCAGTCGCTCCTTGCTCCTACGATGGTAGCCGTGTTCGCCATGGGTATCTTCTCCAAGAAGATTACTCCTAAGGCTGGTGAGTACACCATGATCTTCGGATTCCTCATCGGTATGGTTCGCCTCGTTACTAACGTCATCACCGACACAGGTAAGGCAACGATGGATGGAGCCTTCTGGGAGCACACAACCTGGTTCTGGCAGACCAACTGGTTGGTATTCGAGTGCTGGTTGCTCGTGTTCCTCATCATCTTCATGATTGTAGTGAGCTGCTTCACTCCTGCCCCAAGCAAGGAACAAGTAGAAGCCATCACTTTCACCAAGGACTTCAAGAAGTCTATCCGTGATAGTTGGGATTGGTTCGATATAGTAGGCACACTTATCGTAGTTGGCCTTTGCGCTGCATTCTACGCATACTTCTGGTAAACCACAACCTATTTTATAAACCATGGCTGGGGACTGGGCTCTCCGCTTGGACTCCAGCCATTTTTACTATTCGACCGATGACACAATTTTATAATGAATACTCCAAGGTCCTCGTATCAGTAGACTGCATCATATTCGGTTTCGACGGCAACGACCTTCAGGTGTTGATAGGAAAACGACAGATGGACCCTGGACGAGGCGAATGGTCGCTGTATGGTGGTTTCGTAGGCTCAAACGAAAATCTGGAAGACGCCGCCAACAGAGTGATTCTCGACCTCACCGGCATGAAAGGTCTCTATATTCGACAAGTTGGCGCATTCGGCAAGGTAGACCGTGACCCAGGAGAGCGAGTTATCTCCGTGGCTTATTGCGCCCTCATCAATGTCGTAGACTACGACGATCGCCTCCGTGTGGAGCATGGTTTGGAATGGGTAAGCCTCAAAGAACTTCCACATCTCTATTCTGACCACAACACGATGATCAACAATGCGATTTCACAAATACGACGTCGCATCAACCATGAGCCTTTGAGCTTCAAGCTTCTCCCCGACCTTTTCACACTGACACAGTTGCAGCATGTTTTCGAGGCGGTGATGGGAGAAGAAATCGACAAGCGCAATTTCCGTAAGCGCATTAAAGACATAGACTTCATCGAAAAGACTGAGCTTATCGACAAAGTCACTTCTAAACGAGGAGCCGCCCTCTATCGCTTCAATAAGCGAGCTTACGAGGAAGACCCTTCATTTAACTTGAAATAGAAACAACGTAAACTTAAATATATATTATGTTAGAAGAATTAAAGGAAAAAGTGTTCAAGGCAAACCTTGACCTTGTAAAGCATAACCTCGTGCTCTTCACATGGGGCAATGTGAGTGGTATCGACCGTGAGAAAGGTCTCGTTGTCATCAAGCCATCAGGCGTAAGCTACGACACAATGAAAGCTAGCGACATGGTTGTAGTAGACTTGGAAACAGGCAAGGTGGTAGAAGGTGATTTAAACCCTTCTTCTGATACCCCTACCCACTTGGTTTTGTATCGTGCATTCCCAGAGTTGGGGGGTGTGGTTCACACTCACTCAACATATGCCACAGCTTGGGCACAAGCAGGCAAGGACATCCCTAACATCGGTACAACCCATGCCGACTATTTCCACGACAGCATCCCATGCACCGACGACATGACACAGGACATGATGGCTGAATACGAGTACAACACAGGCGTGGTTATTGTAGACCGCTTCAAGAAGGACAACATCAACCCAGTTCACACACCTGGCGTATTGGTAAAGAACCATGGTCCTTTCACCTGGGGCAAAGACCCTGACGAAGCTGTTTATCATGCAGTGGTAGCAGAACAGGTTGCCAAGATGGCGTTCGTATCATTCAGCGTGAACCCTAACACCACAATGAACCCATTGCTCGTGGAGAAACACTTCAGTCGCAAGCATGGTCCTAATGCTTACTATGGACAGAAGAAAAAGCATTAAACCAAGGTGAAATGAAGTAAGCTCTCATTAGGCTAGTTGGATTTCACTATGAGAATCAAGAAAGAAATAAACAATAAATATAAACAACAATAAAAAACAACAACAATCATGATTAAAGCATTTGAGAATTTTGAGATTTGGTTTGTAACAGGAGCACAGCTTCTTTACGGAGGTGAGACAGTTAAGATCGTAGACGGTCACTCTAAGGATATGGTCGATGGTCTCAACAACAGTGGCATCATCCCTATCAAGGTGGTTTACAAAGGCACCGCCAACTCTTCTGCCGAGGTTGAGGCAGTGATGAAGGCAGCCAACAACGACGACAAGTGCGTGGGTATCATCACATGGATGCACACTTTCTCTCCAGCCAAGATGTGGATCAAGGGTTTGCAGGCACTTCAGAAGCCTCTCCTCCACTTCCATACACAATATAATGCAGAACTTCCTTGGAAGGACATCGACATGGACTTCATGAACCTCAACCAGTCAGCTCACGGCGACATCGAGTTTGGTCACATCTGCACTCGTATGCGTGTACCTAGAAAGGTAGTGGTAGGCTATTGGAAGAGCGAGGAAGCTCAGAAGCAGATTGCCACATGGGCTCGTGTTGCTGCCGGTGTTGCTGATGCTCACAACGTTCGCTGTTTGATGTTCGGTATGAATATGAACAACGTAGCCGTTACCGATGGCGACCGTGTTGAGTTCGAGCAGCGCTTGGGCTACCACGTAGATTACTACCCAGTATCTTCATTGATGGAGTACTACAAGAAGGTGACCGACGAGGAGGCTGACGCACTCGTAGAGGAATACAAGAAGGAATATACCATCAAGATTGACGAGTCTGGCGAGGAAGTTTACTGGGAGAAGGTAAAGAACTCTGCCAAGGCAGAAATCGCTCTTCGTCGTGTCTTGAAGGACGAGGGTGCCATTGCCTTCACAACCAATTTCGATGACCTCGGTGACGCTGATGTCAACGATCCTAACTTTGTAGGTTTCGACCAGATTCCTGGCTTGGCTTCACAGCGCTTGATGGCTGAGGGATATGGTTTCGGCGCAGAGGGCGACTGGAAGACAGCTTGCCTCTATCGCACACTCTGGGTAATGAACCAGGGCTTGGAGAAAGGTTGCTCATTCTTGGAGGATTACACCCTTAACTTCGCTGAGGACCGCACATCTAGTCTCCAGAGCCACATGTTGGAGGTTTGCCCACTCATCGCATCAGACAAGCCAAAGTTGGAGGTTCACTTCCTCGGCATCGGTATCCGCAAGTCTCAGACCGCTCGTCTCGTCTTCACATCAAAGACAGGCAAGGGTATCAAGGCAACCGTAGTAGACCTTGGCAACCGCTTCCGTCTCATCGCAAGCGAGGTAGAGTGCATCGAGCCACAGAAGATGCCTAAGTTGCCTGTAGCTTCTGCTCTTTGGGTACCACAGCCATCTTTCGAGGTAGGTGCAGGTGCATGGATTCTCGCTGGTGGTACACACCACAGCGCATTCTCTTACGACATCACAGCCGATTACTGGGAGGACTTCTGCGAGATTCTCGGCATCGAGTTTGTCAACATCGACAAGCATACAGAGCTCCGCAGCTTCAAGCAGCAGCTTCGTAACAATGAGATTTATTACATGCTCAACAAGGCTTTGAAGTAATATATCCGTGCAAGGCTACACATATATACGTGTAAGCGATTACGTATATATATATATGTGCAAGCTGATACGCATATATGTGTAAGCCATCACGTATATACGTGTAAGTTATCACACCTAAAAGCATTCCAAATCACCTATTAAAAATTCAAACAATGAGTAACGCAAAACAAACAATCGAGGCTGGCAAGGCAATTCTCGGTATCGAGTTCGGCTCTACCAGAATCAAGGCAGTCTTGATTGATGAAAATAACGCCCCTATCTCACAGGGCAGCCACGAGTGGGAAAACCAACTCGTAGATGGGCTTTGGACTTATAGCATCGATGCCATCTGGGCTGGCTTGCAGGATTGCTACGCCGACCTCCGCAAGAACGTGAAGACCGAATACGGCTGCGAAATCAAGCAGTTGGCTGCCATCGGTATCTCTGCCATGATGCATGGCTACATGGCATTCGGCAAAGACCAAAACATCCTCGTGCCATTCCGCACATGGCGTAACACCAACACAGCCAAGGCTGCCGCAGAACTTTCAGAACTCTTCCATTTCAACATCCCATTGCGCTGGAGCATATCTCACGTTTACCAGGCTATCCTCAACGGCGAGGAGCATGTAAACAAGATTGACTTCCTCACAACATTGGCAGGTTACATTCACTGGCAGTTGACAGGCAAGAAGGTATTGGGCGTAGGCGACGCATCCGGCATACTCCCTATCGACTCCAACACCAACAACTACGATGCAGAGATGGTAGCTAAGTTTGACCAACTGATTGCACCAAAGAACCTTGGCTGGAAGATTCTAGACATCCTTCCACAAGTATTGAATGCAGGCGAAGACGCTGGCACATTGACAGCAGAGGGCGCCAAGAAGCTCGACCCATCCGGCACCCTTCAGTCAGGCACTCCACTCTGTCCTCCAGAGGGTGACGCAGGTACAGGTATGGTAGCAACCAATGCCGTTCGCCAGCGCACAGGTAACGTATCAGCAGGTACCTCTTCTTTCTCTATGATCGTATTGGAGAAAGCCTTGAGCAAACCTTACGAAGTCATTGATATGGTGACGACTCCAGACGGAAGTCCTGTTGCTATGGTACACTGCAACAATTGTACTTCCGACCTTAATGCCTGGGTAAGCCTCTTCAAGCAATATCAAGAGTTGCTCGGCGTGCCTGTAGACATGAACGAAGTATTCGGCAAGCTCTACAACCACGCTCTTGAGGGCGATGCAGATTGCGGTGGTTTGATAGCATACAACTACATCTCTGGTGAGCCTGTTACAGGTCTCGCAGAAGGTCGCCCAATGTTCGTTCGTTCTGCCAACGACCACTTCAATCTCGCCAACTTCATGCGCGCCAACCTTTATGCATCCGTTGCCGTACTGAAGATAGGCAACGACGTATTGTTCAAGGACGAGAAGGTACAAGTAGATCGCATCACAGGCCATGGCGGCTTGTTCAAAACAAAGGGTGTTGGTCAGCGCATTCTTGCCGCAGCCATCAACTCTCCTATCTCTGTGATGGAGACCGCAGGCGAAGGTGGCGCATGGGGTATTGCTCTGCTCGCAGGTTATCTTATCCACAATAATGAGAAATTGAGCCTAGCCGACTACCTCGACAAGAAGGTATTCGCTGGCAATACTGGTGTGGAGATTGCCCCTACAGCAGAGGATGTTGCAGGTTTCGACAAGTATATTGAGAGCTACAAGGCTGGTCTAGCCATTGAAAAGGCAGCCGTAGAGAACAAGAAATAAAACGCTATTTATCGAGGGGGAGTTTGTTGTTTAGACCGGCAAAGGGGCTTTATAAAAACCCAAAACACTGGTAAAGTTCCAACACACTCCCCTCTCTCAATATTTTTTAGGGAAACTCTTTACCTATACGTATTATTAACAAGAACAATAAAAATCAAACTATAACGACATGAACAAACTTATCGCAACCGCATTGCTTTCTACCGTTGCCTCATTCTCTGCCCAGGCTCAGGATGTGACAGGCACCATTCATGCCAACCAAGGGAAACAGAAAATATACAAGGAAATTTACGGTCAGTTTGCCGAGCACCTCGGAAGCTGTATCTACGGAGGTCTGTGGGTAGGTCCCGACTCCAAGATTCCTAACACCCAGGGTTATCGCAACGACGTGCTCCAAGCTTTGAAAGACCTCAAGGTCCCAGTATTGAGATGGCCTGGAGGATGTTTCGCCGACGAATACCATTGGATGGACGGCATCGGTCCACGTGACAAACGCCCTAAGATGCAAAACAACAACTGGGGTGGTACCATCGAGGACAACTCCTTTGGCACACATGAATTTTTGAATCTTTGCGAGATGCTGGGCTGCGAGCCATACATCAGCGGTAATGTAGGTTCGGGTACTGTCGAGGAATTGGCCAAGTGGGTGGAATACATGACCAGCGACGGCGATACTCCTATGGCCAAGCTCCGCCGACAGAACGGCAGGGACAAGGCTTGGAAAGTTAAATTCCTCGGTGTAGGCAACGAGAGCTGGGGCTGCGGTGGCAATATGCGCCCTGAATATTACTCAGATCTATTCCGCCGCTATTCTGTTTATTGCCGAAACTATGATGGCAACGAGCTCTACAAAATTGCCTCTGGTGCCAGTGACTATGATTACAACTGGACCAAGGTACTGATGGATCGAGTAGGACATCATGCCAACGGCATCTCCCTCCATTATTATACTGTCACAGGTTGGGTCGGCAGCAAAGGTTCTGCCACCAAGTTCAGTGACCAGGACTACTACTGGACCATGGGCAAATGCCTCGGTATTGAAGATGTCATCAATCGCCACGACTCCATCATGACCCAAAGCGACCCAAAGAAGCAAATCGGGCTCTTGGTAGATGAATGGGGCACTTGGTGGGACGAGGAACCAGGCACGATCAAGGGACATCTCTATCAGCAAAACTGTATGCGCGATGCTTTCGTAGCAGCCCTTTCACTCAACGTGTTCCATCGTCATTGCGATCGCATCCGCATGGCCAATATCGCTCAGGTGGTGAACGTATTGCAGTCGATGATTCTCACCGACACCAAGGGAACCGGTCACATGGTGCTCACCCCAACCTATCACGTATTTAATATGTATAAGGATTTCCAAGAGGCCACCTATCTGCCAATGGACGTGAAATGCGACTCTATGGAAGTGCGTGGCGACGAGCATGCCAAAGATGGGAGAAAGATTCCATTGGTATCCACATCCGCAGCAAAAAAAGCTGATGGCACCATCGTCGTTTCGCTTGCCAACGTAAGCCTAGACAAAGCACAGGAAGTAGAGTTCAAGCTCGACGGTGCCGCTCCAAAGGCTGTCAACGGTCAGATACTCGCTTGCAAGAAAGTGAGCGACTTCAATGATTTCGACCACCCAGATGTAGTGAAACCAACAGCTTTCAAGGATGCCAAAGTAAAGAAAAACACCTTGAAAGTAAAAATTCCTGCAAAATCTATCGTGGTTTTGAAAATAAAATAGTATATTTGTACAGAAAATATTAACAATATAAAATACACTTGTATTATGAACGACATTAAAGTTATGAATCATGCAGCAGATAACATCCGTATCTTGGCTGCTTCTATGGTAGAAAAAGCTAACTCAGGTCACCCAGGTGGTGCCATGGGCGGTGCCGATTTCATCAATGTTCTCTTCTCAGAGTTCTTGGTTTATGATCCATCCGACCCTACATGGACTGGCCGTGACCGTTTCTTCCTCGACCCAGGTCACATGAGCCCTATGCTCTATTCTGGCTTGTGCTTGCGTGGTTTCTTCTCTTTGGAAGACCTTCAGCAGTTCCGCCAGTGGGGTTCTGTTACACCAGGTCACCCAGAGCTCGACGTGGCTCGTGGCATAGAGAACTCATCTGGTCCTCTTGGTCAGGGGCACGCCATCGCAGCTGGTGCTGCCGTAGCAGAGAAGTTCTTGGAGGCTCGCTTGGGTTCTACCATGATGCAGCATAAGATTTACGCATACATCTCTGATGGTGCTGTAGAGGAGGAAATTTCTCAGGGTGTAGGTCGTATCGCAGGTACACTCGGCTTGAACAACCTCATCATGTTCTATGATTCCAACGACATCCAGCTCTCCACAGAGTGCTCTGCCGTAATGAAGGAAGACACTGAGATGAAGTATAAGGCTTGGGGATGGAACGTCATCAAGATCAATGGTAACGATGTCGCTCAGATACGTGAGGCTCTCACAGCCGCTCAGAAGGAAACAGAGCGCCCTACCCTCATCATTGGTAAAACTATCATGGGCAAGGGTGCCTTGAAGGCAGACGGTTCTAGCTACGAAGCTAGTATCAAGACTCATGGTGCTCCTCTCGGTGGCGAGGCTTATGCCAACACCATCAAGCACCTCGGCGGTGACCCAGAGAATCCATTTGTTATCTTCGACGATGTGAAGGAAATCTACGCTAAGCGTGCTGAGGAATTGAAGGGTATCGTAGCAAAGCGTAAGGCTGCTGAGGCTGAGTGGCGCAAGGCTAATCCCGAGAAGGCTGAGCAGATGGACGAGTGGTTCAGCGGCAAGGCTCCTAAGGTAGACTGGAGCAAAGTTGAGCAAAAGGAAGGCTCAGCTACACGTGCTGCCAGCGCAGCTTGCCTCGGTGTATTGGCAGAGCAGGTTCCTAACATGATTTGTGCATCAGCCGACCTCTCTAACTCTGATAAGACCGATGGTTTCTTGAAGAAGACTCACAGCCTCGTGCGTGGTGATTTCTCTGGTGCATTCTTCCAGGCAGGTGTTGCAGAGTTGACCATGGCAGACATGTGCATTGGTATGATGCTCCATGGTGGTGTCATTGCTGCTATGGGAACATTCTTCGTATTCTCCGACTATATGAAGCCAGCCGTTCGTTTGGCAGCCTTGATGCAGGTTCCAGTGAAGTTCATTTGGACTCACGATGCTTTCCGTGTCGGCGAGGACGGACCTACCCACGAGCCAGTTGAGCAGGAGGCACAAATTCGCCTGATGGAGAAGTTGAAGAACCACGCAGGCAAGGACAGCGTTCGCGTGTTCCGCCCTGCTGATGCAGACGAGACTACCGTTTGCTGGAAGCTCGCCATGGAGAACACCGACACTCCTACTGCACTTATCTTCTCTCGCCAGGGCATCGCTAAGTTGCCAGAGGGTAACGATTACGAGCAGGCAGCCAAGGGTGCTTACATCGTGGCTGGTAGCGACGAGAATCCAGATGTTATCTTGGTAGCTAGTGGATCTGAAGTATCTACTCTTGAGGCAGGTTGTCCAGCCTTGCGTGCCGATGGCATCAAGGTTCGCGTGGTAAGTGCTCCATCCGAGGGCCTATTCCGCAGCCAGAGCAAAGAATATCAGGAGAGCATATTGCCAAAGAACGCCAAGATCTTCGGTATGACAGCAGGTTTGCCTGTCACACTCCAGGGTCTCGTAGGTGCCAACGGCAAAGTTTGGGGTATGGAGAGCTTCGGTTTCTCTGCTCCTTACAAAGTACTCGACGAGAAGCTTGGTTACACAGGCGAGAACGTCTACAAGCAAGTGAAGGCTTTCTTGGCAGAAGCTTAATCGCATAGTTTTATTTAAGGGCTCGCCCTTCAGGGGGCGGCCCTATATTTTTTATTAACCATTTAAAGCATAAACACTATGGAAGTAAAGACAGTAGGTTTGGCTAGCGATCACGCTGGCTTCCCAATGAAGCAATTTGTATTGCAGTATTTAGAGAAGAAAGGCTATCCTGTAAAGGATTATGGTACATACAGTGACGAAAGCGTAGACTACCCAGACTTCGCCCACCCATTGGCAGAAGGCATTGAGAGCGGTGAGGTTTATCCAGGTATTGGCATCTGTGGTAGTGGCGAAGGCATGGCTATGACCTTGAACAAGCACCAAGGTGTACGAGCCGGATTGGTTTGGAACAAGGATATCGCTCAATTGATCCGTCAGCACAATGATGCCAACTGCATTGTTCTTCCTGGCAGATTCATCGACAACAAGACAGCCGAAGCTATCCTCGACGAATTTTTCTCTGCCACCTTCGAGGGCGGTCGCCACGAACGCCGTGTCAAGAAGATTCCTGTACAGAAATAACATTCGGGTATAGAAAACATTTTTTACTTATATAAAGGTAAAATCATTACCATAAAAATTGTAAGGCAGGGAGTTGCGAAACTCTCTGCCTTTTATGTTTATACAAAGAAAGAAAAGCCGTTGGGCATAGACGCTCTTCACAGAGAATCTAGCTCAACGGCTTTAAAATTAATAAATTTTTTAACAGAGTTTTTTATCCAAAATTATCATACATGATACTCTCTGGATCCACGCCAAGACTGTCGAGATACTGTGTCACAGTCTTGATGAGCATTGGAGGTCCACAGAGATAGTACTCGCAGTCCTCAGGAGCATCGTGATCCTTCAAGTAGGTGTCGCGGATGCAGTTCACTGCGAATCCCTCGTAGTACTTCACGCCCTGAGCATCTGCCACAGGATCCTTGCGGT
>ERZ808240.2070-NODE-2070-length-23079-cov-4.999131_pt1 | contig 23079 bp, 24 predicted proteins | sample MGYA00521084_ERZ808240 | MGnify/ENA primary metagenome ERZ808240 (study PRJEB31516, sample SAMN03275571) | gut metagenome | biome: mammalia-associated habitat; material: feces | host: Papio cynocephalus | place: Kenya | collected 2012-08-06 ...
TCGCTATTTAATGCCAAAAGAGAGGAGAAGGACGTATAAGGATGATAACGTTTTAACCTTCCTTCCACGTTATAGAACTCGATTTGGTAACGGGTAAGGCCATAATCGAGCAAAGAAATGAGCCAATCTTTGAAAGAATCATTCGTGAAATCGAAGTTCAAAGAATAGCATTCGCCCTCTTTTTTCACCAAAGTGCGGTGATAAGAAGGGCGGGTGTAATAGAAACGATCCTGCAAAACCTTCAAGGCGTATCGGAAAGTGTCTTCTTTGAAATGCTCCGCATCTTTTAAGGCCAAAAGAAGCTCATTTTCATTCTTTGCCCCGTTCAATAGCTCCTTGATGATGAGATATTCTTCGGGATGAACAAGTGGGAGATACTCATAGATTGTCTCGATGATTTCTTTTTCCTCTTTCGAAAAGAAAGGAACATCTTCCCCCATCTTTTCTAAGAAATCGTAATACGAAGGAAATTTCTTCGTGAAATGCAAGATATCGACGCCTGTTTCTTGATCAAGGAAGACGTCATGTTTTGGGTATTCGTTTGGTCCCAGTTTCAAACAGCTCTTTAAGTTCTGATAATCCGCTTTCAAGAAAGAGATGGAATTGAAATTCGTTTTCTCGATGGAACGCAATATTTCTTCTTGGGCTTTTTCCTCGAAATGTATCTCCAATCCGGGAATGGCCAAGGAAGAGAAGTTGTCCCTAATCATATTCGAAAGAGCCAATTTGTCAGAGACCCCGCTTTTAGAAAGGCTTCCTAAAGCCAAAGCGATCTGCACGGATCTCAAATAGGAATTCGCGATAAAATCCAAAACGGTGAGATATTCCTTGTTCTCGTATTTTCTTAAGCCTCTGCCTAATTGCTGGATAAAGATGGTGGAAGATTCCGTAGGGCGCAAGAAAAGAACCATATTAATCGAAGGAACATCGATTCCTTCGTTTAATATATCGACGGCAAAAACAAGTTCGAGAGGGTCATTTTCATCTTCTAATCTCTGAAATATGCGGATTCTTTCCCCCAAAGATGAAGATCCTGTCAAATAAGCGGTGGAATAGCCAAGATTCATCATCTGCATCGCCATATGCTTTGCATGTTCCACATTTCGGCAGAAACCGATGCAACGAAGCTTCCCTTCCGGGCGATGTTTCTTGATTTCGTCCGATATGAAGGAACAATGAAGAGAAGAAGACAGAGACTGAACCAGAAGGCGGTTCCCTTCCGCGCTTCCATCGCTCGCATAGCTTATCAAATCATCTTTGATGCCGTAATAATGGAAAGGGACAATCAAATGATTCTCCAACGCATCCCTCAATCGCAAATCAAAAGGCACGTTATTTCCAAACATTTGATAGATATCTTCGCCATCCATGCGGTCAGGTGTAGCGGTCAAGCCCAATAAAAAAGAAGGTTTAAAATAGTCGATGATTTTTTGATAAGTGGATGCGGCCGCGTGATGGACTTCATCCATAATGATATAGTCGAATTCGTCCGGCGCGAATAATTCCAAATGTCTTGATAGCATCTGATTAGACGCAAAAATGAAATCTTTGTCCATCTCGCGATATTCGCCATTATAAAGACCATAAGTCCGTGACTGCCCGAAGACTTTGCTAAAAGTGCTTAAGGCCTGAGTCAATATCGTATCTTTATGTACGATAAATAGAAGTCTTCTTGCGCCAAAATTCCTCGCATCGAAAGCGGCCAAATATGTCTTTCCGGAGCCGGTAGCCGCGATGACCATCGCTTTATTGATGTTTCGATTCCTTGTGCTTTGCAACTCTTTCAACGCCTGTCGTTGCATGAAATTAGGATTCAATGTCTCTGTCTCTTTATCGTAGGAATAGTCCATATCCCAGGAAACGATCGCATAGGATAAGGCAATTTCATATGTTTTCACATTCTCCCTTGTCAAAGGCTCGACCTTATTCCATAGAAAGTTGAATTCCTCAAGGATTTCGCGGAAGAAAGAGTATTCTTTCGAGGAAACGACCCCAATATCCCATTCCTTGTTTTTTAGCAAGGCGAAACGGGTGATATTAGAGGAACCGACGATGCTTTCGAAGGAAGAGTCCCCATATTCAAAAAGATATCCTTTGGTATGGAACCCATCATCCTCAAAAGAATGGTCTTCCAGCCTGCATTCAAAATGAGGGTACCTCCTTTGCAGCTCCAAAAAAGTCTCCAAAGAGGCGATATCGGTGAAATTTTGATAAGTGGAGGTAAGGATTCTTCCTCTCGCCCCACGAGACAAAGCTTTTTCGATATGAGGCAAAAGAAGAATTAAACCCGCTTTCTTGATAAAAGAGACCGACCAAGAAAAAGAAACGCACCGATCTAGAGAAGAAATAATGCGATTTAAGAAATTGGGTTCGCTCTGGTTGGTGTAAAAGGAGGCTTCTAACATCTTTCTGTCCTTGCTTTTACAGAATAACCGTGAGGATCCTTCAGATCAAGCTGAAAAGGAGAGAATTCTTGCTTTGCTTATTCGAACAAAGAATAGAAATAAGTGGTCATTTGGATGGCATTTTCTTTATGCTCATGGATCACATAATCTTTCAAAAGATCGACAAAAGCGCCAGAAAGGCAATTCTCTAGGATTTCATCAGGGATATTGGGGTGCTTGATTTTGATGGAAGGCATCGCGACCCTCATTAGATGATGGACTTCCTTCCCTAAGGTGGAATAGAAAAGATGCGATGCGCCCGAAGAGAAAATCGCGGATATGAGTTTCTCTTGCTCTTTGAAATGATAAAAAATATGGGCCGTCATCTCACGATAATCATAAAGAGTGATATTCCCCTCCTTAGAATGATTCGAGGAGAAGGCATGATTGAAAATCGAGGTGCAGACGTTCCTAAGGACATCATCTTTCTTTTTATAGTGGGCGTAGAAAGTGGATCTTGAGACGGTGCTTTCGAGAATGATGTCGCTTACGGATATATCCGTATAGGATTTCGTTTCTAGCAATCTTTCCAATGCGCCTAAGATAAGCTCGTTTGTCTTTTCTTCTTTTTTATTCATTTTCCGTCCTCTTGATACGAATAAATATCGAATAATGTGTTTTAATTATAACTCAATAATCGAACAAAATATTCTAAAATGTTCATTTCCTTAGTAAAAAGAAGAAAACACTGGTAGACTACTCAAATGGTTATGAAGAAAAGAGAGATACCGTCCATTTTTGATGGGAACAAAAAGAAAAAGCTGTATGCTCTTTTTATTCTTCTTGGCATCACTCTTGTCTTATTTGCCCTTTCCTTTATCATCACGCCGACGAATATGTCGATGGAGCGCTGTTTCTTTGGCTTGTTCGGGGAAAGTGATGAGGCCGCTAACCGCATTATGCAGAGAATCATCTTGCCAAGGAATCTTGCTGCTCTTTTAATCGGAGGGGGACTTTCCCTTTCCGGGCTTTTGATGCAAACGTCTTTAAAGAATCCGATGGCTTCCCCTGCGACGTTGGGCGTTTCCAATGCGGCTGTTTTCGGAGCCAACGTGATTATTCTTTGCTTATACGGAACGAGCAGCAATTCCTTTGTCTCTGCGGGCGATTCCCCTTTTCAGACATCCATGGTCGCTTTCGCTTTCTCTTTCCTTTGCCTTCTTTTGGTGCTCCTTTTGTCTTCGTTCCACAAATTTCACCCAACCACGGTTGTGCTTGTGGGAATCGTTTTAGGCTCGTGCTTTCAGGCTTTGACGACGCTTTTGCAATACTTTGCCGATGATGTCGCTCTCTCTGCTATCGTGGGATGGTCTTTTGGTAACTTAGAAAGAATCACGATGGGGGAGAATGGCATATTAGGCGTCGTTTTACTCGTCTCTCTGGCGTCTTTCTCTTTCCTGGGCTACCGTTTTAACGCTCTTGATGCGGGGGATGGCTTCGCTAGAAGCGTCGGCGTGCATACTTCCCTTTTGCGTTTTCTCTCTTTGCTTTTCGCTTCCCTTTTGGGTGCCTTATGCGTTTCATTCTGCGGGATGATTGGCTTTGTGGGGATCATCGCTCCTCATATTATGAAAAGAATCATCGGGCGCGATCACCGTTTCCTTTTCCCAACCTCTTTTTTAGCGGGTTCCTCTCTTCTTCTAATCTGCGATATTTTCACTCGCTTGATTGGGAAAGGGACCTCTCTTCCGGTTGGCGCCATAACCGCTTTGGTTGGAACGCCTTTGTTTTTAATCATTCTCTTTAGCAAGAAAGGGGACAAATATGCTTTATCTAAATGATGTCTCTTTCTCTTATTCAAAACGCTCGAAACCCGTCCTAAAGCATCTCACTATCCGTTTAGAGGAAGGAAAGGTAGGGGTTTTATTAGGCCCTAATGGCGTTGGAAAGAGCACAATCATCAAGCTAATATGCGGAGTTTTGAAACCAAAAGAAGGGGAGATTTTTTTGGGGGAGAAAAACCTACAGGAAATCCAATTGTCCGAGCGAAGCAAACTCATCTCCTCCGTCCCCCAAAATATCGAGTTCTCTTCCTTGAGCGTCATGGACTCCATCCTCTTAGGAAGGCTTCCCTATTTCTATTCCTTCCCTTGCAAATACGATAAGGAAGAAACCTTGAAAGTCATGGAGGAACTCCATATCCTCCCATTGAAGGATAGGCTGGCAGATTCCCTTTCTGGCGGAGAGAAGCAAATGGTGGCGATTGCCCGATCCCTCGTTTCTAACCCCAGAATTCTTATCTTAGATGAGCCAACGGCAAACCTTGATTTGAAACATCAGGCGCTGATAATGAGCCTTCTAAAAAAGATAGCCAAAGAAAGGAAGCTGACCATTTTGGTTTCCTTGCATGATCTTTCCGAGGCTTCCTTCCTCGGGGATACCTTATTCTGGCTAAAGGAAGGAAGCCTTCTTTACCAAGGAGATAGCTCTTCCATCACTTCGGAAAGGATCTTCGAGACCTATGGCGTCAAAACGAACTTAATCCAAAAAGACGGCGAAATATTCATCTCATTATTCGTAGGAGAAAAACAATCATGAAAAAGCAAATCCTTTGGCTATTCTTTGCCTTCAGCCTCTATTCTTGCGGAGGAAATGAAGGAAGCTCCAGCGGAATTTCCCAAGAGGAGATACTCCTCAAGGATGGAATCGGGAGAGAGAATAGCTACCTTCCAGGCTCTTACTCCCGAATTGCCTGCGTTGGGGCTGGGGCCCTTCGTCTGTATTCCTACATCGGCGAGCTGAATCGACTCGTCGGCGTGGAAGATATTGACAATCCAAGCAAAAGAGAAGAGAAAACCCAGCCATTCGAAGGGGTTGCAAGGCCTTATTACGACGCCAACAAAGAGGCCTTTAGAGATCTCCCTTCCCTTGGCAAGGGAGGACCGGTTGCCAATCAAAGCGGACCGAATCTCACTCTTTTAACGGCCCTCGCTCCGGATTTGGTCATCTCGGATTTTGAAACTCTCGAGCAAGCGCAAGCCATCGAGAATGCCACCGGCGCGAAAGTTTTCACCATCCGCTATGGCAAAAAAGCCGTCTTTGATGGAACCATCGTTTCCGTTTTGGCCTCTTTAGGCAAAATCCTTGACCGAAACGAACGAGCCAAAATCTTGACGGATTACATTTCTTCTTCCATCGAGGAATTAAAAACGTTGACCAAGAACGTAAAGGAAGAAGAGAAGCCGCTTGCTTATATCGGGGGAATTGGAAACTGGGGGCAAAAAGATTACCTTGCCACGCATAAGAGCTACCCGATGTTCGAAGCTGCGAATATCAAAAACGTTCTAAGCGAAGTCCAGCTGGCAACGGACGCTCAGCAAGATATCTCCAAAGCCACTTTTGAGGAACTCGCCCCGAAAATGGACAAACTCATTCTAGATGCGGCCGGAATGAAGCAAACCATTCAAGCCTATCACGCTGATTCGCATATTTTCGACAACGTCAAAGCCGTCCTTTCTGGAGAAGTCTATCTCCAGATGCCCTATAATGCCTATTATACGAACCTTGAAATCTCCCTTATGAACGGATATTTTGATGCCTATGCCGTCTACCCTGAACTTTTCAAAGATTTTGACTTAGAGAAGAAATATTCCGAAATCTTAACCATCTTTGTCGGGAAGGACACCTATAAGGATGAGAAAACGATGTCCGGATCCTATGGCGGATATCAGAGAATCAGCGATTTAAAGAAATTCTGCGAAGAGCATATTCAATAAACCTCTCATTCTTTTTTCATTCGAAAAACCTATAATATCCAAGGAGAAAATATGTCACACCCTTGGAAACATCTTAGACTGATTACCTCGCACCGTCACCTTGTTATCAAAAATGCCTTGCATATGGGGATATTTTGGCACGCTTTGAAACATGATTTAAGCAAATACTCCTACACGGAATTCCATATCTCCGCCCAATATTACGCCGGAAACCATTCACCGGTGTTCGAAGAAAGAATTCGCAACCATTATTTCTCCCGCATTTGTCAGCATCACACCAGAAGAAATCCTCATCATTGGGAATATTGGACGGATTTCTTTTGCGGGAGGATCCTTATGAAAACCATGCCTTGGGTGTATGCTACGGAATACGTATGCGATGTCTTGAGCGCTTCCTATACCTATAATCCAAAGGAATTCACCCCCGAAAGCGGGCTCCGTTATTTCAATGCCCACAAAGACCGTTATTTCATGACGCAGGCAAGCAAAGAATATATCACTTGGTGTTTGGAGAAATACGCCCAAACGGGTTGGAAAGAATTGAAAAAGAAAGACACGCAAAAGAAATATCGCGAAATCATTTCCGCCTATCCTGATGTCGAACTTTTCGAAACAAGTAAGTCAAGCCCCTCTTTGCCACCTTTGCTAAGCAAAACAACTGATATAAAATAAAGCAGTATGGCAATTCGAAATAAAATATTAATCATCGGGGCCGGAAGACTTGGCTCCATCATCGCCGATCGCGCTTCCTCAAGAGGGGAAAACGTCATCGTTTTAGACGAAAAGGATTCCTCTTTCCGCAAATTAGACGAAGCCTTTACTGGCTTTAAAGTCACTGGCGACGCCACGGATATCACTCTTTTGAAACAGGATTGTTACATCGATTCCGTTGAGGAGGTCGTCATTGTCACCGGGAATGATAACACCAACCTTTTCTTGGCTCACCTATGCGCGATCATTTTCAAAATACCGAAAGTATATGTGCGTTTTGACGATCCGGATAAAGATATTCTCATTAATGGCGTCCCCAATGTGAAAGCCGTTTATCCATCCGATTTAAGCGCCAACAAATTCTTCCAAATCGAAGCGGAGGGCAACAAATAATGATTGTCGTTATCGCAAATGGCAACCTGGAAGCTGCCTATGTCATTGATTCTTTCAAAGAAGACAAACACAATAAAATCATCGTCATCAATTCCGATAAGGAAGTCGCGGAATATCTTATGAAACACCAGCACGTTTCCGTTTACGTCGGGAACCCGTGGAGAACCTATGCCCTTGAGGAAGCGGGCGTCTATGATGCCGATCTTTTCATCTCCCTTTCCGATAATGACACGGACAATTACGTCTCTTGCATCCTCGCTAAGAAAGTCTTTAACGTCCGAAAATGCATCTGCGTCGTCAAAAACCCAGATAACGTTGAGATTTATAAGAAACTCGGGATTGATTCCGTGATTTCCTCTACTTATCTTCTGACGCAAAATATCAAAACGGAGTCTTTGGAAGGGAACCTTATCCGTTCGATGAACTTGGATTCCAATAAAATCGTGATGGTGGAGGCCACCCTCCTATCGAAATACCGCATTTGCAATAAAGCCATCATGGATATCCATTTCCCTCCCTATGCGAATATCGCTTATATCATGCGTGACAATGAATTCATAATCCCAAAGGGAAATGTCATTTTGAAACCGCGCGATACCCTTGTCATCGCTTGTGACAAAGCAGACGAGACAAGCTTAAAGAAATACCTCACCCAAAGAGCATCGGCCAAGGACCTTAAAAAGAACATCGCTTCGCAGATTGAAAAATCGTTGGTGAAAATCAAAAACAACGAAGTCAAAGAAGAAGCTTCCCTTCCCGAAGGATCTTTAGAAACCCCCAAAGTGGTTGTCGGGGAATCTTCCTCTCTTTCCGAGGGGCAAAAAGAAACGGCTCCTATGGAGAAAAAGAGCGAAAAGAAGAAAGGTGCCGCTAAGAAAAGAACGACAACAAAAAAACAAGCTTCTTCCGCCAGCAAGAAGAAAACCGTATGAATAAAATCAAGGAAGCAAAAGGAATTCGTCTGATTCTTGGCTATTTCGGCCTTTTTATGATTGTGGAAGGCCTAGTCACGATTTTTCCTTTGCTCATTTTGGCTTTCTATCCAAATGAATGGGAATGTTATCTGGATTTCGTCGTTCCAGGCCTTTCCTATATGGCTTTTGGGCTTTTTACCTATTTATGCACGATCGCTTTCCGGAAAAAAGGCAAACTCGAAAAGAACGAGGATTCCCTCTTGCTCGTCCTCCTTTGGCTATCCGCTTTGCTTATTGGCGCAATCCCATTCTATTTGACCGCATTTCCGGCTCTTAATAACGGCAATCAAGCAATCGATTTGGGGATGTCCTTCACGGATTCCTTCTTTGAATCAACTTCAGGATATTCCGCAACAGGTCTGACCGTTTTCCCCCAGAAAGCCTTTTTGACCGGTGTCGATTCCTCCGAATACCAATGGGCTCACGTCTTTTTATTCCACCGGGCGATTATGCAATTTGTCGGTGGGGTCGGCCTTGTTTTGCTTGTGGCGTCGGTTATTTCAAGCAAAAACAATTTCAAGCTTTTCTTCGCTGAAGGGCATAACGATCGCCTTCTTCCGAATTTGGGGAAGAACGCGAAGCTCATCTTCGGCATTTATTTTGGCTGGATTGTCGTTGGAAGCGTTGCTCTTTGGCTAGCGGGAATGACGCCGTTTGACTCTTTTTGCCATGCTACCGCAGCTTTGGCAACAGGAGGTTTCTCCACCCGTTATTCCTCGGTTATGTTCTATTCCGAAGAAACGTATTCCTCTTTCACGAATGGGAACCTTCTTTATACGGGAAACGCTTTGGCAATCGAAGGAATCACGGTTGTTTTGATGCTGGCTGGCGCAACGAATTTCGTTTTGCACACTTTCATTCTTACCGGGAAGATAAAAAGCTTCTCCAAGGATGTCGAAATCAAAACGGCGACTGCCTTAATCATTTTCGCCAGCATCCTTACGGCCCTCTTAACCTTTAGCGAGCATACCTATTATTATGAAGAAATGGAAAGCATCTCCTTTTGGCTTTCCCTTCGTTACAATTTCTATAACATCGTTTCTTCCATCACGACAACCGGGTTCACGAATTTCCCAAATCTCGCCTATTTGGGGCATTTCTCTATCTTTATCGCCTTAATCGGTATGTCCATTGGCGGAGGCATGGGCTCTACGGCGGGTGGCTTGAAACAATACCGTTTCGCCTTGCTTTTCAAAGAATTCTCCTCTTCTTTCAAAAACCGCAACTCTTCCGACCGTTATCTTCACACCAATCCGATCACGCGTTTAGGGCAAACGAAAGAAGTCGATGAGGAAAGCGTTAAGGAAGCAACCGACTATTCCATTCTTTATATCAGCTTCATCTTAATCGGAACGATCGCCTTATTATGCCTTAAAAACATGAACCTTGAGGAAGCGGCATACCAATGGGGCACCTCTCTTTCGGGCACGGGCATTAGCATTATTGACTTCGCTTCGTATAAGGCAAATAATGGAATCGTGCATTATAACGTCCTCCTTTGGCTTCTTGATGTGGCAATGCTTCTAGGACGTTTGGAGATCTTGCCTGCTTTCTATGGCTTCAGAAGACTCTTCCTCACCCCATTTGAAGAACTTGCCAAGCATCACCAAAAAATGAAACATAAAAAACACGCATTGGAGGAATGAATATGCTCATTGATGAAATCAAAAAAGCCAATATGATGGCCATGAAAGAAAGAAACCAGGCGAAAAGAAGCGCCTATTCTTCCGTTATCTCTCGTTACCAGCTTCTTAAAAGCAAAGATCCTAGCAAAGAAATATCCGATGCCGACGTCCTCTCTTTGATTCAAAAAATCGTGAAGGAACTGGATGAAGAGCTAGAATCATATCAAAAGGCGGGAAGGGAAGAAAGCGTCCAGGAAATTCAAAAGCAAAAAGATGCTTTAAAGGAATTTATCCCAAATCAGCTTACGGAGGAAGAAATCAAGACGATCATTCTTTCCTTGCCAGATCGCTCGATTCCCATCGTGATGAAGCATTTCAGCATGAATTATCGTGGAAAAGTGGATATGTCCCTTGTAAACAAGGTTTTAAAAAGCTTATAATACGAAAGCCCTTTAAGGGCATAACCCAAGAGCTTATTAGCGATAATAAGCCCCTAGGAGAATGGTTCAATGGTAGAACAGCGGTCTCCAAAACCGTTAATGAGGGTTCGATTCCTTCTTCTCCTGCCAGTTATCGAAACATTAGTTTGATACAATAAAATGTGTCAAACTTTTTATTTTTATGTGAGTTTAATTCTTATTAATTTCTACCCTATTAAAATATTGCAGGCGTTAAAAATTATTTAGCCAAATATTTCGCCATTGTATTGATCTATTTCGCCAAAATTTATATGGTTAACGCAGTCAGGGGAGGCGTTTTAGGGAGGAAATAATAATGAAAAAAACAAATTAGCGGAGTCTTCTTGTTCCTGGGAACGATTACTCTTGCTTCTTGCGGACCGAAAAAACAAGTGATCGAAGCCCAAAAGAAGCCATCAAGAGCAAGATGGATTACGATGAAGAAAACAACGAATTGCTCATTTACGAAAATAGCGACAATTCCTTAGGAGACATAAGCATTAGGCTTGAGCCGTGGGAAAGCGATGAGAGTGCTATTACCGTTATAACGGAAATAGAATTTTGTTACCCCTATAATCAGTACGTTGACGATGGAGAGTTGGATTTGATCTTATACGCCAAAACCGATTATAGATACAACGTGGAATTTAGTTTGGGCAAATATTTTTTTGATAGTTCTTCATCCCACACTCTTTTCGCTTATATATTTGGCGCAAAGGTGGGAGAAGATTACGAGAAAGGCTTGGATAAATATCAGGTTATCGGCACGACAACATATGAGAATAACAACGATTGCCCTTGGACGAAGGGAGATTGCCAAGTGCTCTTCGATAGTTTACTTGTTCTCACCTTTGAAGGCGCGAGAAAATTCTTTGATGAAAACAATTTGGATTTCCATACCTTATATCCGAATTATTGAGGAAGTTTTGGATGGGAAAAGGGGTGCGCTTTAGTGCTCCTCTTTTTTCTCTATGTAATCCAAAATATAGATAAGGCGTCTATTTCCTCGCATCGATTCAAGCCGCTGATTGGGTGATGTTATCGGATTCTTTTCACTACAATGGAAATGCGTCAACGAGCAGATTGGATTGATGAGCTCTATGGCCAGACATTTCTAAGAAGACGTGCTTCGCTTACTTATATTGGGTCGAACCTTCGATGGTTCTATTTTAAAAGGAATGTCTTTAAAACCTTAAGAACTTAGGGCTTTGCAATCTTTTTTGTTTTTAAATCTTTATTTGCGCATGCCTGATGCGAAAGCCGCTTTGGTATAACGCAATCGCCGCAAGAACGCTCAGACTTGACGATTTGGCCCAGATGTCTCCCAGAAGACACAAACCGCCAATTAAGAAAGAAAAGAACCATGCGTGGAGCGGCTCTTTTAAGTCGTACTCAAAGAAAGAAGCCGGTCCTCTTTCGCCTTCCGAACCGATGATAGACGCAACCATCTCCGAACGGTTCGAGCAAAAGCATGGGGGACCTCCGAGAAGATGATAAACTCGCTATGCGAAGCGATTTGCTCGTTTTGCGGCTCCGAGCTTTCCGCGAAAGACGGCAAAAGAGTGGATGGGCCAAGAAATTCCTCTTTAGATCGTGCCGGCGAGAGTATGGGCCATTGACGCACATGGTCTTCAATTCGAGGAAAATACCGTTGCCGGAATGGGATAAATATCTATACACCTTCTGACTTGTGAGCCAATCCGTTCCCAAACACGGATATATGATTGGGGTGGATTTGCAAGCAGGAGCGATACGAAAAGCTCGTTGCTTTGGGAGACGCAAAGTCTTCTTGAGGTTTCTAAAGTATATGATGAGCTAGCAAAAAGAAAGCTTACGATTTGATTAATTCCGGCGTGATTCATGATATTGAAGTCGGAACGAAAAAAGGATTGCAACAAATCCATTCGTATCTGTTTGACGGTCTATGCGATTTTGTTAGGAAAATCAGAAATAAAAATTTCAAAAGGCGGACTCATGTCTGCTAGCGCCTTGTGCTTGCCAAAGATATTAGCCGATATGGATGGGATGCCAAAGACTGCAATTGAGCAAATAGTCGATAAATACGTCGGAATGAATATTGCCCATCCATTTATGGAAGGCAATGGCAGATCAACAAAAATTTGGTTGGACCAGATTTTAATTCATTCTTCAAGGAAATGCATTGACTAGCGATATTGTTTGAGGACATTTTCAATAGAACATAGAAGGAACGCCATGAAATCAAAATTGTTTTGAATTGATGGCAACCATCTTCATATTGAAGGATTATAATCAACTCATGAATCAACTAGATATCATAAAAAATTGGATCCATAAGGATACGCGCATCGTTTTCTTAGGGGGAGCAGGGGTTTCTACTTTAAGCGGAATCCCGGATTTCCGTTCTCCTACGGGGCTCTATAAAATTCAAAATAAATATGGCCTTCCTGCCGAAACGATGCTTTCCCATACTTATTTTTTTGAGCATATGGAAACTTTCTATGATTTCTATTGGAATTTCATGGTCTTCCCCAATGCGAAGCCGAATAAGGCTCATCTTGCTTTGGCAAACTTTGAGAAAAGAGGAGGCCATATCGAAATACTGACTCAAAATATCGACGGCCTCCATCAAGAGGCGGGTTCAAAACGCGTCTATGAGCTCCATGGTTCCACCAAGCGTTATTTCTGCCTTGATTGCCATAAAGAATACTCTCTTGATCAAATTCCTCAAAAGAGAGGTATCCCTCATTGCTCTTGCGGAGGAATTCTTAAGCCGGACGTCGTTCTTTACGAGGAAGCGTTAGACGAAACCGTCCTTTATCAATCCGTGAATGCCCTCCGTTATTCTGATTTGCTGATTGTCGGAGGAACTTCCTTGAATGTTTATCCTGCCGCAGGGCTTATCTATGAATTTGGCGGAGAGCATAAAATCCTCATCAATAAAGAAAGAACTCCTTTGGATTCCTTTTTTGAGATAGTCCTTCATGAAGATATCGCTGACACATTGGAATACCTTCTTTCTTGATCCCGTTTCCAAAAAACCTTTTGGAAGAGCCACTAGAAAACATGGCGCTTGAGAGGTGCCATTGTCCAATGCCCTTAAGCAAGAAAACGGGATAAACGGGAACCTGCATGGCTTATTCAAGCAGGTTATTATTTTGAGCCAGCCTTTTCTCGAATATCCTTGGCCGAAGAATGAAATACATAACGGTGGATACCAAAGAACATAAAGTGTCTGCGATAGGCTCCGCATAGAAAACCAGAAAAGCGTTCTTTGAAAGAAGGGGAAGCAAAATCGTCAAAGGCAAAAGAAGGATGAACTTGCGGTTCAAAGAAAGCCAAATCGAATAGCTCGCTTGCCCCATGCCCGTAAGTCCGTCAACAAAAACATATTGCAAAGCCAAAGGGATTACCCCATACATATAGATGGAAATGGTTTGATTCGACATGCTTATCGCTCTTTCATTCGGCGTCGAAGAAGAAAGAGAAATGAAGAGCCTAGCGAAAGGCTCTCCCAAAAAGAATGACAAACCCACGCAAAGAGCGCAGAAAGCAAGAGCGAATCCTACTAATTGCCATTCCGCTTTCTTGATCAAATCCAATTTCCTTGCCCCATAGCAGTAGGCTAACAAAGGCTGGGTGCCGCTGGATATGCCCAATAAAGGACCGGTAATCAAAGAGAAGAAAGCCTGCGTAATCGTGGCAACCTCAATATAAAAGTCCGCATCCTGCCCCCCGAAATTTTTAAGACAGGTATTCAGGCAAATGAAAATCATGGAATCCGTAGCCGTGATAATAAACGGTGAGAAGCCAAGCTTAAAGATCCTTTTCACGATTTTCTTATCGAGCTTTTGAAAAGAAAGACGAATATCCGTCACTCTCAAAAGAAGGACAAGGACAAAAACGAAAGATAGGAATTGCGAGATAAGAGTCGCTAAGGCCGCTCCCGAAACACCCATATCAAAAACATAGATAAACAAAGGATCCAAGCCCACATTTGCCAAACATCCAAGCAATGTGACAAACATCGCCAAAGTGGATTTCCCTTGAGCGATGATGAATTGGTTTAATCCCAAAGTGAGAATGGAAAAGAAAGTGCCGGCCAAATAAATCATGAAATAAGAATAGGCGTAAGGAAAAGAAGCCTCGGAAGCGCCGAATAAATACAGCAAAGGCTTTCCTAAAGGATAAAAGACGAGGACGATAAAAAGACTCATAAAAAGGAGGAGAATGAAGGAATTTGAAAGAATCTTTTTGGCGTTTTCCTCCTTCTTTTCGCCTAGGGACATCGAAAAAATAGGCGCTCCCCCGAAACCGATCCAATAGGCAAAGGAAGTGATGAATGTGGTAATGGGCGCTACCACCCCAATACCAATCAAGGCAATCTCTCCTTCAAGAGGAATATTGCCGATAAAGATGCGATCGACAATGCTATAAAGCACGCTCACAAGCTGAGCCAACATGCTAGGAAGAGCCAAATGCAAGATATTTTTGAAGGTAGCCTTGCCGCCTAGATCTAATTTCCGCATACAAAAAATGTACAATAAAATTTAATCAAAATAAGAACAAAACGCTTACAATTCCGAACTATCCTGGTGAGAAATCTCTTCGGCTTGTTTGGCTAAAACCTTGATTTCTCGACTCTGTTTCTTCGCAAGCTCGATTTCTAAAGCAACGGAAATGAAAAGGCCGAAAAGAATGACGAAATAGTAGGTGTAGCCTCTCCATAAAAGAGATATGGTTTGAGAGGTTGCCCAAACGGTTTCGCTTGTGAAGAGCTCCCCGCCTAAACCAATCACCGACAAAGAGGCCAGGACAACCGCGAAAGCATAATCAATGCCTCCGGTTGTGCCAGGAGTGGGAACCCAAACGACAGCGGTAATCGCAAAAGAAGTCCCGAACATAACCAAGATGTATACAAAAAGAGGATTCACGTTGTTCAATTCGACGCCAACAGCCAAAAGAAGGAAGAAAGGGATCGAATAATAAGCTAAATCGGCAAGCATCCGATAAAACAAAGACAAAAGGAAAGCTTTTTTATGAGTGAAGATTTCCTTAAAGGCGGTTTGGGTTTTGTCGCAATACTTCTCAAAAGATTCGATCTGATTCGGGAGAAATTTACGGAACATCCTCCATTTGGAAATCCTTGTAAGCAAAGAAACCAAAAGGTTACGCACCCTTTTAGAGAGCCCTAAAAGAAGCATGATGACCAAAGTAAGGATGTTATTGAAATAGCCGATGGCCACAACAATCGTAAAAACGGTTGGATTAAGCCAGCTTGTTAAACCGGTAATCCCGCCCTGCGAAAGCCCGCGGATATAAAAAGGGAAGAAAAAAAGGGCGATAAGCGCATAGATATTGGAGGCGACGATATGCACCACGAAAGTGGCAAGGATGGAACCGGTTGCCTCGGAGGCATCGGCTCCGCATTCCTTCATCAAATAGACTTCCATCGGCTGCCCGCCGAAAGCAAATGGGGTTACATTGTTGTAAAATTGCTCAATCGTCGCGATTTCGAATAGTTTTCTTTTGCCAACCACTTTGTCAATGCCGTTGGATTTGCTGAACGTGAGCAAAGAAAGGGGCCATAAAAAGAGGAAAATTACGAGCAAGAGAAAGGCGACAAGCAACCAGAACCAGTGGTTTTTCTGACCAATGGAAAGGAAAACTTGTTTAATTTCTTCCAAATCGGTGAAATTGGTGATCAATAGAATCACGGCGACGGTCAAAGCGACAATCATAATTCCGCCCATGATAGCGGAATTTCTTGTTTTCTTATCTTTTTTGCGGTTAATCTCTTGCAGGTTTTTCTTCAATTCCTCAAGCTCTTCTTTTCTCTTTTCGTTAGCCATAATCCAATCATTTCCCCTAAGCAATTTATTTTAGCATAAATATAAAGGCTTTTCGGCGCAAAAAAAGCATTTGAATATTTTAAATATAAAAAATATAATAAATACAAGGAGGTACGAAATGGAAATAACCTGGTTTAATTTGAAACTAGCGGAAGGGCAAGCTAGTTTGAATGAAAATTCCATTACGCTTAATAAAACAGCTATGGCGCCCTTTGAGGGAGCCTATCGCGTCAAAGTGGGCATTGATGAGAAAAAGAACATCATCATAAAGCCCCTTAGCAAAGACTTCATCTCGCATATGGATCTGAACGAAAATGATTTTCTTGGAGTTCAAATCACAAAGTCTTATGCTAGAATTAATTCGAAGGAATTAATGCATTTGGTCTCCTCTTGCTTGAAACTGAATCTTGGTAAGGAAGCCCTGAAGTATCCAACCAAATATGTCGAGAATGAGGACCGCCTTATAATTCTTACGGGGAAAGGAAAATAAGCATGGAAGAATGGATGTGGATTGTTTGGCTTTCCATCTTTGTCATCTCGTTGATTATTGAAGCCGTTGGAACGGACTTGGTGAGCATTTGGTTTGCTTTCGGAGCCATCGTTTCCTTAATCTTGAGCTTCACATCATGTCCTTGGTGGGTCGAATTAATCGTCTTTATCGTCATTTCGGGGACGACGTTGATGGCTCTCCGTCCTCTTGCTCATAAGTGGATGAGAAGAGGCCTAACGAGGACGAATGTCGATGAAATCATTAACTCCAAAGGAATCATGACTGCGAAATACGATCTTTTGCATCATGGTGAAGTGAAAATCAACGGCGTGATTTGGACTGCTATCGCTCAAAACGAAAAAGATGTGTTAAATGTCGGGGATGTCGTGAGTGTCGTTGGCATCTCGGGCAACAAATTAATTGTCAAGAAATTTACCAAGGAAGGAGAAAATTAAGCATGCCTGGATTAATTATTGCAATTGTTGTTATTTGTTTTGTTCTTCTTATTATTTTGGCGGTTCTTCTGTCATCGATCCGCGTGATTCATCAGACGGAGAAAGCCATCGTTGAAAGAATGGGCGCCTATCATGCGACGTGGAATGTCGGCATTCATTTCTTGTTTCCATTCGTTGATAAGGTTGCCCATAGGATCTCTATGAAGGAGCAAGTGAAGGACTTCGAGCCGCAGTCGGTTATCACCAAAGATAACGTCACGATGCAAATCGACACCGTCATCTTCTTCCAAGTTACGGATCCGAAACTCTATGCCTATGGCGTTGATAATCCAATTGCCGCCATCGAATATCTTTCTGCCACAACCTTAAGAAACATCATCGGTGAGCTTGACTTGGATGGAACTCTTACTTCTCGTGACATCATTAACGAAAAGATGAGAAAAATCCTCGATGAAGCAACAGACCCATGGGGAATCAAGGTCAACCGCGTCGAAGTCAAGAACATTCTTCCTCCAAAAGACATCCGCGAAGCCATGGAAAGACAAATGAGAGCGGAACGCGAAAAGAGGGAAAAGATCCTCCTCGCCGAAGGTGAAAAGCAATCCGCCATCCTTATCGCTCAAGGTAAGAAAGAATCCGAAATCTTAAATGCGGATGCTGAAAAGCAAGCAACGATCCTCCGCTCTGAAGGCGAAGCGGAAAAGATTCGCCAAATGAAGTCAGCTGAGGCAGACGCCATCAAAATGGTTCGCCAAGCCGAAGCCGATGGCCTTGAGATGCTTAAAAAAGCGGAGTGCGACAATAATGTCTTGACTCTCAAATACCTCGAAGCTCTTGCGAAGGTTGCTGATGGAAAAGCCACAAAGATTGTTCTTCCGAGCAATTTAACGAACATCGCAAGCTTAGCGACCACCATCAAAGAAGTGGTCACCGATCCCAAAGAATAAATAACCTCAAAAACATTCTTAAGAAGGCCTAATAAGCCTTCTTTTTCTTTTCTTGCTTATCAAGAAAGAACCTTTTCCCATCAATTTCCTTGCATTCTTTATTTGATGTGGCTATTATTGTTAGGCTGTTTGAAAAAGCAGCCCATATCGCGAGGTAGAGCAGGGGTAGCTTGCCAGGCCCATAACCTGGAGGTCGGTGGTTCAAATCCATCCCTCGCAACCAAATGTAAATTGCAGCATCAATATGAATTGGTGCTGTTTTTATTATAAAGAAATTATTTGAGTTCCTCCAATAACTACTGTATATTAGTAGTAACAGGAGGAAATATATGATTGAGACTATTGATATGTTAATTTTCAAATATCATGATTATTCTAATATTTATAACAAAATTGCATATGAAGAAAAAAATAAAAAACTCATAAAACTAAAAAGAGGGTTATATGAAACAAACGAGAATGCAGACCCTTTAACAATAGCTAATGCATTATTATCACCATCATATATCTCCTTTGAAACGGCATTAGCATATTATGGAATGATACCAGAAAGAGTTTATGCTATAAAATCTGCGACATTTAAAAAGAATAAAAAAAAGAAATATAGAAATGCTTTTGGGCTATTCTTATATCAAGACGTCAATCCAAAGGCATATCCATATGATATAAATCAAATTGAAGTTGATGGAACCAAGATTGAGATTGCATCTAAGGAAAAAGCATTACTTGACTTATTATCAGTGATATCGCCACGAAACAATGAGAAAGAATTAATGGATTTGTTATTTGATGACTTAAGAATTGATGAAGTAACGTTTGACGAATTAGACAAAGATAAAATTATTAAATTATGTAATTTATATTCATCAAAGACATTAAATATTTTAAAAAAATATTTGGAGGCTAAGCATGATTAATAATTATATTTTGGAATCTTTAAAAATGAGTAATCCTAAAAATTTAAACGAATTTGAAAATGCGCTAAGAGAAATTTGTCAAAAAATTCTTTTATACGCATTAAGCCAAACATCATTTTTTAAAAGCGTGGCTTTCTATGGCGGCACATGTTTAAGGATTTTTCATGGGTTAGATAGATTTAGCGAAGATTTGGATTTTCAAGTAACAAGAGAAGATTATAAATTGAATTTTGATCAATGCATGTCTAAATGTCTTAATGTGTTGGAATCTTATGGCTTAAAATCTATTGTTCATTCAAAACCTGAATATGATAGCGGTGAAGTGAGAAGATATATAAAAATAACTCATTATGATATTGCTAATGAATACTTTGGTAATATCAGTATGAATAAAGAAAAATTAGTTTCAATTAAGATCAAAGTCAGCACAAAGTATATATCTGGTGCCAAATATGAAATGAAATTACTTAATGCACCGATGTTTTCAAATGTTTATTGTTTTGATTATGGGTCATTGTTCGCTGGAAAAATACATGCCTTATTGATGAGAAATTGGCGAGAAAGAATTAAAGGCCGAGACTATTTTGATTACATGTTTTATATCTCTCATGATGTCAAATTTAATTTGGATTATTTGAAAAATAAATTAGAGCATTCTTTAAAGAAAGATACCTCAAATTTCACTATAGATGATATTAAATCATTGTTAAAAGAAAAGTTTGAACAAACGGATTTTAATGATTTAAAGTCGGATATAATTCCTTTTGTTAATCTCACTTATAATATTGATAATATAAGTAAAGAAATGTTTGTTAATTCTATTGAATATTTAAAGTGTGAATAAAATGCGCGACATTCTAAATACGAAAAGAAAAACAGAGTGAAACTATATATATTTGAGTAGCAATAGATGTTTATAAGAAACTATCTAAACAAAAAGAAAGAACCAAAGAGCTTATCAATCACTCAAGAAATTATTAATTTACATAAAGGCAAAATAGTGGTGGAAAAGAATAAAAACACAATCAATTTCACCATATCTTTTTAATGAAAGCACAAAGCATATATAAGAATAAATGTGACGCCTCTTTTTTAAGAGGAACATAATTTAAAATGAATTCTAAAGTCTTCATTCATGGAGGCAATTTCCAACCTTGCTGAATCAAATTAAAAGAATCGATATTTGATATACTTTTCATACATTTTATAAAAGTCGCCTTCCATTTCTAAACTGTATACATTTTTTAGACAACTAAAATGATCTTTAAAATGTATGGATACTTCTTATTTTTGCGAAGAAATGGAATGACCTCATGTTCAAGAATCGTCTTTACGTACCTAAATTTTGGCTTTAAATAAAGCTGATTTTATTCTAGAAAGACAAAGGTGTTCGGCATAAAATGAAGCTGCCCATAAAGAGGGTGGTTAGGGAGAAGCCCTGTGACCCACCGGCAACTTGCCTCTTATAAAGGTAAAGTGCTAAAGCTTCAATGATGGGAACCCCTTACTTTCATTTATCGCTCCTATCATAACAATGGGAGCTTTTTTCTCTTTAGGGGACGCATGAGGAGAAAAAAATGACTGACAAAGAGAAAGAATGGGAACTCACTCCTAAAAATGTTGCCCCACGTTACGGGTACAAGATTTCCAAAAGATTATTATTTTAGAGCAAAGAAACAACTGATCGGTAAATATCCTTTAGTAATGCGAGATGGTTTTTTAATTTCTATTTCATTTTACGAAGGAGAATCAATTCAGGAAAAACTGAATTCATATAAGAGGGTTGGTATAAAGTCACAAATGATCATTTTGAGGAATTTGACCGTTTCAATATAAGAAATAAATGCCCAAGATGTGGTGGGGCAATGAGATGTAGAATTGTCGACAACCAAGCGATGATTAGGTGCCTAGACTATAAATGTGGGTATCAAATCATAGAAAAGGTGTTGAAGCTAGAAAACAATTAATCGAAAAAGACGGCTAAAGACATAGCCGAATTAAAGAACAATTCTCATTTTTCCTAATAAAAGCCTTTGGGAAGCACATGAGAATTAATTTGTTCATTAGCGTTTGCAAACTGAAATACTTCGATTAATGAATAGAAGCATTTCTTTTGAAAAATGCAGACCGTTTTCTTTTGTGCTAATATACTTTCCGGGAATGATGTCTCCCATCTAGAAATAGAGAACCGCGATAAAAAGCTGATGACGTCTATGGTGTTTTGCCATAGGGGTCATTTTTCATTTCTATGGCGGGGGAAAGTTTATGAATCTGTTTTTATCCTTGTTCATCATTTTTGCCGGGGGAATTCTTGGCGGTTTTCTTTTCGAGAAACTTCACCTTCCGAAACTGGTTTGGTATATCATCCTGGGAATATTGATCGGCCCCTCTTTATTCAATATCGTCGATGAAACCTTAATCACGATTTCTTCCTATCTAAGGCAAATTGCCTTGGTTATCATCCTTACGAGATCGGGTTTGTCTTTGGATATTAACAATCTTAAAAAGATAGGCAGGCCCGCTATTATGATGTGTTTCCTTCCCGCTTGTTTTGAAATTGCGGGGATTGCGATATTCGCTCCTTTGTTCTTAGGGATTTCTTATTTAGAGGCCTTGCTTCTAGGATCGGTTCTTGCGGCCGTATCGCCTGCCGTTGTGGCTCCAAGAATGATTAAGCTCTTAGAAGAGGGGTATGGAAAAGAACATCATGTTCCCGAATTGATTCTTGCAGGGGCTTCGTGCGATGATATCTTTGTTATCGTTCTTTTCTATTCCTTTAAGAATCTCCTTGTGACGAACAGTTTTGATGCTTGGGGAATTTCCCAAATTCCGATTTCGATTGTAAGCGGCATCCTTTTGGGGATTGCTGCGGGTTTTTTGATGCTCTTGATAATGCGATATCTAAAACTTACGAAAGCCATCCAAGTTATCTTTATGCTGGGATTATCTTTTGGGATGATTGCCTTAGAAAACGCCCTAAAACCATTTTTCAGCCTCTCTTCTTTGCTGGCGATTATTGTGATGGCCCTTCTAGTAGGCGCCTTCAAAAAAGAAGAAGCCAAAGAAATCCAGAAAACTTACGACGGATTATGGCAAGGATTCGAAATACTCTTGTTTGCTTTAGTGGGGATTGCAACCGATGCGCGTTATGCTTTTTCGAAAGAAGGGGCCATTATTCTTGGTTTGATCTTTATTGCCTTAATCTTTAGGAGTCTGGGCGTCTTTGTCTGCGTGACTGCCACCAAATTCACTTGGAAAGAGAAACTATTCATCATCATCTCTTATTTGCCGAAAGCAACCGTTCAAGCCTCTATTGGTGGGATTGCTCTTTCTGAAGGGCTAGCTTGCGGGAGGCTCGTGTTAACTGCTGCCGTAGTATCCATATTATTCACGGCTCCATTGGGCGCGATCCTCATGGATTGGCTTTATAAGAAATTATTAAACATATAGCATTCGCCTTTGTATTTTTTACTTCAAAAGCATGCTGGTAGTTATTCTTTTTTCTTTGCTGAGAAGTTTAGAGTTTTAAAAAGAAAAGAGACATTTTGGTTTTGTGACAATCCTAAGGGGCAGAATGAATAAAAGATTCATTTTTTCTTTATGGGCACATCGTATTTATCGTACAAATCGATTAATGCTTGCTTTAACAATTCTGGTTTTAAACTTTTTGAAGCGATTAGAAGATTATTCAGTTCTTTTCTAAAACTCTTTATGTGAGAATCATTTGACGTGAGGATGACTTGAAATTGAGATTCAGACATTCCATATTGAATAGAATTGGTCTCAAAAAGACCGCATTGAACCAATTGGGTCATATTTATCGCAGCATCTTTGTATGTTCTTATAGTTTTGTCACTTGGGCCGTTTTCCTTGCCCAAAAGAAGGTAATCTAAAGATATGTCAAGTTTTTTTGCAATAATAATTAAATAATGCGATGACGGGAAAGAATGACCGTTTTCCCAACCGTTAATCATTTGAACCGTTGGCGCTGCTATTAGCTCTTTAAGTTGTTCTTGATTAAGTTTTTTAGACTTCCTAATTTCAGCAAGGCGTTTGCCGACTTCTTTTTTTGACACCATTCATAATAATTACACCAATTTATTCTTATAGATAAGTTC
>ERZ808240.2071-NODE-2071-length-23057-cov-7.330276_pt1 | contig 23057 bp, 20 predicted proteins | sample MGYA00521084_ERZ808240 | MGnify/ENA primary metagenome ERZ808240 (study PRJEB31516, sample SAMN03275571) | gut metagenome | biome: mammalia-associated habitat; material: feces | host: Papio cynocephalus | place: Kenya | collected 2012-08-06 ...
TTACCACTAATATATTGATTATCAAATAATATTGCTGATTTTAAGGGACGACTAATTATGAAGAACTATCGAATTGAAGCCATCATCTTGAGTGTTGGCTTAATACTTTTGGGACTATTTATCTATTTGGGGCTTTCAACTTTTTCTGCAAAAGACCGTGTTGTGAGCGTGAGGGGACTGGCAGAGCGCGAGGTGGAAGCAGATCGAGTGAATTGGCCTGTTGTATACAAAACTACTGGTAATGATCTACAAACCATTTACACACAACTAAGTAACGTGAACAATGGCATTGTTAAGTTTCTTGTATCAAATGGCATTCCGCAAGCAGACATAAGCATTAATGCACCATCAATAGTCGATTTAAAGGCCGATCGCTATGTTTCTGAAACAGACCACGCACGCGACCGCTACAATGTTACGAGCATTATCATGGTTACATCGTCACACGTTGAAGAAGCACGTAAACTTATGACGCGAATGGGCGAATTGCTAAAGCAAGGAATAGCAATATCCGCAGGCGACTACGATAGTAAAGTTCAATACGAATTTACGAGTTTAAACAAAGTCAAACCACAGATGATTGAAGAGGCTACCAAAAATGCAAGGGAAGCAGCAATCAAATTTTCAAACGACTCTAATAGTAAAATTGGGAAAATTAAAACGGCCTCACAAGGACTATTTACGATTGAAGACCGCGACCAATACACACCTTACATCAAAAAGGTGAGAGTTGTTACTTCTATAGACTACTTTGTAGAGAACTAAACATATGCTCTCTCATAAAGAATGCATCATATTTACTATTGGATGCATTCTTTTTTATATAAAATTAATGGAGGCATCGTCTCTACGAGCCTCCATTAACCAACACAAAAACTAAACTAGACTTAACTAAACTATTTGATAGCGTTATCATCACGACAACTTGATACTGCAAATATATAATAATGTTATTAACAAACCAAGAAATTGCAAAGAAAAGTTTGCAAAAAATTAGTTTCTTATTATTTTGCAGCTTTATCAAGCATTATATTGTCAAGAATTACCATGGCAGCCATAGCTTCGACAATAGGCACGGCACGTGGCAAAACGCATGGATCATGACGTCCACGTGCTTTCAATATCGTAGGATTGCCATTTTTATCCACTGTTGGTTGCTCACGCAAGAGTGTTGCAACTGGCTTAAACGCTACACGGAAGTATATATCTTGACCATTACTCAATCCCCCTTGAATACCACCACTGTGGTTGGTGCGTGTGGTTATACCACCATTTCCGTCGGGTATGAAAATATCGTTTTGCTCGCTTCCTCTTGCCGTTACTCCTGCAAAACCCTCGCCATACTCAAAACCTTTCACCGCATTGATGCTAAGCATGGCTGCGCCTAATTGTGCATGCAACTTGCCAAACACGGGGTCACCTAATCCTACGGGACAGCCCTTAATGACAGCAGTTATTACACCACCTATTGTGTCACCATCAGCCTTTACCTCTGCTATGAGTTGTGCCATTTTTTCGGCAGTATCCATATCGGGGCAGCGCACAGGATTTTTTTCGATATTATTAAAATCGTAGTCATTGTATCCTCCATTGAGCACAATGTTCCCTACTTGAGAGGTGTATGCAGTAATCTGAATGCCTTTACTGCGTAAGGCCATTTTGGCAAAAGCACCTCCAACAACACGCGCTATCGTTTCGCGTGCAGATGTACGTCCACCGCCTCTGTGATCGCGTATGCCATACTTGCATTGGTAAGTAAAATCGGCATGCGACGGGCGAAACACATCGCGCATATTATCGTAATCATTTGAATGTTGGTTCTCGTTGGGTACAAAAAAGCCTATAGGACAACCTGTAGTAACCCCCTCAAAAACCCCCGAAAGTATTTGCACTTTATCACTCTCTTTGCGTGCAGTGGTCAAATTGCTTTGGCCTGGTTTGCGTCGGTTGAGTTCAAACTGCAAGAAATCTAAATCAACCTTTACGCCTGCGGGCATTCCGTCTATGACTCCTCCGATGCCAGCACCATGACTCTCACCGAAAGTTGTTAAACGAAATATATTGCCAAATGTATTCATTATTGTCAGTTTGTTTCTAATTGTTGCTATGTGTTGATGTTTTTATAGTCGTAAATAGCAAATAGGTATTCAAATAAACATTTTGAATACCTATTTGCCTACTTGTTTTAAATATTAGTGATTATGGCAACAGCCTTCGCCATGCTCATGATGATGACCACCACAGCATCCACCTTCGCCATGTTCGTGGCAGTCGCCATGGCAGCCGCCTTCGCCACCACAACCACTACAACCGCCCTCACCACTCATCATGTTGGCAAGTTCTTTAATCTCTTCATCAGTAGCATCGCGCTTCACGATAACTTGTCCCTTAAAATGGAGATCCTTACCCGACAGAGGATGGTTAAGATCAATGATTATAGTATTATCTTTTACCTCAAGCACTAAACCATTGAAGCGTACGCCATCGGCATTAACAAGTGGAAGCACAGCACCAGGATAAACCATATCCTTATCAAACTTACCATTTATGCTGAACGTTTCCTTTGGAAGTTCTATTACGTGGTCTTGCTCGTAAGGACCATAAGCCTCATCTTGTTTCAGCACAAAATCAAAGTTCTCACCTTCAGCCAAAGCAAGTATTTTATCCTCAAAACTATCAAGTGCAAAGCCCATACCAGAGATAAACTGGAATGGATGCTCTGCGGGAGCTTTTTCTACAAGTTCATGAATACCTTTTTCGTTATCTGTAAAGAGTTCGTATGCTACGGTTACATACTTGTGTGGAGTTTGTTCCATGTAGTTATTGTATATTAATATGATATTTTATTGTCTATATTTAAGGTGATTGCATATTTCTGCTCACAATTTTGCACCTTGCTTATTGTTATGCCAACTCAAGGTCAAGTTCCTTGCGCAACATTTCAAGTTCGGGCGAACGCTTTAGCATATCTTTATATTGCTCTAAACGGCTGAAAGCTCTTTTTGCTGAGTTATTAGCCACAATCGTTATTTGCAACGTGATGTAATCGTTTCGCAACTGCATGCGTAAATAGCTTATAAGCGTTACTTGCTCTTTATGCAAATAATCTGCTACCATGTCGTTCTCTACATCAACACTTACTTTCCACGTTTTTGTATCAACAATGGGATGCATGGCTTTCATGCGTTCGCTCATAGCTTTTTTAGTAGCTGGCAATTGTTGCGCATATCTAAACCAATAGTAAGTAAGTCTGTCGTTATCAAACGGGGTTTGCTCTCGTTGTCCTTGATGCAATGATGCAGTAGCTTGTTGCATGCTATCGCCTTGCATCTTTGTCAGACTTTCACTCTGCACACTTGGAGTAGTGGCATGAAGTTGCTGCTGAAGGCCACGAAGCGAAATGGTTTGAGCAGGCCTTCCATGGTACCTGGTAGAGGCTGATGCTGCAGCCGAAAGCGTGGCATACGTAGACTGAGAAGATGTAGCTGAAGCGGTTTGTTGCTGTGTTTGTGAGGCAGTTGTATTGCCCTTTTGTGTGGTTAAGTTAGTGTGTGTGCTAACAATACCACTAGGTGCAGTTTTAGCCGTATTATTAGGTTGCTGCGGAGCCGCAGCAACGTGTTTAAATATAGGTTTTAGTCGTCGTATAGGGCGACGCCCACAGCCCACATCTTCGTCTTCGCCCGTTGCTGCTTGTGCCACTTCGATGAGTGTTAGCTCAACAAGCAAACGTTTGTTTCGCGAAGCATTGTAATGCATATCGCAGTTACTACACAGCTTCAGAGCTCTATAAAGCAACTTCGGGTTGCATTGCATAGCTTGTTGATGATAGCGTTGGCGAACTTGGTCACTCACGTCCAACAGCGGAAGAGTTTGTTCGTCACGACTCATCAATAGGTTGCGAAAATGAGATGCTAATCCACCTATAAAATAGTTGCCTTCAAATCCTTTTGCCAAAATGCCGTTGAGCGAGGTCATTGCTTTAGGTATATCCCCCTTTATCAATGTATCTGTCATACTAAAATAAGTATCATAATCAAGCACATTGAGGTCTTCTATTACCTTTTGATAGGTTATATTTCCTTCGCAATAGCTCGTCACTTGGTCAAATATTGATAAAGCATCGCGCATACCACCATCTGCCTTTTCTGCAATCACGTGCAAAGCCTCTGGTTCGTACTTAATGCCTTCTTTTCCTGCCACATATTCAAGGTGCTTTATCGTATCATTCAATGTGATGCGTGCAAAATCGAATATTTGACAGCGGCTCAATATTGTAGGCAATATAGCATGCTTCTCTGTTGTGGCAAGCACAAATATGGCGTGTGCTGGTGGTTCTTCGAGTGTTTTAAGGAATGCATTGAATGCTGCTGTAGAGAGCATGTGCACCTCGTCGATGATAAACACCTTGTAGCGTCCCACTTGAGGGGGTATCTGCACCTGCTCTATCAAACCTCTTATGTCCTCCACACCATTGTTCGATGCTGCATCAAGTTCATGGATATTAAATGAGCGCTGTTCATTAAATGCCCTACAACTTTCGCACTCGTTACAAGCTTCGCCCTCAGGTGTGGGCGACATGCAGTTGATAGTTTTAGCAAAAATGCGTGCACAGGTTGTTTTGCCCACACCGCGTGGTCCACAAAACAAATAAGCATGGGCCAATTTGCCTTGTGCAATAGCATTTTTTAGCGTAGTGGTCAGAGCATGCTGTCCCACCACACTATCAAACGTCATCGGACGATATTTTCGTGCAGATACAATGTAGTTTTCCATTTCCTAAAAACAATGATGTAGCAAAGGTAATGTTTTTTTTGTATTTATCATACGAAGCCTTTGGTATTTCAGCACAATGGTATTGCTTTCATAGGGTTGCTGAGTGACAATTTTTCGCCATTTATGTGACATAATTGCCTCATTATTGCCTTATTATCGTCATTTTGGCCACTCTTCTGCATAGATAAGCATTGGCACATTAATTGCGAAAACTATAGGCGAAAGCCGAAGCCGATAAGGCCACGGCAACAAACAATGATAAAATAAAAAAACAAAATAATTGGAGGTCATACATTATGTTGATAGTTCGCAGAAATAATTACAACAATTGGTTGAACAACTTGTTTAATGACGCTTTCTTCAATACAGACCTTGCCCCACAAGTACAAGTCACAGCTCCTGCCATTAATGTGAAAGAAACACATCATGAGTACGTGATGGAAATGGCTGTGCCTGGTTTGAAAAAGGAATGGGTTCGCGTAAACATTACCGATGATGGCTTGCTCCATATTGCCATTGAGAACAAAATGGAACATAAGGAAGAGAAGAAATCCGACCCCGAAGAACGCCACGAACACTATCTGCGTCGCGAGTTCTCATACGGTAACTACGAACAAAGTTACACATTGCCCGATGATGTAGATCGCGATAAAGTGAGCGCAAGCATTGCCGATGGCATTCTTACCATCATTATACCTAAAGTCGCTCCAGAACAAGAGGCTAAAGTGTTGAAGAACATTGAGATTAAGTAAAAAATAGTAGCCATGCAACATGGCTACTATTTGTAAAAATTATAGGTTGGTTATAAGTTTGCAATAGGCTTATAACCAACCTTTTTTGTTTCAAGAACTATATATATGCATGCAAAAACAACGTTAATGTATCAGATTGTGAGGCATATAAAAAAAAATCCGTACATTTGCAAGGGAAGATTACAAACTAAGTAAACAAACTAAATTATTATACTAACAAATTATGACACACTTAACCAACATGCGAAGTGTTTTGCTCGTATGCCTATTAAGTTGTTTGTCTTGTTTTACTAGCAAGGCAATCAACTTAAACAAGACGGGTGTTGTATATCGCATCGTCAGTTTGTCTACAGGCATGGCCTTAGGCAATGGTGATAAAGGCGACAACGATACCTACCTTAGGCTCGAAACACTCAGCACATCATCTCCCGGACAGGAATGGATGATTACGGCAGTAGATGCTTCAAACGGCATTTACGCATTCAGCAACCCCAACTACGACAAAGGCATTGACATGGCTTCTGAGTCAAAGGAGCCATGGCACCTTTTACAATGGAATGCTGATGCCTCAAACAAGAACCAACAGTACATCATTAAAGCTGTTGATGGACAGACTGATGTATATCAGTTCTTCAATAGTTCTTCAGATCGTGTTATGACAGCCCACGAAGATGGCTCTCTCTACATGGATCAAGACCTCACTGCTGCTACAACGTACTTCCGTCTCGAAGATACTGGCAAGACCATAAACAAGCCTATTGCCAATGCCACTTATCTTTTCTATAGCAAAAAGAATGGTGAAGTTTTAGGTACTAATGGAAGCAAAACGTCTACTGCACCTATCGTTACCGAAGAGTATAAAGAAGGGCAATACGACCAACATTGGCAACTAAAAACCGTTAGCTACACCTCAGGTTGGCAAACCTTGACGACACAAGTATTGTACAACGGATACGCTTCTCTTGCCATTGATGCAGCACTCAACAACACCAAGCGTCCATTGCTTTATGCAGTAAATGGTTCAAACGTCAATCAGCAAGTAACCTTGGTAGCTGTTGAAGGTCAAGAAAGCACCTACCAGCTACAATATACCGATAATGGACAAAAATATTATATTGCTGTTGATGACAACAGCAGTACTTACATGTCGCAAGATGCCGACGACGAGAGCACATGGTTCACTATCGAAGGCACAGATCCTTATGTTGTTCAACTCAATGATTGGGAAAACGAAAAGGTTTTTGCTGTTAATAAAGAAGAGGGACATGCCACCTACATGCCCTATGCCAACACCACAGAACTACGCGCCGACAAAGAGCGCTACGACAAGCCCTGGCTTGATGCCAAGAGTTCTGAAGTAATGACACTTAATGGTACATGGAAGATTAACTTTGTTAAAGACCCTTCTTTGCGCCCAGGTGCTACAGACTTTTATAACGATGATGTAGATGTTTCGGCATGGGACGACATTGAAGTACCTTCGTGTGTTGAAATGAAGGGATATGGCGATCCTTGGTATGTTAATGTGGACTATCCATTTGAAGATAACCCACCCTACATCAACATGAAGAAGAACCTCTACAATTCTGTAAGCTCGTTCCGTCGCGATTTCACATTGCCTTCTGCATGGGATGGCAAGCGCATCTTCCTCCACTTCGATGGCATTTATAGCGGTGCCTACGTATGGATTAACGGAAGCAAGGTTGGTTATACCCAAGGCGCCAACAATGATGCAGAGTTCGACATTACCTCATATGTTCGCTCAGGCAATAACAACATTAGCGTACAAGTATTCCGCTTTACTGATGGTTCTTACCTCGAAGGTCAAGACATGTTCCACATGAGCGGTATGCACCGTGATGTTTACCTCTACGCCACTCCTAAGACCTATCTGCGCGACCACTACATCACAAGCACTCTTAATAAGAACAAGAGTTATAAGAGCGGTTCGATGAACGTGGCACTTACTATGAACAACCGCGACAAGGCTGTAACCGAAAAGCAAGTGCGCATACGACTCATTTCGCCCGATGGCAACCAAGTAGCAGAGCAAACCGCTAAATTTACCTTTGCCGAAGGTGATGAAAGCGAAAAGACACTGAATATCACCTTCGAAGGCCTTTCAAACCTTGAGCTTTGGAGTGCCGAATATCCTAACCTCTATACTGTTGAACTTGCACAACTCGATGCAGCTGGCAACGAAGAAGAAGCCTTTGCTACCAAATATGGCTTCCGCAACATTGAAATTCCTTCAGACGATCATCGCGTTTACATCAACGGCAAGCAAGTTTACTTCAAGGGTACAGATACACAAGACACTCATCCACTTCGCGGACGTTCTATCGACGTTGAAACAATGCTTAAAGACATCACTATGATGAAGCAAGCCAACGTTAATACTGTTCGTACAAGCCACTACCCACGTCAGACCAAGATGAATGCCATGTTCGACTACTATGGTATTTACGTTATGGACGAGGCCGACCTTGAATGCCACAAAAACTGGAACGATGGTGCATCAATGACTAAATCGGCAAGTTGGACTCCCGCTTACAACGACCGCGTGCGTCGCATGATTCTACGCGACCGCAACTTCCCTTCGGTTATCTTCTGGAGTTTAGGTAACGAAAGTGGATATGGCACAAACCACACTTCAAACTACAACCTTGCCAAGTCACTCGACACCCGCATCGTTCACTACGAGGGTGCCACCAATGAGGGACATGCCGACTGCACCGACCTTTGGAGTGTGATGTATCCAAGCATTGAAGGCAGCAGCAAACCTATTAAGAATGAGGCAAACAACAATTGGGCACAGCAACCTTACTTTATGTGTGAGTACGACCATGCTATGGGCAACTCTCTTGGCAACCTCAAGGAATATTGGGATATCATTGAAAGTAGCAAGTATGGTATTGGTGGTTGTGTTTGGGATTGGGTAGACCAATCTATCATCTCTGCCGACGATATTAAGGCTGGCAATCTTACCGAGAACGGCTTTAATAAGTACAAAACTGGTTACGACTGGAACGATGCTCCTCACCAAGGCAACTTTGTTAATAATGGTGTGATTGGTGCAGACCGAGCATGGAGCGGAAAGCTTGATGAGCTGAAGCACGTTTATCAATATGTTAAGTTTACAGGTTATAGTAACAGCACGAAGAGAGTAACACTCAAGAATGCCTACGACTTTACAAACCTCAATAACTTCTCGCTTGTTTACCGCATTTACATCGACGGCGAACAAAAAGAAGAAGGCACTGCATCCATTCCTTCTATTTTACCAGGAAAGAGTTCATCTGTTTCAGTTCCTTATAAGACAGACCTAACAGAGGCTAAAAACAATGGCCAAGAAGTTTTGATAGACTTTGACGTTGTGCTCAAAAAAGCTACTTCGTACGCTGAACAAGGTTATACAGTAGCCTCATCGCAATACACCATCAACAAGCGCAACTCACTTGCATCTGTACTAAACACCAGTGCAGAAAAGCTAACACAAACTTCAAGTTCGCCCTACGTCACCATATCAAATAGTAAGGTAAAACTTACCTTCAACATAGCGAATGGCAAGATTAGCGCATGGCAGCAAAATGGTATTGATGTACTCAAATCGGGCGAAACCGTTGATTACGAGAACTATCGTTGGATTGAAAACGATGCTCCTTACAACAACGACCCTTCATATGATAGTGGCAACGGCATAAAAAATCGCAAACTTGTTGTTAAGATAGCAGATGACGGCATGACTGCCACTGCAACCGTAACTGCTACTGGCGATTGGGCTAACTACACATTTGTATATACCATCTATGCAAATGGCACTGTAGACTTGAAGACACAATTTACTCCTGTGCAAACTTCAACAGACTATCGTTGGGCCATCCGCCGTTTAGGCTTGCAAATGGCATTCCCAGGCCAGTTCTCTAACGTGAAATACTACGCTCGTGGTCCGCTTGAAAACTACGTAGACCGCAAAACAGGTTCGCTCCTTGGCGAGTACACTTCTACCGTTTGGGACATGAACGAATACTACTTGCGTCCACAAACAATGGGCAACCGCGAAGACTTGCGCAAACTTGAACTTTCTGATAAAGAAGGCAACAAGATTAACATTGAAACCGAAGGTCAAGTAGCATTCTCTACGCTCTATTGGACCGACCAACAACTCCGTCAGTACATGCACAATTGGGAACTCACCATCCCATCCGACGAGGCTTCAAGAACCATCTACACCCACTTCGACTATATGCAACGTGGTCTTGGTAGCGGCAGTTGTGGTCCTACCACACTCTCTGAATACTGCATCCCAACGAGTGGTACATACGGCTATACTTTGCGCTTTACCACTTTTAATAAAGTGCTTGATGGTGTAAGCAACGTACAGTCTACTGATGGCTTGAGCATCAGCCACGACGAAAGTCAAGTTACCATCTCGGGCAATATTGAAGCTGGTACTACCGCTACGCTCTACAATCTTGGGGGTGTAGTTCTTGGCACAACCAAGGTTTCAGCGCCTACCACAACGCTCAGTCTTTCGCTCATCGGACAGCCACACGGCTCTTACCTCATCAAGGTAGATGCTCCTAACGGACACCGAGTTCACAAGATTGTAAAGTAAACGAAACGCGTGCCTAAGCACGTACATACTTTAGATAAAAAAAATCCCTGTTCACTTCATTGCTGAACAGGGATTTTTCGTTTTGAGTGGTGCTATGTTATTTTAATAAGTAGGTGTTCAAAATTAATCAATATGAATTTGAGCATTGTTTTTGTCAGAAGCATAGGCTAAAGAGGGAGCGTAGCGGACTACATGACCGATGAGACCTATGGTTATGGCAGAAAACAATGTGTTAAGGCATATCAATTAATGTAAGGCATAATTCTATAAATTAATTTTGAATACCTACTTAAAGAATAGATAAAGCCGAATGGACAAGATTTATAAAATCGTCCTTTTTCCACCCATATAAATCTAAAAAGGGGCAATCTATCTTTTCACGATAAATTGCCTCTTCATTATTTCTTACTGAACAAGTGCAAGCACAAGTTAGTAACGTTCTTATTATTCAGCGTTCTGAATTGTGCAGATACTTACACGGTTCCAATCGCTCTCAGAGAACATGTTGCCAACGCCTTGACCCTCGGCAGAGATGCGGCTTGCTGCAATGCCATATTTATTAACAAGGATAGTCTTAACAGCCTCAGCACGAGCAAGAGCTATCTTAGCGTTGATTTCGGCACTACCCTCTGGCGAAGCGTAACCCTTGATTGAAACAGTGCTCTTCTTGTGGTTCTTCAAGAAGGTTGCAACACGTTCTACGTTAGGAAGTTGTGAAGCATCAACTGTACTCTTGCCTTGACGGAACGTAACTGTTTGTTCCAAACTATTGGTGCTGTGAGTGATAGTCTTAACAATCTCGTTAGGCTTTTGGTTGCGTGCATCGTTGAGTTGTTGTTGCAAGTTGCGAGCATTGGCAGCAAGTTTAGCAATCTGTGCGTCCTTGTCGTTTACTTGTGCGCGTAGGTCGTTTACTTTAGCATTCAAACCATCAACTTCGGCTTGGTCGTAAGCCTTAACAAAGGTCATGTAGTGCTTACCATTGCTGTGGTTCTTAAAGTGGTAAGTAACACCTGCAAGCATCTCAATAGCACTTTGGTTCACGTTGTAACCAAGTTCCTTGTTAGCATTTTTGTTCATGTTGTAAACGATGGCTGGCTTCAACGAAACTGTCCATGCCTTGAGCTGACCCAAGTTAAAGTTGAAGTTAAAGCCATACTTAGAGGTGAGATAGCTAATATCTGAACCCATTGAGCTATTGTAGTAATCGTGTCCCCAACCTGCACCGATAGCAGCTTCAACCTCAAACAAACGGGGTTGTCCTTTATAGCCACAAATTGCGTTTGAAAGGTTTACTCTTGCTATTAAAGATAAGTTTGTAGCATCAACGAGATTAGCACTTGGTGTTACCTTTGCAGCAGCTGTAAGTTGGCCTGTAAAGCCTAAGATGGGAGTAACCTGCTTGCTAAGTTCAACACCAGCTACAGGCTTTATGCCCTTAAAGAATTTGGTGTGGCTTGTCTTTACAATACCACCACCTACTACGCCTACCGACCAATTGTCGAAAAAGCGAGAACCTTGAACTGACTTTTGGGCTCCTGCAGTGAGCACCGCTGCACTCATAGCTGCAATAGTTAAAATTTTTTTCATTGTGAATGTTATAATAATAATTTATTGTTTTAAGCATATTCTCCTATTTTTTTATGTAGCAAAGAATATGCCATTAAGTATAATATTTTTATACAACCTTAAATTAGGAATATGCAAAAGTAAGCAAAAATTCTTCATCCTGCCTCAAAAAACGTTCTTACGGTGTAAAAATACGTCATAAAAGAACAATAAAACATATCATAGCTTTGCCAATCCAAAGCATTCTTTTATATTTGCGTTACGAATGAAAAATACTTGTCAATAGGTGTTTTACATACGTATAAACATATTTATTAAACAACATAAAAAGCATTATCCCATGGAAAATCAAGAACAGAACGACGGTCAGTTGAAGATTGAACTTACTCCTGAAGTTGCCGAAGGCATCTACGCAAACCTTGCTATCATCACTCACTCTAGCGCTGAGGTTGTAATGGATTTCATCCGCGTGCTTCCTGGTGTACCCAAGGCTAACGTTAAGAGCCGCATCATCCTTGCACCCGAACACGCAAAGCGTTTGCTCTATGCTCTTCAAGACAACATCGTAAAATACGAAAAGGCATTTGGCACTATCAACCTTCCTGGTGCAGAAGCTGCTCCTCAAGGTGGTCGCACAGCCACTCCTTTCGGTGTACCCGAGGGTAACGCTTAATTCGTAGCTGACCCAACATTCATTTCAATAAAAATAAAGCCGTATGAGCATCTGTTCATACGGCTATTTTTATTGTTTTATACTTCTAAAACTACTACATATTCTATACTTTTTGCAACTTTTGCAGAAATAATAAGATTGCACCTAATTTCATTAACAAATAATTCGTACATTTGACAAATTAAAAGAGCAAAATACACATATTTTTCCCTTACTAAGTCCACTTATCATGTGGCACACACATACTTAATCTTTCTAAATCACTAAAACCTTTTTACAATGAAAAAACATTTTCTTTACCTTTTGGCTGCCAGCATGACATTGAGTGGCACCACTTTGTTTACCACATCGTGTGGTGACGACGACCCTACCATTGTAACTCCATCAACTCCAAGCGACCCTGGTGATACACCCACACCAAGCAATCCTCAAGGCAACAAAAAACTTACAAGCGTAGAGCAAAAGCAAAAACTCGAGAGCATTGCCAAAGCCTTTATGGGCGAGGTAAAGGCCAACAACTTTAGCCAAATTGCAGATTTGGCAGACTACTGCTTTAATCATTATGTAGACAACGACGACTTTGACGAAGACGATGTTATCAGCGAATGGTTTGAAGATGCACTTAACGCTTCGACCAGTTTGGTAAAAGCCAAGACAGAAAGATCGGGCTCGTGGGTTAAAGACACTAAATTGTATGACCGCACCATTATGCTTGCCAACTTTACAGGCCACTTCACTGCACAAAAAAACTCGTGGAAAAAGGAAAAAGCAAGCGACTTGCAATTTAACTTTACCGACCAAGATGGCAAGGCGTGCAACATTACCGTAACCTCTTCGGGCAGCACCAAGAAGGCTTATATTTCAGATAGCGAAGACTGGTATGACTACAACTACGACAAGGCTTCTGGCACCTACACCGACTACATTAACAAGTACAAAAACTACGTAATGGTGCCTGAGCAAATTACTATATCGCTCACTCAAAATGGTGTTAAACAAGTTGCTACCGTTTTAAACATCAACCATAGCGAGTTTACAGGGCCAGAATTAGACCTTTCGAGAGATGGGCTATCAACCAACGTTACTGTTAATATAGCCAACTTTACATGGTGCATACAGCGCGCTGAATATTCTGTAAAAAGCCATAAGGCTGGCATTAGTGGCTATATGAAGAAGAACGACAACGTTATGCTTAAGTTTAGTGCCGATGCCAACGACATTGAAGCTAACAACGAGGATTTAAATAAAGCTGGAAGCGCGTCTATTAACTTCGACCTTTTGGGACAATTGCAGATAAAAGGCTCTTGTTCTAACGTAAAGGCTTATGCCGACCTTTTAGAGAAAGCCGATGATAACGACGAGAACGAAACGCTATTTAAGAGCTACTTAAGCCAAGCACAAGAGCTTACAGACATTAGCGTGTTCTACGACAAGGGCTCTGTAAAACAAGCTTGCATTAAACTTATGGCATTCAAAGAAGAGTCGGCTTGGAACCCCGCTAACAGCTATTGGTATGCAGACCCTGTTATTCAGTTCGACGACGGCACCACTTATTCTACCTTCAGTGCCTACTTCAACGAAAGCGATTTCCGCTCTGTTATCGACACCTTTAACAATTTGATTGAAGGCTACGAAAAGCTATTTGACAGATAAAAACGCCTGTAGCTGCAACCTTTTGCAGCACCAAATCTATACAAGTTTTGCACAAGCATGGTTGGCTTTTGCAAAACTTGTATTTTTTACCCACTATCAACACTTGCATTGGGCTTATGCGTTACTTTTCCGTTATATTATTACTATTTTTGGGGGCATGTGGCACGCTGCATCGGTGCATGGCTCAAACCGATAGCACTAAGCAGATAGACATTGAACATGAGGCCGCAGTAGTGGCATGGAAAAGCCGCAACATGCTTAAGCAGTCTGAGGCTGGCCACACTCGTTGGCAGATGGAACATTTGCAACTATTGCCCCAAATTATGGGCAATGCCGACCCTTTGCGATACACGCAATCGCTCCCCACTGTGCAAACCTCGGACGAGGTGGATGCCGGACTGCATGTGCAAGGATGTGCTTCGGGGCAAAATGCGGTGATGCTGGGTGATGCCGTTGTTTACAACCCCGCACACTTGTTGGGCATATTTTCGGCATTCAATGCCAACCACTTCAGCCAACTTGATTTTTCTACACTTTCTATGCCACAAACGCCCAACCGCGTAGGTGGTACGCTAAAAATGTTGCTGCCCGAACTGCCCACCATTACACCCTCAAAAAAGGCTAAAGCCGACCTTAGCATAGGCCCTATGTCGGCACAAGGCACACTGCGGCTACTGCTATCGCCCAAGTTGCAAATGGTTATGTCGGCGCGTCAAGCCTACATGAACTTGCTCTACAAAAGATGGCTGACCTTTGATGGAAACGAAACGCAATATGCCTTTGGCGACTACAACCTTACGCTCTCTTACAAGCCCAACGCTAACAATGTTGTTACTATCAATGGCTATTTTGGCAACGACAATGCACGCTACTATGCCGATAGCTACCAAATGCAAACACAGCTAAAGTGGAGTAACTATGCCGTGCAGTGCTCGTGGATGCACGTGGCTCGTAGACAATGGAACATTGAACAGAGCGTGTTTTCGTCGGGCTATGCCAATAGGTTTTCGCTGAAAGAAGAGGCTTTAAACTTCTATCTACCCTCACACATACGCACGCATGGCTACCACCTTCGTGCCGAAAACCACCATTGGAGTTTAGGCACAGAGTACTTGATGCACCAAGTGCTACCACAATCGCCCCAAACTACTAATAGCTACTATGCACCCACCATTCACACGGGCGAGACCCTCAACCACGAGCTATCGGCCTATGCTCAATACGCCACGACGTTTGCCCACAATGCCCTTCAACTATCGGCTGGCATAAGAACTTGCTTTTTTTTAAGTGCCGACAAGCAACGCTATCTGCGCCCATCGCCCCAAATAAAACTGGCATGGAGGCTCAGCCCCGAACATAAACTAACGGCACACCTAAGCCTCAGCAACCAGTTTATTCACCAAGCGGGGTTCTCATCGCTGGGGCTACCAACGGAGTTTTGGTTCGCATCAAGCAAGGACCAAAAACCGCAATGGAGCCAAAATCTGTCGCTTCTTTACGACTTTACACCCACGGCTTCGGCCTTCAGCCTAACCGCCGAGGCGTATGTAAAACGGCTTTATAACCAAAAGGAATACAACGACAATGTGTTTTCGCTATTGCAATCAGACTACTCGCTGCAGCAGGTGTTGCTATCGGGCAAAGGCATAAACTATGGTATTGGGCTGCAACTAATAAAGCAGCGCGGACGCTTAACAGGCTGGTTAAGCTATGCCTTCGGGCGCTCGTTGCGCAAGTTTGATGGGCTATATGCTGGCCATTCGTACCCCTCAAATTATGAGCGCCTGCATGAGGTAAACCTCGTGGCCAACTTGCGTATTTCAGCTCGCATTACGCTGAGCATGGTGGGCATTGCTGCTTCGGGCACTCCCTTTACAGCTGCTCACGACCTCTATCTTATTAATGGCTACATTGTGGCTGAATATGGCGAGCACAATGCTTGCCGACTTCCTTGGTACAAACGCATTGACCTCAGTGCAAACTTTCAGCTTAAGCCACATGGAACCCTCATGCATGGCATAAACCTCTCGTTGCTCAATGCATTTGGCTTTCGTAACAAGCAGTTTTACCGCTTGAGCACCAAGAACAATCAGCTAAATTACCACCCCGTTAGTTTTGTCAAGATACCATTGCCATCAGTTAGTTATTACCTCAAATTTTAAGCATCTGCATCATGAAGTCATTGTTTGCTTTTTTATTAACTATATGCCTCTTTGCCTCGTGCAGCGAGGACCCTATCATCTCGCAAGAACCCCAGCTGGTTGTAGAGGGATGGATTGACAGCGACAACTATCCTATGGTGTTTGTCACCACATCGTTGGCTATTGGGCGGAGTGACAACCTATCGTCCGACCTTACAGACCATTTGCTTAAATGGGCCAAAGTAACTGTGAGCGACGGCACTACCGAGGTGGTGCTAACGGGCAAGTATATGAAGAATTTTTATCCACCTTATGGTTTTACCACCACCGACCTTAAAGGCAAATGTGGCAACACCTACCACCTAACGGTAGACTATCCGCCCTATCATGCCGAAGCTACCACCACCATTCCGCCCCGCCCCTTAATTGACTCCGTCACAGTGGCTCCGCTCTCGCCCAACGATACACTATATGGCGTAAAACTGCACATCTCTGAAAATGCAACTCCACAAGGAGGGGGATATAAACTATTTGCTATGCGCAAAAACAAAGATAGCTATCCGCTCTCGTGCTACATGGGCACCTTTCAGGCCTCAATACTCAACCTACCTACGCAATTGCCCGTATACAATGTGCACAAAATGGACTACAAGGAATTTTCGCCCTACTTTGGTCCTACCGACACGCTCAGCATTAAAGCAGCTGTTGTAGACAACGATGCACTGCAATTTTGGAACGCCTTTGAGAGCTATGTGTCGCTCTCAAAAAGTCCGTTTTTGGCTCCTAACGAAAATATCAAGGGAAACGTTACAGGGGCATTAGGCTATTGGTTTGGCTACGGATGCAACTCTTATGTGGTTTATCCCCCCGCGACGTTAAAAAACAATTGTCAGTAAATTGTTCTATTTTTCGGTTTCTGAAGATTTTATAGCCTTCGTAGTTGCTTTGTTTTTGACAAAGCAAAATTATTTTCTAAACAAGCGATTTTTGAGCACTTTTTCATAAATAGCTGATTATCAACAACTTACGAATTTTAAAACTGCTAAACATGCAATCATAAGCCCTTATAAAGGCTTTATAACACCACAAGGATACGTATCCTAAGCACCTAAGGATACGTATCCTAAGCACCTAAGGATGCGTATCCTTACACCCTAAGGATACGTATCCTTGTGATGTAAGCACGCTTTTATGACAAAAAATGAATGCTTTTTGATAAATTTCGAGGCAAAGAATGCCTTTTGGAGTACTTTTTGAGCGCTATTTTGCTCTAAAATCTGTACAAAAAATATTGTTCTATTTTTCCTTTTTGTGCTCCATCACAAGCAACATTTTAATAACCTTATATTGCTTGCAACTGCCATATTTAACAACAATAAAGCGCATAAGCTGATGCATTTGTTCAACATCTGCTTATGCACTTTTATAAGAAGAGAATGCCTGTGCGAGGGGTCATAACAAGAGTTCAAAATCTGCCACATCGAGCATGCGACCAAACTTATAACCCACATTTTTGAAATGCGACACTTGCTCAAAGCCCATTGAACGATGAAAATGCATACTATGCTCATTCTCTTCGGTAATGCAGGCAATCAAAGCTTTAGCCCCCATATTGCGACCATCGTTGATGAGCCTTTGCAACATTTGCCGCCCCACTCCCTGGCTTTGTGCTGATGGTGCAAGATAGATTGTCACCTCAAGTGTATGGCTATATGCCACACGCTCCTTCCACGGATGAAGATAGCAATAGCCACACACTTGCCCACCTATCTCGCACACATAGTAAGGATAATGTGCCGAAATCTGCTCTATGCGCTGAAGCATCTGAGCTGTGGTTAAAGGTTCAGTCTCAAACGATACGGTGGTATCAGTTATAAACGGATTGTATATAGCAGTAATGGCTGCTGCATCTGAGGGACGAACCCTGCGTATTTCAATTGCTGAGGACATAAAGTGAATGTATATAGATTTGAACACACAAAGTTACAAAATTTAGCATTCGGATGATTTATCATTCGTATTTTTAGCTTTTGATTTTCGATGCTCGTTTATTTTGGCTGATATATAGTAACTTTGCACTTTGGTCATTTGCTTACAAAACATTAATCACTACGCAACACATAAATGAAACATTTAATACACTTGCTGATAATCACAACATTGTGCATGCTACCTCTTGCTTGCAACCATCATAACAAGCACGCTGACGATGGAGCTGAAAACGACTCTACTTTTATCAACGATGCTTCGTCGCCAACCGAAGAGGAAATAGGCGACATTATGGACACCGCTAAGCAAGAAAAGAAACCTGAAATAAGGGAGGAACTGAGGGGACTACACATCTACGTGTCGAAAACCACCATGCACCTTTATGTGCTCAATGCTAACGATAGTGTGGTGTTTACTTGCGGCATTGCGTGCGGACTGCGACGTGGCAACAAGCAGGCTTATGGCGACTACAAAACGCCCGAGGGCGACTTTCATATATCGGGCATGTTTAACAGTACCGATTGGATACACCGCACCAAGGACGGACGAGCCGTGAAAGGTTGCTACGGCCCACACTTTTTGCGCTTATCAACAGGACGCTTTGGTGGCATTGGCATTCACGGCACTAACTCGCCCCGCAGCATTGGCCACCGCGCCTCAGAGGGGTGCATTCGCGTGCAAAGCAACAACATCGTCACACTTTTCAACAACTATGCATACAACGGCATGCCCGTAACCGTATCGGCCGAAGGGGCTCCACTACCCCCATTTAAGGGGCTTGAAAGGAAAGAAGACACGGCTAACAAAAAGGAACAAAAAGACACTATCGTGGCCGAAAAGCAGCCGTCCACCCCACACTACGACAGCCACCACGAAACTGACACACCACTGCATAAAGAGCCTAAGGCTCACAAAGAACAACGCTACGACGTGGACTCGCTATTCAGCTAAATACAGCAACTTTAAATAGTTGCGCAAAACTGCTTGAGTTGAGCAAAAATCTTGTTAAAGCACATAAAACATCTTAAAAAGGCACGGAAGCATTTGGTTTTCAAGCAAAAATTACGTATATTTGCGAATGTAAAATTTTAAGCGGAATGAACCATACGTTGGGCTGAAGAAGGAAAGTACGCAGCCTTTCATTCCAAACCGAGACTGAAAACCTTATTAATCCAATGATATTAAAGCTAAAAAAATATGCTGCTTGCTTGGCACTGGGAATGATGTCTGTTGTTTCGGCTAACGCACAAGATGTTTTGCCCGAAGGACTCCCATCAAGGCCAAGAGCAGAGAGAATAGTAAAAGAAGTACAGCCTGTAGCAAGTATGCAACAAGCGCAAAATGCTGAAAAAACTGAGAGCGCAGTGCCCTACAACGCCAACTTTGGTGAGACAGTGGTACAAACCGCTTTACAGTATTTAGGTGCAAGCTATCGTTCGGGTATGTCGGGGCCTTATGCCTTTGATTGCTCAGGATTTACAAGCTACATCTATCGCCAGCAAAACGTTTCGATACTTCGCTCTTCGCGTTCACAATTTACGCAAGGCACTCCCATTGCACGCATCTCTGACTTGAAAAAAGGCGACCTCGTTTTCTTTGGTGGTCGCGGTAGCTCACGCTCTGTGGGACATGTGGGCATCGTTACAGACGTAGACCCATCGGGCAACAACTTCTCGTTTGTTCACGCTGCAAGTGGAGGCGTTAAAGTGTCTGACTCTAACGAAGCATATTATAGCCGCCGATACATTGGTGCAAGACGAATTGTTGAAAACTAATGCAATAACAAGCATCCTATCATAACAAAATACACACAAAAAAGTCGCCCCTTAACATAAGAGGCGACTTTTTTTAGGCTATAAACTTACACTCAATCAAAACACACGCTATGCTTATACTACTTGACAGCATTCCAAAGGTGGTGGATAAAACTATTAACGACATAAGCGTCTCGCGCATTGACCACCTACTCGATAAACTACTCGAACTTTCAATAGCTGGTGGCAAACGCATAATCGTTGCTCTACTCATCTACATAGTGGGACGCTATGCCATCAAACTCATTAACCATATAGTGGCTAAAATGCTCAATCGCCAACACGTTGATGTAGGCGTACAGAGTTTCTTGAAGAGCATGGTGCGCATCTTACTCACTATACTGCTCGTCATATCGGTTATAAGTGCCTTAGGCATAAACACTACATCATTTGCAGCCCTATTAGCCTCGGCGGGTGTGGCTATTGGCATGGCTCTATCGGGTAACTTGCAGAACTTTGCAGGCGGACTAGTGGTTTTGCTCTTTAAGCCCTATCGCGTGGGCGACCTTATTGAAGCACAAGGCATACTCGGAATTGTAAGGGAAATACAAATATTCCACACCATCCTTACAACCTACGACAACAAAGTGGTGTACATACCCAATGGCTCACTTAGCACATCGGTAGTGGTAAACCACTCGCGCGAAGACACGCGACGCGTGCAGTGGACTGTTGGCATTGACTATGGCGAAGATGTGGACAAGGTGAGAGAATGCATCATCAACCAATTTGAACAAGACACGCGCATTCTGCAAGAACCCAACGAGAAGAAACCCTTTGTGGGCTTAGAACAACTGGCAGATAGCAGCGTAAACCTTGTAGTGAGAGTGTGGGTAAAAACTACTGACTACTGGTCCGTGTTTTACCAAGGACAACAAATGATTTACGACGCCTTCCGCACACATAATATCAACATTCCATACCCGCAAATGGTGGTGCACACCGACAAAAACTAACGTAAAACCCAAGCACTACACAAAGCACACTGAAAATGTGTAAAAATCAAAACAAATGCTTGTGTGTAATGAAATAATTGCGTACTTTTGCATCTCGCAAGGGGTATACTAAACCAACAGTAAACCTCTACTTACAATAAGCAATTAAGTAATAACAAAAAATACAAAATCCTAAAATGATCGTAGTACAGGTTAAAGAAGGCGAAAACATCGAACGCGCCTTGAAGAAATTCAAAAGAAAGTTTGAAAAGACTGGTGTTGTTAAAGAACTCCGCGCTCGTCAGCAATTTGACAAACCAAGCGTATTGAAGCGTTTGGCTATGGAGCACGCTGTTTATGTACAGAAACTTCACCGCAACGAAGACTAATCTTTTGTTAGCTTCATTAAAAAAGCTAAAAGATTTTACATAGTCAAGTTGTTAAAAAATAACGTTGGTATACCATCTATACTAACGCCGAAAAAGAGCTATGCAAAGAAGGCTTATTAGCCACCATTTCTTGCATAGCTCTTTTTGTTTTTAAAGCACATCATAGCCCGTGCTACTCGCACACACTGATAAGGGCACTTACAAAGAGCATGCAAAGCATTCGGCAGAATAGATGAAACGTAAAAACAGAATTTATAAAAACACCATTAACACATAAAAAGGCTTGGTGAACAACATTCACCAAGCCTTACACTAAATAATTAATAGTTTATAATCTCTCAATCGCTTGGTCTATCTACCTTCGCAAGCCGATGCCAAACGATGCCTTCAATTGTTATTAAGCATTGGATTATAGCATACGTTTTGAGGAACTTAATGCACCATCTGTAACTATCCCCACACGCTTAATACAATTCAACGTTATACGATGTTACGATAGGGCAAAACTTATTTGCCTTGACGTTCCTTATACTTCTCAATCTGACGAAGTAACGAGTCTACACAAAGGTCAACACCCTCTTCGAAAGTGTCGCATACCTTTTCTGCATGCAATTCGGTACCAGGAAGTGAAACGTTAAGAGCTGTTTCCTTGTTCTTAGCAGTTTCAGGCTTAACCACCTTAAGGATAAACTCTGCCTTGATTATATTTTCGCATGTTTTAGCGAGTTTGCTTGCTTTCTTGTCAATAAAAGCATTCAACTTTTCTGTAGCGTCGAAGTGAATGGCTTGAATCTTGAGTTCCATAATAAATCAGATTTATGCCCTTGGATGGGCAAGTTTATATTCCTTTTTGAGGTCGGCAAATGTGTTGTGCGTATATATCTCTGTTGTTGATATGCTCTCATGTCCTAACAACTCTTTTATAGCTTCGAGGTCGGCACCATTATTGAGCATTGCAGTGGCAAAGGTATGACGTAACACATGCGGACTCTTCTTCTTTTGCATTGTTACAAGTGAAAGATAGTGATTGACGATAGTGCGTATTTGCGATATGGTGATGCGCTTCAGTTTACGTCCCAAAAACATTGCTTTACTGTCTGCAACATCTGTTAGCGTTTGCCGCAATGAGAGGTAAGCAACTAAAGTATCCTTCAGTTCTAAACCAAAAGGAACTACTCTCTGCTTATTGCGTTTGCCTGTAACCTTCAACTCGCAACGCTCCATATTAACATCTGCAATATTAAGGCCTATCAACTCTGAAAGACGAATACCCGTATGATAGAATGTTTGCAATATGGTATAGTCGAGCATGCCTTTAAAGCCATCGGGATATACCACCTTGTCGAAGAGACTATCTACCTCTGTCTTGCGCAAGAATGTGGGCAACGAGGCGCTTGTCTTAGGGTTGTGTATGCGAGCCAAAGGACTATTTTCAATAACCCCTATACGCTGCAAATACTTATAGAAACTGCGAAGTGCACTTAGCTTCTTACCTATTGTGCGTGCCTTTTCTCCGTCCTTTGCTTCATTTGTCATCCATTGTCTGACAACATCCGCATCTATCGTCTGCCAAGTGAGCGTTTCGTCTAAATGGAGGAAGAACTCTTCAAACGAACTCAGTGTTATCTTATATGTCAGTACGGTTTTTTCGGAATAACCTCTGTCTGATAACAAATAGTTCAAGAATTTCTTAACCTCTTTCATTTTGCTCTATCTTTCATAAGCGAATATCGGAAGTTTTTTTGATA
>ERZ808240.2072-NODE-2072-length-23037-cov-13.989035_pt1 | contig 23037 bp, 21 predicted proteins | sample MGYA00521084_ERZ808240 | MGnify/ENA primary metagenome ERZ808240 (study PRJEB31516, sample SAMN03275571) | gut metagenome | biome: mammalia-associated habitat; material: feces | host: Papio cynocephalus | place: Kenya | collected 2012-08-06 ...
CCTCTCCCAGATTCCTGCGGCTGACGGCTTCGTAGCATTCCTTCCTGTCCTTACAACCGAAATAGCAGCACTCATTGCACAGAAATTCCACTTTTTCTTTCTGTGATTCTGTCAGCGTGTTTAATTTTTCATAAGCCTTGTTCAGGCGGAAATCCGGTACGACATAGCGAAAATCGTCTCTGTCGGTCTCCTTTTTAAATGCTTCAAAATCCGTCAGGACTTTCGTAGTAGAGGATACTAAATAAAGTTCCGGGTAATGACTTTTCAGATACTGTAACAGCAGGTCTGAATGGACGATCACGCCGTTTTGTATTTTTGTATTTCCCGCAAACAGGGCACAGAGTGCATTGCATTTTCTATCAGAAAGATGTTCCTCGCAAAGCTGTGAATTGCTGAAGGTCAGGCGGGCTGAAATACCGTATTCCCGTAACAATGCCAGCACTTCCCGGGCATCATGATCCTCCAGTGAGACGCGCCCGCCGCCCAATGTACAGTCCGGCGGTGCTCCGTAGATAGAACCGATGTCGCACCAGTCATAAAAATATTCCCGATGCTCACGGAATAATGGCAGAAATATCCGATATAATTCATAGAATTCAAACAGGCCGGGAAGATGGTAACAGGCCGTCCCTTTCATCCGGTTTCCTCCTTTCCAGTCATTAAAGATGTCTGACCATGGTTATATTATAGCTTATCCGGGAAAATGTAGCAATTTGATTTCAATTTGAAGAAAGCAGAGGTGTGAAATGAATTGATCTTTAATATGATTTGCTCACCCAGTCTATTTTTTATCCTTTTTACTTTCACCGTAAATGGCAATTGCAACGCACAGGATCGCCGCTGCAATCGCCAGCCAGAATGTCAGATCCATATATTGTCACTCCCAAAGTTTTCAAAATCTCTTTCTAAGGTTAGCACTCGCTAACCTCCGTGTCAATCATTCTTTCTTTGGGAAATGGGGATATCGTTATCCTTTTTTAGAAAAAAATGTCCTCCGGACGAATCTTATCTTTCTCCGTAATAGGTCTGATCACCCGGCAGGGAACGCCTGCTGCGATCACTCCAGCGGGGATATCATGGGTGACCACGCTTCCGGCTCCGATCACGGAACCCGCGCCGATAGTCACACCACCACAGACTGTGGCATTTGCTCCGATCCATACGTTCTCTTCCAGCGTGATCGGTGCGGAAGTACCGATTCCCTGACTGCGCTGTTCAGGATCCACCGCGTGTCCTGAGCATGCCAGGCAGACGCCGGGCGCGATAAATGCACCCGCACCAATATTGACAGGGGAAGTATCCAAAATGACACAGTTATAATTGATCACTGTGAGTCCATGGGTGTGAATATTAAATCCATAATCACAGTGAAAATCCGGCTCAATACCCGTCATCGGATGACAGGTTCCCAAAAGCTCCTGTAAGATCTCGCGCCGCTTCTGCTGCTCAACCGGAGCCGTTCTATTATATTCCCAGCAAAGCTGTTTTGCCCGGTTCTGCTCCTCTCCCGGGATATTTTCATAGCCGCTGGCATACGCGGCGGGGCGCTTCATAATGTCTATAACGTTCATATTTTATGCTTCCTCACTTCTAAAATCTCTTACCAAAGTATAACATAAAATAATAAAGAAAACGATCCCCCTATTTTTTCACCCCAATGAGCAGCAGCCATCTGTGGTCAAACATAATCTGATTTTCTTGGCGGTAGGGAGCAAATCCGGTTTCGGCTCCTCCAGCCAGTTCTTTATTCATTAAGTCCGTAATCTCTTTTTGGACATCCTCCGTGGTGTCAGTCAGGTTCATCCAGCTGTTCAGGTTGACCGGCACCAGCGTGGTCTCCTCGCATTGCATGCAAAAATCCTTCTGAAACAGTTTCTCGAACTCATCCCGGCTGAGGATCCTCGTGTGGGACGGATCGCGCATTCTTTCGATCTTATCGTCGATGTCCCTGAGTTCTTCTTCGGTGGCTTCCATATCCCAGACGACCAGTTTCCCGCCTTTCTTCAGAACTCTCTGCATTTCCCGGAAAGGTATTTCCGGATCTGTAAAATGATGCAGAGAAAGTCTCGTGATCACCAGATCAAAGGTTTCCGCCTCGTAGGGCAATTCTTCGGCATTGCCTGCCTGAAAAGAAATATTTTTTATTCCGTCTTCCTCTGCCAGCTTTTTCCCTTGTGCCAGCATTTCCTCCGTCAGATCCAGACATGTGATGTCTTTTACAAAAGGAGCCAGCGCCCGACCGCAGATGCAGGTTCCGGCAGCCACTTCCAGCGCATGTTCCTTGCCGTTTGCCCCGATTTTTCGAATCAGATAATTGGTATATTCTGCTTTTGACATATGATAGGCTGCGAATTTTTCCGCCTGTATTTTAAATGACTGTTTTACGGTATCATTATGATTCATGGTGAAATACCTCCTATAATGCTGTTCCTTTTTTCGGAACAAAGAAATGTTTCATGTCTGTATGCTCCAGTTTCAGCAAAGCGATCTTTTTATCGATTCCTCCCGCATATCCTGTCAGACTGCCGCCTGTACCCACAACCCGGTGGCAGGGAATGATAATGGACACTTCGTTATGTCCCACGGCTCCGCCTACCGCCTGCGCGGACATACGGGGAATATTTTGCTTTTCTGCAAGTCTCCCGGCAATCTCTCCATAGGTAATGGTCTGACCGTAAGGAATCTGTAGCAGAATCTGCCATACCTGCTGCCGAAATGTAGATCCGACAGGGTGAAGCGGCGGCGTAAATTCCGGTTCTTTCCCTGAAAAATAAATATCCAGCCAGCATTTTGCCTGCTTAAGAACCGGCGTTTCCTGCGAAATCTGCTCCTCTGGAAGCGTATTGGCGAAATATTTCTGCCCCACAAACCACAGCCCCGTCAGCCCAACCTCGTCCGCCGCCAGCAAAATATCTCCCAGGGGGGATTTATAGATGCAAGTATATACCATATTTTTATCCTCCGTTCAAAGGCTCCTATACCTCAAAAAATATATTAGAATCCTCGGGTGCCTGTGTACGTTCTGTATCTGTATAAGAACGGATTTCGGAACAAACTGTAATTTTATAGCTTTCAAACAGTTTTTCCCGTCCTTCTTTCTGGCTCATGCGATGCTGTATCACGTTACGCCAGCGTTCCACAGCAGCCTCGTCGGTCCAGACATTCATGGAAAGCAATTTGCCCTCCTCATTCAGGCTGGAAAATCGCTCCGCACGAATGAAGCCCTCAAATCCGGTCAATAACGGCTTTAACATCGCTGCCAGATCAAGATATTTCTGCATACCCGCTTTGGTAGGTTTTATTTCAAATAATACAATGATATTTTTCATTTTGTCTTCCTCTCTTTCTTTGATGTTTTTCTCCATAATCCTTCATTTCCGGTTATTGCACCGTTTTGCTTCTCGTGTTATGATTATATCGCAATATAAAGCATATAATTATCAACTTATATCCAAACAATATAATAATATCGTCAATGTAAGAGGATACTGGCTATGAATCGTGACCACTATATAAACTCTGTGAATCTGAATCAGAATACGGACTTTCCCTATCTTGTGCTGAATGTATACAACGGTAACAGTTACCCCAGAAATCCCGGGTTCCGTGTAATGCACTGGCATGAGGACATCCAGTTTATTTATGTGCTGGATGGGGAAATCGAAGTTGTCACCTTGGAGAGTCGGACCGCGTTACACAAGGGCGAGGGCTTTTTTATCAATAAAAATGTAGTGCATTTGGTAGATAAGGTGGATGCCTGTCATTATAACAGCTTTATCTTTCCGGATTATTTTCTGCGATTTTATGTAGGAAGTCCCGCAGATAAAATGGTGGGACAGATCATCGGAAAAGAGGCTTTTCCATTTTTTCGGATCGCAGATACTTTGGAAAATCAACCGGTTCTGCATACACTGAAAAAATTAGTTTCTCTGGAACAGAACAAAACCGCTCTCTATCCCTATGAAGTACTGTCAGCGCTTTCCGTTCTCTGGCTGGAATTCTGTCGTATCGTACCGGTGGTCGGAAAAGAATCCGTCAAAAAAAATAGCCAGATTCCCGGTCGAATGGCTATTTTTCTACAGTATATTGAATCACATTATAAAGAAGATATCTCTCTGGAAATGCTTGCCGGAAGTGCAAATGTAAGTAAATCCGAGTGCCTGCGCTGTTTTAAGACAACGCTTCAGGCAACACCTTACAAATACTTGATGGAATACCGGTTATCCCGGGCGGCTGACCTGTTAAAAAACACGGATCTGCTGATAGAAACCATCGCTTCCGAGGTTGGTTTTTCGCATGTGAGCCACTTTGGAAAATGTTTCCGGGAAAAGACCGGTCTGTCTCCCCGGGAATATCGGGCAGGCTGTTAGCTGTCCCCCTAAAAACTCCACGGCAGATAAGCCGCAAGAATTGCCAGCAGTACCGCCGGCAGCATGTTGGCGACTTTTAATTTCTTGCCCCAGACAAGGTTAATTCCAATGCAAAAGATCAGGACGGAACCGATCAGTGACAGATATGCCACCGCCGTGGGCGTCATGATTGGGGAGACCAGTCGGGCCAGCAGCGTTATGGCTCCTTCAAACACAAACACGGGAATGGCAGAAAATATCGCACCCTTTCCCAGAGAGGATGTCATCACCGCTACAATGATGAAGTCCAGCACGGATTTCACTGCAAGGGTCGAATAATCTCCCAGCAATCCATCCTGTATCGCCCCGACGATAGCCATGGCTCCGATGGAGACGGTAAGAGATGCCGTCACAAAAGCATTCACAAAGCTTACGTCGCCGCCATTTCCGGTTTTCTTCTTGAGCCATTCTCCGAATTTCTCAAAACCATTTTCAATTCCGATCAGCTCACCGATCATGGTACCCAGCGCCAGACATAACACCACCAGCATGGATTTCCCACTGGTAATCTCTGCTCCGTCGATCTGTAACATTCCTTCCATGGCGCCTGCGATCGCAATGAACAGAACGCTGACTCCGCAAGCCTTATTCAGTGCTTCCTGCTGTTCCGTTTTGAATAATTTTCCAACCAGCTGCCCTATCAGTCCACCGGCTACGATGCTGACGCTGTTGATCAGTGTTCCCAGTCCTATCATTGGTTTTCCTCTGTTTTTATAATGTCTGTTATCCCCGGAAGCAGTCCTCGACCTGCTTCACGATTGCTTCATCCAACCAGCCCTTATTTGCCATATCCCGTAGGATCTCACAGGCTTTTTCGTGAGGCATTCCCTGTTTATAAGGACGACTTTCAGTCAGTGCCTGGTAGATGTCGATGCATGCCATCATGCGCTCCTGCGTGTTCAGTTCTGCGGCAGTCTTGCCAAAGGAATAGCCGGTTCCGTCCAGCCGCTCATGGTGGAATGCCGCCCAGTCGCGGATCTCGTCAAAATCATCAATATCGGACAGAATGTAATACGTATATGCCGCATGATGCTTCATCACGGCAAATTCATCCTCCGTAAGTTTTCCCGGCTTTTCCAGGATTTCATTGCCCACCGCCACTTTTCCGATGTCGTGCAAAGCTCCTGCCAGGTACATTCTCTGCACCGTCTCTTCATCAAATCCCATATAGCGGCTCAGTCGTTCCGCATCCTCCGCTACACCAATGGAATGCGTGCTGGTAAAGGGAGACTTATAATCGACGATCTGCGCGAAAAATCGGGCCAGTTCCTTGATCTGTGCGAAGCTTAACTCCTGCTTGATACGAGGGATCTTCTCCCACAGGCTTTTCTCAAAGCTGTCCTCTCCCAGCGTTAGGAAATGGGACTCCGGAAATGCCTGCAGAAAAGCATCCACACATTCTTTGTCCACAATGGTTCCTTCATTTTTGCGAAGATATCCATACACTTCGTAGAAAGTATCCCCTGCAAATCCCTTTGCACCGTATGCCCGGTCCAGCATATCACTCAAATGAATCATCCGTGAAAAAAGAGGAACCTCCTCCCATTTTTTTCCAAAAGGCCCGCTTCCGTTGGCATTTTCATGGTGATACAGGATCACATTTTTCACATCGGTGTGAAACGGAAGGGTCTGTATATTTTTTTCACCCAGAGTACAATGGATCCCCAGTCCCGGCAGCCCGGGGGCTGTTTCAAACTGTACAATGTCATTATGTAATTCTTCCTGAATATACTGGGTCAGCGCATTATCATGCAGCAGCGCACATGCCGCCAGATCCTGCAGGCTTTCGCCGTGGATTCCCAACTGCTCCGCCGTGCAGACACTCATATAGGCCACTCGTTTCGCGTGTTTGTCAGACACATGCACCAGCTCCGCCTCCACACAGTCCAATGCATACGAACAGGCTGCCAGTAAGCCTAAAACGTCCAATACCATTATTTTATCTCCGTTACTCTTTTGTTATATTCCTCTTCCAGTCCCCACCGCTTGCAGTTCTCTGCCAGTTCCGCCAGCGAATATCTGAAGTAATCCAGAGGCTGTTCCTTGGTGATTTCCACGGCGAAACGAAGATTTTTATAAATCTTCTTCATTCCCCAGATGACATCCTCCCAAGGCGTTCCTTCTGGAACTCCATTCACAGATTCATCCGCATAGACCACGTTTTTGGCACCCGCCTGATACAGAAGATCGAAATAGGCTTTCATTTCCACTTCGTTCAGTTTCTCATGAATAAAAATAAGACCCTCCCCGTATCCCGTAAAAGAAGATTTGCCAAGATACCTGCACAACATCTGCTTTAGCATTTTTTCCGCACAGGTATAGTCGCTGATTCTTCCCAATACGATCGGAGAAAAACCAATAGAATTAGCCGGAAGAGTGTCTAACATAGTTTCACACTCTTTTCCGGCTTTTATCATTTTCCCTGTTTTTTCAAAAATGACCAGAGATTTCTCATCATATTTTACTTTTTTCCTGTAATCATAGATCTTAACATCTGCGCAAAGCTCTAAAGGGGTAAACTTTTCCATCAAGACACCTCCATCCGTTTCTGGAATAAGTATACCTCTTCTGTCCTGCCAGTTCAATCCGGTTCTTTTTTTCATCGGAAAAATAGAATTCATCATGTGCAACTATTCAGAGCCATGTAAATATAATCAAATGAGTGTCGAATGCTTACAAATACAACTCTTCCACTTGTGCCGCTGTTTTGCCGGTGTACTGCACGGCAATGCGGTTCTCGGGATGTGCGTCTGTCAGATACAGCACGCACAGGAAGATCCATTCCAGAGGTTTCATGATAAAATACACCAGATCCGCGGTGTATTTGCTGTGGATCAGTCTCGCCACGGGGAACCCGCAAGTATCATAAAAATGCCGCAGCGCCCGATGGAATCCGGGAGTCCGTTCTTCCAGCACCTGTTCAAAAGCATTGGCAATGCACAACTGACGGTTCACAATGACTTCGTGCCCATGCCGTCTCCCCAGGCGGATGGGTTTTACGACCGTTTCATGTCCACCGGCAGCTACCGTACACAGATAATGTTCATCATACATGACATTCTGCGGTGCCTCTCTGAGAGACAGGTTCCAGTCGCTGGTCTCCGTGAATGCTTTGATGACGGAATCCGGTGCCTGCCCGAACAGCATAAGGATACCAATCAGGATTCCCAGAAGCGGAAACATCAAAAGCAGTGCCAACACGGGCCACCATGCCGCCTTCCGCAGAATTCTGTCGCACCAACGCAGCACGGGATTCTGACAGATCTTACCCGTTCCGAAGTGCTCTTCCTCCGCATTCTGCACCAGCGCATTCCATTCCCGTATTTTCTTCAAAAGCAGTCTCACCACAAGCAGCACACAGCACAGCGGAAATAATAACAAATATCCGTCCATCCATTCCGTTGGCTTGAAGATCTGCACGGTAAACAGGATTAATGCCAACAGTCCCAGATACATTGCGGAAATCGACAGGACTGTCACAAGTGGCGGCAACTTCCGAAGCGGAATGCTTTGCAGGATCTCATATCCCAAAAACGCCAAAAACAGAAGCACAATAAAAGTCACCATAGAACCACTGTAAATCGGTGTATGCCTGTTGGCATTGTGTAGCTGCTTCGGCCAGTCAGCGGATGTCACATTCATAATCATTCCCAGATAGCAAAGTTCATAGAATCCGCCCAGCCAGAATACATGCTGATCGAACAGCCAGTCTCCCTTCACCGGGCGCCCCCATTCCTCACTGATCAGGCAGATTACTTCACTGATGGTCAGCACCACGGGGAATACGAATACAGCTCCTATCAATACTCCCCAGGCAAATAATTCCGTAAAAGCCTTGATAATCTCTAAAATATAATCTTTTTGTCCCCACTTAACGACAGAGTCTATGATCAGTAAAAGCGCGAGCCCCAACCCGGCAACTATGGAAATGATCCACGCAAGCAGTACCGGATGATTTCTGTAAAATCTTATTTTTTCCGTATTCGTTTCTTTATTTTCCATCCATTCTTGCCTCTATCTGTTTCCGTGCCATATATCTGGAGATATTAAATGTCCGCAGAGATGTCTGATCCAGACGCTTCTTATTATGGTTCAGGTAATAATATCCGAATCCTTTCGGCTGATAACTCCCCCACCACTGGGTCTCCTCCATAATATCTGTGGGTCTCTCCAGTTCATAGGCGCTGAAATCATATCCCAGACTCTCCATATAAGGAATGATAACTGGTGCCGCATCCGCACTGAGATCACTCAGATAAGAGAAGTCACTGTATTCCGATCCCCGGAAAAACGGTCCGGCAAAAAAGTCATCCCCATAATCCTGTGCCACGGATTCCTCCCAGCCTGCACCGTCCGCGCCGGGCGCATTGGCTATATTCACCCGGGCAATGATATAATCGGGATGGCTGAAGGATAATGCCAGATATAACACCGTAACCATCACAACACCGTAACGGAACAGCGGAAAGCTTTCTCTGTAAATGTTGATCAGTACACCGATAAACATGACGAATAATACCGCCAGCATCCACAATACGAAGATCCTCAGGAAGGTCAGATAATAATACCGGATGTAAATGATCATACGCATCACACTGGATGCAATCATAATAAAAGTGCATAATGACATAATCGTCATAATTACTTTCAACACCTTGCTTTCTTTAAAAAAGCTGAGGCACACCAGTACCAAAATCAGATTCAGAATGCTGACTGCCAGCAGTTGGAAAAATCCCTCTCTTGCGTACTGTGCGTAAGTATAGCCCTCCGGCAGCTGCATTTTTCCTAAGAATAATCCAAAGATCTGGATACCGGAAAACAGCAGATACAAAAGTGACAACAGTGACATAATTGTAATTGCCAGTACCGGTTCACCCTTTCTGCGGTCCTTTACTTCCTCCGGGATGCTTTTCTTACACAGATAGGAAGTCAGTGCGTAGGAGGCAAAGAACAGAAACGTTACCCGGAAAACCACATTAAATATATTGCCCGGGCGGATCCAGTTCATGAAATCTGTTGTCATCTTACGGAATACCGCGTCGGCAGAGCTTAACAGTCCGGCAGCGATGAGCAGAATAGGAAGTGCAACTATCGCTCCCAGCAGCCCATACCATACTTTTTTATTAATTTTTCCCTTTTGCTGGAAATAGGCTTTTCCGTCGGAGAAGGGCTTGCCCAGTTCGCCGAAGCTCATAACTACCAACCGGCAGATGCTTCCCACATATTTTCCCAGATTCCACTTTTGGGTATCAAAATATTGATTCAGCAGCAGACACATTACCAGCAGGAACACCGCCAGCTTATTCAGGCTGATGATCGCCCATCCGTCGGTGCAGAAGGTGGACACCCCCAAGAGCAGAATGCTGATCATGTAAAAGGCGCTTCCTTTTTTCAAGGTAATCTCCAGTTTTGACAGTGAGAAGACAAAATACAGTAAAGTGCCTGCGAGAAAAAAAGGGAATGTGATTCCCGAGCCGTTATGAAACATGCAAAATGCATAGAACACGGCATAGAGAAAAGTTACCGGTCCAAAAAAATTAAATTGTTCCTTCCTGCGTTTTGTCCAGACAGTTTCCGGCTGTTCCACCACCCGGACTACGTTCTGTCCGGAGATCTGTCCCTGCTTTACTGAATTTGTTTCCTGTACTACTGTATTTTCCTGCATTGTAATCTCCCCCCTCTCAGGTTTTATTTGTTTTCTTCTTTTGCATCTTCTACATACTCCAGAATGTCTCCCGGTTGGCAATGTAATACCTCACAGATGGATTCCAATGTAGAGAAACGTATGGCTTTTGCCTTATTATTTTTCAGGATGGACAGATTGGCCTGCGTCAGATCCACCTGATTCGCCAGTTCCGTCAGACTGATCTTCCGCTTTGCCATCATTACATCCAGATTTACAATGATTCCCATAATTGCTGCCTTTCTATTTACCATTAAAAGCGCCGTTTGACCGCGCTATTTCTCCGTTCATGCGCTTTTAGATCGTTAAGTCATTTTCTTCCTTGTAGCGCACGGCTTCTTCAAATACCATGGCCAATACCTTGCTGAACATACCTGCGATGATGAATACCAGAATGATCACCAGCATAGCGATAGTCAGGTATACCACGCATCGTACCGCACTCATGGTCGCTATGAAAAAGCTTAAGTCTCCCATTCTGCGGAGGCTCGCCACATTTTCCGGCACAAAACAATCCTCCGCCAACACCGTGCGGAACATTTTGCGCAGCTCATTGATCAACAGCAGGGCCAGCACTCCCAGGATTGCAAATATAATCACCGCCGGGAGGTAATTCCCTTCTACCGCTTCCAGATACTTTCCTATGTATTTCAGGCTGAACGGCAGACTTAACGTCACCAGGATTCCCACATAGAACATGAAATCCAACAGATACTTCGTCCCCTTCGCCAGCGTGAACTTTTTCTCCCGCAGCTCCTTTTCCGACAACTCTCTCTTCTCCATAATGAATTACCTCTTTCCTTCCTGATAGCCTTAACATATCACTCTATTGTACGAATGTCAATATAATTTTATTGATATTCGATAAATTTATATTGAATATCATATGTGTCAGAAATTGTAACGGCACCAAAAAGCTTCGGTTTCTTGTCCGTTCCCGAAGCTTTTCCTGTATTCCTTATAGTTTTTTACGTTCTTCTCATATTTCTTCTGATGTGATGCTGTTTTTACTATGTATGCTTTGCAATGTCAGGTTCTCGTACCAGGCAAGACGAATATTGGCATCCTGCGGCAATGTGCAGTCCCGCAGCGTAACATTCCGGATCGCATGTCCCGGGGAGCGGAACCCCTCGATTTCAATGGGATCCACCGTTACCGGATCTCCGTGTCCCATCCGGATGCCGGTAAGTTCCATCCGCTCAAAATGAAGATTCTCAAACACCGGCTCTTCCTCCGCCGGTACGCCGTCATTGTTATAGGGAACCGAGTGGATCATCAGGCGTGGAAAGCTGCAATCCCTCACGGAGACATTCCGGACATATCCACCTCGCTGTGGTGTGCCTTTGATCTCGATACCGCTGTAGGACGCCGCCACACTGCAATCCCAGATCTTCACATTCTCTACACCACCGGACATCTCACTTCCGATACAGATTCCGTGCCCGCATACACTGTAGCAGTCAAACACGCGGATCTGTCTTGTAGGACGGTTGATCTCGTTGCCCTCCGGATTCTTCCCCGATTTGATGGCTACGGAATCGTCGTGGGTCTCAAATCGCGTTGCAAACAGAGTACAGTTCTCCGAAGAATCCGGATCCCAGCCATCCCCGTTCCAGATGCCCTGAGAATGCAGTACACAATGATCCGTCACGATATCATTGCAATAAATCATGTGCACATTCCACGCCGGACCATTTTGCAGCGTCAGTCCGGTAATCCGTACATGTTCGCAATTACTCAGATTAATCAGTCTCCCACGTACCCGGCCGGGAATGGTGCGGTCATTCTCACAGCTTGCCACCAGTTCGGCGTTTTGTGCCAGATAATCCGCCAGTTTCTTCCGCTCCTGCTCAATGGTGCGGTCCGCCAGTTCTCTGCCACCTCCGCTGATAATTCCCTTTCCGTAAATCAGAATATTTCTGCAATTGGGTCCCGAGGTGTGGTCCAGGGTTCCCGCATTTAACAGGCTCCGGTAGCATTCCTGCTCCACGCCCTCAAAGCGGCTCCAGATCCGCGGAAGATAATCTTCCGGTGCTTCGCTTCCCTGCAGAACGGCACCCTCCTCAAAATAGATTGTCAGATTGCTGTGAAGATTCAACGCTCCCGTCAGATAGATACCCGCAGGAAAATAAACTTCCTCTTCTGCGCTGCAATCATCGAAAACCCTCTGTAAGGCGACGGTATTCATCGTTTTCCCGTCTCCTTTGGCAAGGTAAGGTTCTTCCGTCACGTTGATGCGGCGGAGGAGCTTTTTTGTTTCAAAAGTAAGGGCTCCGATCGTTTTTTTATTCTGCCGGATTTCCGCCCTGTAACTTTGCTCCGGCTGTAATGCCGTCAGTGTAAAATGAGTCTTCTCCGTTGCCGCCACGCAGGTTCCGTCCAGGAAAACCTCATATTTGCAAGAGATTTCCGCACCTTCCGTCTTATCCCAATATAATTCCGCTGTGTCTGCCGTAGTACATACTGTAAAATACAGTTCTTCCATTCCGTTCTCCCTCTCAGTGATTCTTGATCGCTACAAATTTTGCATCACATTGTTGTATTATTTTAGCATTAACAGACCGTTTTTTCCATTCATTTTCTTATGTAAAACATGCAGACATAACCGTATATTCCGGAATTTCCGATTTTTCAATACTGCAACTGTATAAAAAATAACATATTTCCTGCAAATAAAGACATGGATTTTCCTTTTGTCCTGCCCTATAATAATCGCAATTACAGGGCAAAGGAGGACTACTACCATGTTATATCCGATCATGAACCGCTCCCGCAGTTTGATCGATCTGGGAGGGATATGGCAATTCCAATTAAGTGATGAGACGGAACCGGGGGATACCTGGGCGGCACCGCAGGAGATGGAGCCGATCTGCGTTCCGGCCTCTTATAATGACCAGAAGGATGACCCGGCTTACCGGAATCATTACGGCTGGGCCTATTACCAGCGTACCGTGGAGTTTCCGGCATTTTTGTGCGGGAACAGCGGACAGCGTCAGGTATTGCGCTTCGATGCGGTAACCCATGCCGCCAAAGTATATCTCAACGGAAAACTGATCCTGACCCACAAGGGCGGCTTTCTCCCCTTTGAAGTCGAGATCACAGATACGATTCCGGAGGATGGACGCCTCACCATCGGCGTCGCCGTGGACAACCGGATCAGCCACAGCACCCTGCCAATCGGCAACGAGGGCAATATCGCTTTCTTCGGCTCGGACAATCCCGGGGTTCCCAGTGTGGAAGCAGCGAAACTGTGGCGGAAAAAACAGAATCTTCCGAATTTTGATTTCTTTAATTTTGCAGGTATCAACCGTCCGGTGCGCATCTACAGCACTCCGGTCTCTTACATCAAAGACATCACTCTGGTGCCGTCTATTGAAGGTGACACCGGTATCTTAAATTATGAAATTCTCACGGATGGTGCAGATAGTGACGCTGATGTCACTTTAAAGATCCTAGATGCAGAAGGGAACTGTAATGCGAAAGCCACCGGACGGAAAGGGGCACTTCGGGTTCCGCGGATCCATCTTTGGGAGCCCTATCCGGGAACCCCATATCTCTACAAAGCCGAAGTGCATTACGGGGATGACTGCTATACGGAAGAATTCGGTTTCCGCACCGTAGAGGTGAAAGGAACGCAGTTTTTAATCAATGGCAGACCTTTTTATTTCAAGGGCTTCAGCAAGCATGAGGATTCCTTTTTCCGCGGAAGAGGCCTGGATCTCTGCCTCGATGTAAAGGATATCAACCTCCTGCACTGGATCCATGCCAATTCCTTCCGAACCAGTCACTACCCCTATGCGGAGGAGATCTACCGGCTCTGCGACAGAGAGGGCATCGTTATTATTGACGAGACTCCCGCGGTGGGCATCGGTGCCGGAGAAAACTGCGATCCTTATAAGACCTTCCCCATAAGAGAGCATCATGAACAGGTACTGCGGGATCTGATCGAGCGGGACAAAAACCACCCCTGCGTAGTCATGTGGTCCATGGGAAATGAGCCTGATACCGAGCATTTCCCGGAATCTGCCTATAATTACTGGCATTCCCTCTATGAATTTACCCACAGCCTGGATCCGCAGAACCGCCCCGTGACCTTCGTCTGCTGCCAGAATAATTACGAAAAGGACATCGTCACCAGGACCATGGATGTGGTCTGCCTGAACCGTTATTACGGCTGGTACAATCTGTCCGGCGACTTAGAGGCTGCTTCTTACGCCTGGAATATCGAACTGGATTTCTGGGAAAAGATCGGGAAACCCGTGATGATGACGGAATACGGCGCCGATACCCTCGCCGGACTTCACAACTGTGCGCCGGAGATGTGGAGTGAAGAATTTCAGACAGCACTTTATAAGATGTACAGCAAATCCTTCGATGGAAGAGACTTCTTTATTGGAGAGCAGGCATGGAATTTTGCCGATTATGCCACCTTACAGGGCTGTATGCGTGCTGACGGCAACCGGAAAGGCATTTTTACCAGAGACCGCCGTCCGAAGCTGACCGCCCATTATTTTCGGGACAGATGGGGGCATATTCCGAATTTTGATTACAAGGAAAGCGATAATTCATAAGAAAATGCATTTAAAAACAGCAGCGATTTCTGACACGTCGCTGCTGTTTCAATGTTTTAGCCATGACACAGACCAGTCTCTACGTTACATACACAATGGGTTCTTTACCCGCGCTCGGACAATCGGGTTTAAGATACTATATCAAAGGCTCCTATTCTACAGTAATAGTGTACTCCCTGCGGAATACCCCGCCTGCCTGCAGCGTATTGCCATACTCCCGCTGCTCCAGGCTGCCATCAAAGGTGGTCCGGTCGCATCTGCCGTACCAGGGCTCGATGCAGATAAACGGTGCTCCCTTGCCTGCGGGAGACCACAGCCCGAATAACGGAGCATCAAAACTTACTGTGAGGTAAGGCTTTTTGTCCGGAGTGCACAGGCTCACCACAGAACTCTGACGGTTCTCCACGATCAGAGCATCCCGGTCAAATAAGTGCTCTGTGATCTGCGCATAGCCATTTTTCACCGGCAATACATTCTCTTCCTGCCCCATCAGTCCCTGTCCGTCGTCGGCAATCAGACCGTAGGTCAGATCCTTGTCGGTATCAAACTTGAAATAATACTCCGACTGCTTTCCCTTTTCATCCACAGGACACATAAATGCAGGGTGTCCGCCGATGGAAAAATACAGTGTTTTCGTATCCGGATTCTCGACCTGCCAGATAACCTTCAGGTCTTTTCCTTCTAATTCATAACCAATCTTCAAGATAAAATCCAGCGGGAATTTTGCTTTGGTCTCTTCATTGGATTGCAGGGAAAACCATGCTTCTGTCTCAGTCTGTACATCCACGGCGAACTCCATATCTCTGGCAAAACCGTGCTGACCCATGGAATAGGTCTTTCCTTCGTAGTGATATTCCTTATTTTTCAAACTGCCCACAAAGGGAAACAGTATCGGTGCACTCCTCTTCCAGAATTTTGCGTCCGCATTCCACAAATACTCGGTATCTGTCGCTTTCCCCCGAATGCTTGCAAGCTCTGCCCCAAAGCTGTTGATAGTTACCTTTAAAGCTTCATTTTCCAATACTACCTGCATATTACATACCTCTCCTCATATATTTTGCAGATTTCTATCTGCTATAGGTATTATAACAGACTCCCTATATGAGGACAACCGGGGTGTTATCTGTCCGACAGTCCGGCTGTCTTCAGCCAATGTCCGGACAAATATCTGCTCACAAAGCAGATCACGCGGAAGATCCAGTCCAGTACCATGGCAATCCAGACACCGATGGCTCCGTAGCCCATGTTCACGCCGATGATATAGCTGAATCCAATACGGAACACGAACATGGAGAGGATAGACAGCACCATGGTAAACCGCACGTCATTGCAGGCACGAAGCATGTTCGGTAATACAAAAGATGCAGGCCACAAAAACATCGCCATACCGTTGTGGATCATGACCAGAATGTAGGACAGCTGCGTGGTCTCCGGGCTTAATCCGTAGCATTTCAGAATCCACGGCAGACACAGCAGAATGATACTGTTTACCACTAACGTACACAGGTAGGTAATCTTTAGCAGTTTCTTTGTATAATACCGCACCTGACCGGAATCTCCGGCACCGACACAGCGCCCAATCACCGTGATCATTGCCAGGTTCATTGCCTGTCCGACGATGCATCCCATGCTGTCTAAGCTGTTCGCCACACCGTTGGCAGCGATCTGCACAGTTCCGAAGCCCGCGATAATGCTCACCACGATGACACGTCCCAACTGGAAAATACCGTTCTCGATACCACTGGGAATACCGATGTAAAAAATCTTCCGGATCACCGGCCAGTCGATGCGGAATTTTTCTTTTAACAAATGGACTTCGTTGACCGGATTTTTCAGCAGATGATACAGAATAAATCCTGCCACCGCACGGGAAATCAGGGAAGGAATCGCCACACCTGCAACGCCCAGTCCAAGGACATAGACGCCCAGGGCGTTTCCTCCGATGTTGATGATATTTTCCACCACGGAGACCTTTAACGTGATCTGGGAATTGCCCATGGAGCGGAACAGCGCCGCACAGGAATTGTACAAGGCAAGAAAAGGGAAGGACAACGCGGAGATCATCATGTAGATCACGGCATTATGGAATACGTCCGCTTCGATCTTACCGAAAAACAGGGAAATGATACCGTTGCAGAACACCATAACCAAAATCGATATACCGATAGTAATGCATACGGAGGACACGATCAATTGCTTTGCTGATTTGCAGGCATCCTCTTTTTTCCCGGCTCCGAGGAATTGAGAGGTCACCACTGCACCACCGGTAGCCAGTGCCGCCAGCACACTGATAATCAGGTTGTTGAACATATCAATCAGGGATACGCCGGAGACCGCCGCTTCTCCCGCGGAGGAGATCATGACAGTATCCGCCATACCCACAGTGATGGCAAGCGCCTGTTCAAATAACAGAGGAACAATCAATTTTTTCAGATCATCTTTTGAAAATAGTTGCTGTTTTGTATTACTTTCTTCTAATTCTTTAATTGTTTCCATTGCTTTTTACCCGGTTATTTATCCATTCGATACAATTTCAGAGAGTTATCCCATGCCGCCTTGCGCACTTCTTCTTCCGTGATTCCCTTAATCTGTGCCATAACAGCGATCACATAGGGAATATTCAGAGAGCTGTTGCGTTTACCGCGGTTCGGTTCCGGTGCCAGATATGGGCAATCCGTCTCCAGCACGATGCGGTCCATGGGAATATATTCTACAGCTTCTTTCAGTTTCTTCGCATTTTTAAATGTAAGAACACCGCCAATGCCAAAATAAAATCCCATATTCAGGAAAACTTTCGCTGTTTCTTTTGTATAGGAATAGCAATGGATCACGCCGCCGATCTCCTCTGCATGTGCCTCTGTCATGAGGTCTACCGTATCCTTTGCCGCATCCCGGGAGTGGATAATGACGGGCTTTTTGATCTCGCGCGCCAGATCCAGCTGTCGCAGGAACCACTTTTTCTGTGTCTCATGGTCCGGCTCCGGCCAGTAATAATCCAGCCCGATCTCTCCCACCGCCAGGCATTTCTCTTTCTGGCACTGCTCCTTCAGCCAGGAATAGGATTCCTCATCCAGTTCCACGGTCTCGCTGGGATGTACGCCGATGGCTCCGTAAATGTAATCGTACGCGTCCATCAGATCCAGCACCTTCCGGCAGGAAGTAAGGCTCGCGCCTACATCCACCACCCGGGCAATTTCCTGCTCCGGCAGATCCGCCAGCAGCTGTTCTCTGTCTTCGTTGAATGCATCATCGTCATAATGCGCATGCGTATCAAATATCGCAGTCATGTGAAATCTCCTACCTATCATTATCCTAAAAGCTGTAATAAATCATCTCTGCTCATATCCATAAGATTAGTGCTCTCCCCATTCAATACCGCATCTGCAAGATTTTTCTTATCTTCCTGCATTTTGAGAATCTTTTCCTCAATGGAATTTTTCATGATCAGTTTATACACCGATACTGTTTTCGTCTGCCCAATACGGTGTGCTCTGTCTGTTGCCTGGTTCTGCGCAGCAACATTCCACCAGGGGTCGTAATGTATTACAATATCAGCGCCGGTCAGATTTAATCCTGTCCCTCCTGACTTCAATGAAATCAAAAACACCGGAACATCATCTGCATTGAACTGCTGTACTAGTTCCAACCGTTTTTCCTTTGAAGTCTCGCCTGTTATCTTATAATATCTGATCTGTCTTTCCTTTAAGTCCTTCTCCAAAAGCTCCAGCATCGAAGTAAACTGTGAAAAAAGCAGTACCTTATGCTCTCCTTCAATTGCATTCTCTATTAACTGCATACAGGTATTTCTCTTGGCAGACTCCCCTTCGTAATCATCAAACAGCAGCGCCGGGTCACAACAAATTTGCCGGATTCTGGTCAGCTCAGCCAAAATCTGCAGCTTATTTTTTCTGAAGTTGTCTTCTGATTCCTTTTCCAGGGACTGCTTCATACGCACTACCTGACCATCATAGAGTTTTTGTTGTTCATCCTCCATAACCGCATAATAGTTCTCCTCCAGTTTTTCCGGAAGATCCTTTAATACATCGCCCTTCAATCTCCGCAAAATAAAAGGTGCAACCATCCGTTTCAACAATGCCGTAGCATCTGCATCCTGATTCTTCGCAATCGGAGTTTCTATTTCTTTTTTAAAGTTATCATAGGTATATAAAAATCCGGGCATCAGATAATCAAAAATACTCCAGAGTTCACTGAGTCGGTTTTCAATAGGGGTTCCCGTCAAGGCGTATTTTGTATGGGCTGAAATCAGTTTTACAGATCTTGCCGCTGCGGTTGTATGATTCTTAATATATTGTGCTTCATCAATAACTTGGACAGAAAAGTTCTTTTCTTCGTATTCTGCTATATCCCTTTTTAAAAGATCATATGAAGTCACCAGAACATCCCATTTTTCATATTCTGCAATACGATTTTGGCGCTCTGTCTGATTACCGACAATCATTCCAACCGACAATTCCGGCGCGTATTTTGCGAACTCCTCTTTCCAGTTGTATACCAACGATGCAGGTGTAACAATCAATGCCGGATGGCTGTTCCTGTTTTCCTTCTTATGTGCCAGCAACACTGCAATGACCTGTAATGTCTTACCAAGGCCCATATCATCCGCAAGAATGCCGCCAAATCCACAGTTTTCCAATGTCCGCAGCCATCTGTAACCGTATTTCTGATATTTGCGAAGCACCTGATTTAACGTCTCCGGCACTTCATACTCAGCATCTTCTACCGTTTTAAAGTTCTTTACCAGCTTTTTAAACCGGGCATCTCTGTCAGAATACACACTCTCACACTGCTCCAACATTTTGTCCAGATAAAGTGCCCGGTAAAGAGGCAGCTGCATTTTCCCTTTTACAAATTCTTTCGGGGTAATATGCAGATCATCCAGCATCTCTGCCAGTTCCTGCAGGTTATCTTCCTGAAGATCCAGAAATTCTCCGCTCCGCAGACGATAATACTTTTGTTTCTTCCGATAGCTGTTTAAAATGTCCAAAAGTTCTTCCTGCGTCAGTTCCGTGGAATGAATTTCCAGATTCATCAATTCGCTTTCTAAGGATACACCTACATGCACAGGAATTGTTTTACGAATATTCAACCGGCGGAACCGATCCGTACTCTGCACTTCTCCCAAATGCATCAGATCCGCCACTCCGCTTTTTAGTATCTGATATACTACATCCGGATCTTCACCGGAATCAAAACTTTCTTTTTCCTCATTAATCTCCGGAAAAATCTTACGCACCTCATCCAAAGTATTACATTCCATTTCTCGATCCCGGAAACTGTCGATTCTCTGATCTGTATTCATCCATGACATGAGATCATATGCATTTTCTCCGTAGACTGCCTTTGCTTTACACAATATCTTTCCGTCTTCCGCATCCAGATAGAATTGAAATTCTGCCTGCGGCGGAAGGTATTCCCTGATCTTTTGTGCATCCTTTTCCCTTATTTTTGCATACTTTTCCATCGTCGGAAGCACGCGGTAATAAAATTCCGACAAATATCTTCGTCCGATCTGCAAAGAAATCTCTCCGTTCTCTGCATTGCGAAACAACGGCTCAAGTTCCTCCAGTTCCTGCATCCGGATACGGTAAAAAATACCTTTTTCTAAATAATAACGGTAATTAATTCCCTCCAGGAATTCCGGTATTTTCCCTCGAATCCGTATTCCCTGAAATACCTGATTCTGATCGATTTCCTGTTCTATGGTCAATCTGATATCCGGACTTCCCTCTTCAAAATACCATTCGGTATTTTTTGTTTTTCTTCTTCCTTCTCCTACGACAACGGAAATTTTCTTCCCTTCTGCCAGCGGGAAGAACTTATCCAGCCGCTCTCCGTATATCGAAATTCTGTCTTTGATCGTTTCTGCCTCACCACTATATCGGTAGTAACCACTCCATAGGCGATTCTTGTTAAATTCTTCTCTTCTCCATTCCTGCATTACAACACTTTTCAGAAAGTTATAATATTTGCTGCTACTTTCATTAAAGTAAGCAAGCGCAAAATCTATGGATGTTTTTGTCCCTAATTTCCATTGTCCCTTATTTTCTACACAATCCACGAATTCTGTAAGCTTTTTTAGCATATAAAGCTTATCCGCTCCTACCTTGAATCCAAGTTGGAGTCCATCCCATTTGTCTTCCAAAAACGGTTCCAGCACAACCTGTGTCTCTGGGATCTGACTTTTTTCCTCCATCCCTGTTCTTCTTTGACGGAATCCGTACATCATATCGTTTGCATAACTGTCTGTAGCATCTCCTATGCTGTCTGATTGCAATTTTTTCTCTAACAACAACAGTAGCGCAAGCTCATGTACGCACAGATGCTCCTCTCTGATGCCAAAATAGTTTTTCCCATAATGTCCCTCATAGCATCCCGGAATATCGCATCCTGCATCCTCAATTTCATCTTTTGTGAAAGTTATATGCAGATAGTCTCCATCCATCACACCAAAGACCCTACCCATTAATGCATTTGCTCCTATGCGGTTGGGATACCCCATCTGTAACTCAGATAGGGTGATTTTATTCTGCGCTATGAGTCGCTCCGCTTCCTCAAGTTCGTCTTCATAAAAGCTGAAAGGTTCTGTCATTGCTTCCATGTCGAAATATTCATACCGGTCTGATGCATAGACTGACTGCTGTACTATGCTTTCAGACTGTTCTTCTATATTTTTCTTATGTTTAAACGGGTACACCATCTTGGGAACCCGTGCTTCCTGTTTTTCCGCTGTGCTTCCTGTTTCATCCATTTCTTCGATTGCGTAAAGAACTGCCGCCTCATGCTTACAATTTCCACCGTATGCACAATTGCAAAACATCTTTGGATACATCCGGTCCGTCAAATAGACTTCTACATCATATACTTTTGTTCCCAATACCTTTGCCTGATATGTTGCCCCTCGGTGTGTTAATCCTTTTACTTTTCCGGACTCAAAATACTGCCTGCCTCTTTTCAATATTTCTCTTGTAAACAGATAATCCCAACGCATAATCTTTTATCCTTTGGTTTTATTATGAATTTAGAATACACTTTAAGTTTTGGTTTTACAAGCTATGTAAGTGTTTTATTGTAAAGAAAAAAAGAACCGTCCCCGGAGCTCCTATGTCTCCAAAAACGATTCTCTGTGCTCTCCGAAAGAGAGTGTGTGCACCGCCAGGGGCTCGAACCCTGGACACCCTGATTTAAGAGAAAAGGCTTCCAAGGGGGATTTTGAGTCGTTTTTTGACGGTTTACGGTATGAGAACCATGTGATATAATTGGTTTGCTGTTGACTCTTTCCAGCAGGAAGGAGGTGGCGTCTTGGACATTCTTATCACATTCATTCTCTCTGTTATAGCAAGTGTAGTCGCATACTACATATGCAAATGGCTGGACAGAGATGAATAGCAACAGCCAGCCTAGTTACAAAAAGCCCCGGTCTAGCACACCGGGGTTTTCTGCGTCTTGGAACTTCTTATCACTTCTCTAAGTTCAATATAGCACGGGTTCCCGGGTTTGTAAAGTTTTTTTGTCCGACAAAATAATTCCTTATAGCGCTGATCCGGCTCAGCTGCGTGTACGTTTGTCGGACAATTACTTCTCTATTTCGTTCCAGGATGATTCTATAAAGTCCTCATATCGCAGATCTTTGTCAGCAGGATCCTTTGTGTCCAGTGGTCGCATATTCCAGTTATTTTTGATAACCGGCTTTCCTGTCCCTCTCCTCTTGCTCCGTTTCCTGGTGCTGGTGGTAGTTGATTGGGACTGATCCGTCAGGATCTTAAATACCAAGTATCCGAACATGACGAACAAAATCGAAAACATCAATGCTATTCCTTCATTCATAGTAATCCCCCTTTTATCTGTGGTTATTTATCCAAGCTTCGAAGCTGATGACTCTAGCTCCGCGCTCTCGCTCTCCGCTGTTCGTAAGATACTACGTTTTCCGCGATCATCTGCCCGGCGGTAGTGATCTATAAGTTGCTGTTCTTCTGGTGTAAGTTCCGCAGATTCTTTTCCTGTTAATAACCAGTCAACAGAAATTTCTAGTCTATTTGCTAGTATCAATACTCTGTCTGCACCAGGAACCCTTTCATCCCATCTTCGAATTGAGCCATTCGCAAATCCTAATTCTTTTTCCAATGTCCCCATTGTAGTGCCTTTTTCAGCACATTTTTGTTTTATTCTTTCTACTATTTCCATGCGTTTCCTCAAAAATGTAATAGAAAATTGACTAGTTTCTCGTTGACAAGTAGTCACGTGACTAGTATACTATGCTTGTAGGACAAAATTTATTCTACTAAAGTATATATACCTTAAATTGTACCAAGTCGCTGGCGCGACAGCCAGCCCAAGTACATAAAAATCTTTGTTT
>ERZ808240.2073-NODE-2073-length-23035-cov-3.488555_pt1 | contig 23035 bp, 15 predicted proteins | sample MGYA00521084_ERZ808240 | MGnify/ENA primary metagenome ERZ808240 (study PRJEB31516, sample SAMN03275571) | gut metagenome | biome: mammalia-associated habitat; material: feces | host: Papio cynocephalus | place: Kenya | collected 2012-08-06 ...
ATTTATGCCCATCTCGCGGCACTCGGCGATGTATTCGGCGACCTTCGGGCTGTTATCGAGCACCGAGGACAGAAGCGCCGCCATGTACTGGCGCGGATAGTGCCTCTTCATGTACGCCGTGCGGTAGGAGACGATGGCGTAGCTCACCGCGTGCGCCTTGTTGAAGGCGTAGGAGGCAAAGTCGAGTATCTCGTCGTAGATGCTGTTTGCCGTCGCCTCTGGTATGCCGCGCTTGACGGCGCCGTCAATGCCGCGGGATGCGTCGCCGTGGACGAAGGCCACGCGCTCGGCGTCGATGACCTTGTGCTTTTTCTTGCTCATCGCGCGGCGGATCATATCCGCCTGGCCGAGCGAGAAGCCAGCGAGCCGGCGGAAAATTTCAATTACCTGCTCCTGATAGACGATGCAGCCGTAGGTGACCTCGAGTATCGGACGGAGCATGGGGTGCTTGTAGCTTATCTTGTCCGGGTGTGCCGAGCACTCGATAAAGCGCGGGATGCTGTCCATCGGACCGGGGCGATACAGGGCTATGACTGCGGTGATATCCTCGATGCTCTTGGGCTTGAGGCCGGTGCACACGCCGGTCATGCCCGTGCTTTCAAGCTGGAACACGCCGCTCGTATGCCCCTCGGAGAGCATTTTGAAAACCTCCGCATCCCCATCGGGGATGGTCTCGACCGCAAAGTCGGGCTCGGTTAGCCGAACGAGCTTTGCCGCGTCCTCCAGAACCGTGAGGTTTCGCAGGCCGAGAAAGTCCATTTTGAGAAGCCCCAGCTCCTCAAGCGTCGTCATCTGATACTGCGTGACGACCGATTCGTCGTTTTTCGACAAAGGCACATATTCGTAAACGGGCTTATCGGTTATAACGACGCCCGCCGCGTGCATGCTCGCGTGGCGCGGCATGCCCTCGAGCGCCTGCGCAACGTCGATGAGCCTGCGGAGCATCTCGTCGCTCTCGTACATATCGCGCAGGGGCTTTGAGACGCGCAGGGCCTCCTTTATCGTCATGTTCGGCCCCATGGGTATGGCCTTTGCCACGGCATCGGCCTCGCCGTAGCCTATATCGAGAACGCGCGCAACGTCGCGCACGGCAGCGCGCGCGGCCATAGTGCCGAAGGTGACTATCTGCGCAACGTGGTCGCGGCCGTATTTGCGGTTTACGTAGTCGATTACCTCGCCGCGGCGGTTCACGCAGAAGTCGATGTCGATATCCGGCATGCTCACGCGCTCGGGATTGAGAAATCGCTCGAAATAAAGGCTGTACTTTATAGGGTCGACGTCGGTTATATTCAGCGTATACGAAACGACGCTTCCCGCTGCCGAGCCGCGCCCCGGGCCGACGGGGATCTTCTGCCCCTTGGCGTAGGCGATGAAGTCCGAAACGATGAGAAAATAGTCGACAAAGCCCATCTTTTTTATCATCTGAAGCTCATAGTCGAGCTGCTTTCTGACAGTGCCGTCGTCATTGGGATAGCGGCGGCGCAGACCCTCATTGCAGAGCTTTTGCAGATATTCAAAGCTGTCGCTCTCGCCCTCGGGGAGCTTAAAGCGCGGCAGCTTGTATTTTCCGAACTCAAAATCGTAGCTGCACATTTCTGCGATCTTCGCCGTGTTGTCGGCAGCTTCGGGATATTCGGGGAACAAAGCGCGCATCTCCGCCTCGTCCTTGAGGTAGAACTCGTTTGTTTCAAACTTCATGCGCGAGGGATCGGAGATGGTCTTCTGCATCTGCACGCACATCAAAACGTCCTGATAGTAGGCGTCGGACTTTTCGATGTAATGCGCGTCGTTTGTCACAGCAAGCGGTATGCCAGTCTCGCGGTGAATTTTCAAAAGCCCCTCGGCCGCACGCTTTTCGGCGTCAAGGCCGTGATCCTGAATTTCAAGATAAAAGCTGTCCTCGCCGAAAAGCTCGGATAGTTCAAGGGCTTTTTTCTTCGCGCCCTCGTAGTTTCCGGCATTTATCATGCGAGGGATTGCGCCCGCGACGCAGCCGGAAAGGCATATAAGCCCCCTCGCGTGCTCGTGCAGCAGCGCCCAGTCTATGCGCGGCTTTCCGTAAAAGCCCTCGGTGAAGGCCATGGACACGAGATAGCAGAGATTTTTGTAGCCCTCCTCGTTTCTGCATAAAAGGATAAGATGCGTGTATTCCGAGTCGATGCCGTGCTCACGGTCAAAGCGCGTCCGCGGCGCGACATAGACCTCGCAGCCGATGATGGGCTTTATCCCCGCCGCGCAGCAGGCCTTGTAAAAGGCGACGGCGCCGTACATGACGCCGTGGTCGGTGATGGCAAGCGCGGTCTGCCCGAGCTGCTTTGCGCGCTCTATGAGGGGCTCGATGCGGCAGTCGCCGTCGAGCAGCGAATATTCGGTATGAACATGCAGGTGAACAAAGCTCATTGTGTCATTCCTCCTCCGGCGAGTATGTCAAAAGCTTTTTGAGCCTGTGGCTCAGGCAGCTTTTCGATACCGGCGGATACGAAAGCGTCGCAAGATCGGCCAGGCTCGCCTCGGGGTTTGCGTAGCGCAGAAGCGCCGCCTGCTGGAGCTTATCGGGCAGCGAATCGAGCCCGTAGAGCTTATCTATGCGCTTTATGGCCTCAAGCTGCTTTGCCGCGGCCTCGACGACCTTGTCGGCATTGGCCGAATCGCAGTTTACCTTGCGGTTTATGCTGTTTTTCATGTCCTTTTCGACCTTGGCGGACATAATGTCCATCGCCGCGACCGGCGCGCCTATAGTCGTGAGCAGATCCTCGATGTGCTCGCTTTTTTTAAAATAGAGAAGATAGTCGCCCTTGCGCTGCGCCTCCTTGGGTGAAAAGCCCATTTCGAGCAGCACCGAGTACGTCTCTCGGCTTACGCTGTGATGCGTCGTTGCAAGCTCAAGGTGGTATCTCTTTGCCGGGTCCGTGACCGAGCCGCCGGCGAGAAACGCACCGCGGATAAACGATGCCTTGCAGCAGGGCTCCTCGATGACGCCGAAGTTTATGTGCAGCGAGGGGCTTTTCATGTCGTTTCCGACAACGTCGAACACAGCCCTCAGCTTTGCGGGGTCTTCCACGCGAAAGGAGTGCTTCACGCCGCGCGTCTTTTCCGGCTCGTCAAAATCAATGCCGAAGGCGCGGCGCATAAGATGCGGAAGCCTCGCGGCAAATTCGTCGCTTGCCGTCGTTATTCGTATTTCCTTTGCCGAAAAGCTGTGTGCGTACAGCAAAACGCCGTAGGCCTCGGCGACGGCGCAGCATTTGCGCTCGACCCGAGGCTGACACAGCTCTGTTTTAACTTTTTGTGCGAAGGTTTTTTCCATTTACTTATTCATGTCGCGGTTTATGCTCACGACCGGCACGCCGAAGCACTTTAAGTGTCCGGCAAGCGCCGAGGCGACGGCAACGCTGCGGTGCCGCCCTCCGGTGCAGCCGATGGCTATGGTCAGGCTGTATTTGCCCTCTTCGATGTATAGCGGCAGCAGGTACTCTATCATATCCGTGAGCTTGTCCATGAAAATGTTCGACTGCTCGAAGCTGAAAACATAGTCTCTGACCGGTGCGTCAAGGCCGCTTAAAAGCTTCAGCTCCTCAACGTAAAAGGGATTTGGCAGAAATCTCACGTCGAACACAAGGTCTGCGTCGAGCGGCATGCCGTATTTGAAGCCGAAGGACACGACGCTGACCATTATGGCGCGCCCCGTGGCGGAGTCGGAAAAATAGGTGTACAGCTCGTTGTGCAGCTGACCGAGGGTCAGGTGCGAGGTGTCGATTATATAATCGGCGATATCGCGTATCGGGCGCAGCTGCTCAGTTTCCTTGAGTATCGCGTCCTCTATCGAGCCGCCGGACTTTGCCGCCAGCGGGTGCGGACGGCGCGACTCCTTATAGCGTTTAATTATGACTGCGGGCTTTGCCTCCATGAACAGGATCTTATAGCCGAAGTCCATCTCGCGCAGGGTCTCGAGAGCGCTGAAAATGTCCTTAATTCCGTTTTTCTCGCGGATATCGGTCACGAGCGCGACCTTCTCGTAGCGCCCCTTCGTCGCGGCGCACAGCTCGGCAAATTTCGGGATGAGCGCAACGGGCATGTTATCCACGCAGTAGTAATCAAGATCCTCTATGATGTCCGCCGCCTGGCTCTTTCCGCCGCCGGACAGACCGGTTATGATAAGAAACTCCATACGTTATCTCCGTCAGCTCGGATCGACGGGGGTCTGCTCTGCCGAGGCTTCAGCCGCCTTCTGCTTTGCCTGCTCGAGCATATCGTCGATTATCGACTGCTTTTTCTCGCGCCAGTTGTCTACCAGCAGCATGCCCTTGGGATAGATGCGGATCTCCGGCTCAAGGGTTATATGCGTCTTGTCGTAGACCTCGCGGCGGACGTGATCTAAAAGCTCGACAACGTCGTCATAGGTCGCGTTTCCGGTGTTGACCGCAAAGCCCGCGTGCTTTGTGCTTATCTGCGCGCCGCCCACAGTGCAGCCCTTGAGGCCGCACTGATCGATAAGCGCCGCGGCATAGCCGCCCACGGGGCGCTTGAACGCGCTTCCGGCCGAGGGCATGTCGAGCGGCTGGCTCGCGGTGCGCTTTTCGTTCATTTCCTTCATTCTCGCGCCGATAGCTTCGGGTTCGTCCGGCGTTAGCTTGAACACCGCGCCCATTATAGCGCAGTTGACCCTTTCAAATCCGCTGCGGCGGTACTCAAAGCCGCAATCTTCTGCCTTCACCTCGGTCAGCGTCTGCGTCGGGATATAATACACGACGACGGACTCGATAACATCCTTCATCTCGCCGCCGTAAGCGCCCGCGTTCATCAAAACGCCGCCGCCCACCGAGCCGGGGATGCCGCTTGCAAACTCCAGGCCCGCAAGCCCGTTATCGCGCGCAAACTGCGCAAGCTTTGCAAGCGATACGCCGGCTTCGGCGTATATTGTGTTTTCCGTTTCGCCGAGACGCAGCTTGCGGAGATTCCCGGTGCTGACGACAAAGATATCAAGTCCCTCCTCGGGGATAATGATATTTGTGCACTTGCCGAGGGTCAGCGGCGAAACGCCGTTCATATGAAGATAGAACATGACCTTGGACATCTCAAAAAGATCCCTCGGCGCGGCAAAAGCGCGCACCGTGCCGCCGACCTTGAACGAGCAGTGCTCGCGCATGGACTCGTTCTCTCTCAGATCGAGCTTGGGCATGTTCTTTTTTATCTGTTCTAAAGCTTTTTCAAGACCTTCCATGGCTTCTCCTTATACTAAGCCGCTGTCAACGGCATGATCTACATTTGACGCAAGCGTCTCGGCGGCATTATAGCCCATTTTCTTCTGACGGTTATTCATCGAGGCAAGCTCAAGTATGACGGCAAGATTCCTGCCCGGACGCACGGGGATCGTCACGCTCGGCACCGTCACGCCGAGAATATCCTGCGTCTCGTTTGTCAGTCCCAGGCGGTCGTAGGCCTTCTGATCGTCCCATGCCTCAAGGTTCACCACAAGGTCGATGTCGCCCTCGGGCTTTACCGCGCCCACGCCGTACAGATGGCGCACATCGACAACGCCGATGCCGCGCAGCTCCATGTAATAGCGTATGAGCTCGGGCGCTGTTCCGACGAGCCTGCGGCGGCCAATGCGGCGGATATCCACAGCGTCGTCGGCGATGAGCTTGTGTCCGCGCTTTATGAGCTCAAGCGCTGTTTCGCTCTTGCCGATGCCGGAGTCGCCCGTGATCAGCACGCCCTCGCCGTGAACCTCGACGAGCACGCCGTGCATCGTCGTGCGCGGAGCAAGATGTGTGTGCAGCGAGCTTATGAGGTCGGCCATGAAATCGGAGGTATCCTCTGGTGTGACGAATACGTTGCGGTCGTATTTCTCGGCCATCTCAAGGCACTCCGGGAACACGGACGCGCCATGACATATAACCAGCGCCGATATATCGTAGCGCATGAGCTCCTCAAAGCAGCTGCGCCGCTCGGCCTCGGTCTTGAGCTCGAGATATGTGCTCTCGACCCTGCCCAGTATCTGGATTCTTTTCGGATCAAAGTAGTTGTAAAATCCGGCAAGCTGAAGCGCCGGGCGGTTCACGTCTGCGACCGTTAAAAGGCGCTCGGCGTAGTCGGCCGAGGTGTGCAGCGGCTCAAGGCCGTGCTCCTCGACTATGGTGCGCAGCAGGACAGAATATTTACTCGACATTGTAATCCTCCATCACTGCCTTCGATTAACAAGGGCACACACGCCTGACACCGTCTCTTTTCGGCGCACGCGGTTTTGTCAACCGAAGGTATATAATATTACTATTTAATATTAACCTCTAATGCATTAATTTGCAACGATTTTTAATAATCCGAAAATTTTTCTTGCAATTACAGGTTCCTTCTGTTATTATTAATAAGCTGTCTGCAAATGCACACGGCTAAACACAAGCAAGGAGGTGCTTCAACTTATGGCAAAATGTCAGTTTTGCGACAAGGGCGTTGCCTTTGGCATTCAGGTGTCTCACTCCCACAGGCGTTCCAACCGTACTTGGAAGCCCAATGTGAAGCGCGTCAAGGCGATCGTGGACGGAAGTCCCAAGCACGTTTACGCATGCACTCGCTGCCTGCGCAGCGGCAAGGTCACCCGCGCTGTGTAATAACCTGATATTACCCGAAACAAGCTCGCCATTACGGCGAGCTTTTTTCGTTCTTTCAGAGGCGCACGGACGCGCCTACGGATACATACAGCTATCGGCCATCCGCTTTCAACGGTTGACCCGTCAGGCGCGGATTGGTATAATAAAGTATTATTATCACGATATCACGATCGGGGCGGTGAGAGAATGCTCAGGATACTCTACGGTGCGGCGGGCACCGGCAAAAGTGCGGCGGTCATGGACGAGATACGCCGCAGCGAAGGCAGCGGCGTGCGCTGCATACTGCTCGTTCCGGAGCAGTACAGCCACGAGGCCGAGCGCGAGCTGTGCAGCGTGTGCGGCGACGGACTGTCGCTGTACGCGGAGGTGCTGTCGTTCACCAATCTTGCGCGCGAGGTGAGCGCCGAGTGCGGCGGCACGGCCGCGGAATACCTCGATAAGGGCGGAAGGCTCCTGTGCATGGCGCTGGCGGCCGACGGGCTGTATTCGCGCCTGCGCGTTTACGGTGCGGCGCGGCACAGAGCCGAGCTTCAGACGATGCTGCTGGGCGCCGTCGACGAGCTTAAAAGCGCCTGCGTGACGAGCGAGCGGCTGCTCGCGGCCTCCGACGGCTGCGAGGGCGCGCTGGGCGATAAGCTCCACGATCTCGGCCTCATTCTTGAGGCCTACGACGGCGTTGTCGCAAACGGCAGAGCAGACCCGGCCGACCGGATGAGCGTGCTTGCCGAGCAGTTAGAGCGCTCGTCTATCGGCACGAATACACGCGTTTTCGTCGACGGCTTCACCGATTTCACGGCGCAGGAGCGGCGCGTGCTCGAGGCTGTAATGCTGTCCGGTGCGGAGCTTTGCGTGTGCCTGAGCTGTGATGAGCTCGACGGCGGCAGCGAGGTGTTTGCCCTGAGCAGGATAACGGCAGCTGTGCTTTTGCGCTTTGCTTCCGATAACGGCATTGAGACCGTAAAAACGCGCTGGACGGGCGAGAGCACAAAGCGCCGCCCCCTTTCCGATTTTGCGGAGAACATGTTCAGCTACCGCGCCGTTGAGAAAACAGACGCCGACGGCTGCATAAATATAATCACCGCTCCCGACATGAACGCCGAGTGCGAGCTTGCCGCGTCCGAGGCACTGCGCCTCGTGCGTGACTGCGGCTGCCGCTGGCGAGATATCGCCGTGTGCGCCAAGGGCTTTGACGATTACCGGCTGCTGCTGGAGTCCGCGTTTTCGCGCTACGGCGCGCCGATCTACACCGCACGCAAGGCCGACATGCTATCAAAGCCGCTGCCGGCGCTCATTTCGGCGGCATACGAGATCATCCTCGGCGGCTGGGAGGCCGACGACGTGTTCGAGTACCTGCGCACGGGCTTCGGCGGACTTGGCATCGACGAGTGCGACGAGCTTGAAAACTACGTTTTCACGTGGCAAAAGCACGGCTCGGCCTGGACAAGACCGGAGCCCTGGACGCTGCACCCCGACGGCTACGGAAAGGAATTTGACGAGCGCTCGATTAAGGCGCTTGAGCACATAAATCTTCTGCGCGAGACGGCGAAAGCGCCGCTCATGCGCTTTGCCGAGCGCGCAAACGCTGCCTCGACCGCGTCGGAGCAGGCGCAGGCGCTCGCCGCGCTTTTTGGTGAGCTCGGCCTTGCGGAAAAATTGCAGGCACGAGCCGAGGAGCTTGAGGCCGAAGGCCGCGCCGCCGAGGCGAGCGAATGCGCACGGCTTTGGGACATAACTGTCACGGCGCTCGAGCAGTGCGCGGCCATACTCGGCGATACGCAGACGGACGCCGAGTATTTCGGCGGTTTGTTTGCGCTTATGCTCTCCCGCTATGATATAGGCACGATCCCCGTTTCGCTCGACTGCGTCACGGCCGGCGAGATGGACCGCATGAGGCGGCGCAGCATAAAGCATCTGATCGTCCTCGGCGCGACGGACGAGCGCATACCCGGCACGGACACCGACGCCGGCATTTTCTCCTCCGACGAGCGAAAAAGACTTCTTGAAATGGATATCGACCTCGGCGGCACGGGCGACAGCGAGCTCTGGCGAGCGTTTTCGACGGTTTATAACTGCCTGACCCTGCCGTCGGAGAGCCTTACGTTCTGCTATGCGCTCAGCGGTGCGGGGGGTGCTTCGCAGCGGCCGGCCTTCGTCGTGAACAGGGCAAAAGCGATGTTCGATATTGACGCAAAGCCATTTGACATTGACAGTGCCCGTCTGACGGCGCACGCTCCCGCGCTGGAGCTTGCCGCGCAGTCGCTGCACGGCGGCGGCACGGCCGCGGCGAGCGCGGCGGAATATTTCAGGGAGGCCGAGCCCGACAGGCTGCGCTCTCTCGAGCGCGCCGCAAGCCTCAGCCGGGGCAGACTGTCGCGGGCATCGGTGAGGGCGCTTTACGGCGAAAGGCTGCGCCTTTCGGCATCGCGGATCGACAAATTCGCCTCCTGCCGCTTTGCCTACTTCATGCAGTACGCGCTCAGGGCAAAGCCGCGCGAGCCGGCGGATTTCACTGCGCCGGAGCTCGGCACCTTCATGCACCGAATCTTAGAGCAGGTCACGCGCGAGGTAAGCTCCATGGGCGGCTATAAATGCGTTGACGATGAGACGGTGCGCGCCCTGTGCGACAAATACGTTTCCGAATACATTAAGCGCGAGCTCAACGATTTCCGCGATAAGAGCAAGCGCTTTGAATACCTTTTCCGCCGCCTTATAAGCAGCGTGCACCAGATAGTTTCAGACCTTGCCGACGAGCTGCGCCGCAGCGATTTCGAGCCGCTGTCGTTCGAGCTCGACTTTGCGCACACGCCCGAGCTGCCGCCTTTAGAGCTCGGTACCGGCGAGGACAAGCTCGTTCTCACCGGCATCGCCGACCGCGTTGACGGCTGGCTGCACGAGGGCAAGCTCTATCTGCGCATCGTCGATTATAAGACCGGGCGCAAAAAATTCGAGCTTTCGGACGTGCTGTACGGCATGAATCTTCAGATGCTGCTGTACCTGTTCTCGCTGGGCGAAAACGGGCGGGCACTGTACGGACACGAGATCGTTCCGGCCGGAGTTCTGTACGTTCCGGCGCGCGACGAGGTGACAAAAAGCGACTTTGACCTGAGCGATGAGGAGCTCGGCAAAAAGCGCGGCGCGGCTCTTCGCCGCAGTGGGCTTATACTTAACGACCCCGAGGTCATCGCCGCGATGGAGAATTCGGATACGCCGCGATATATCCCCGTGACGTTCAAAAAATCGGGAGCCGACGGCGACGCGCTCGTCTCGGCCGAGCGGCTGGGCGTTCTGTCGCGGCACATAGACAAAACGCTGTGCGAGATGGCCTCCGAGCTCAGGGGCGGCAGCATCGCGGCAGACCCGTACTACGCCGGCCAGCAGGAGACAGCGTGCATAAACTGCGACTATTTTGACGCCTGCCGCTTCCGCGACGGCGAAAACGGCGAGAGCATGAGAATAACGCCGCATCTTCCCGCGACGAAGGTGTGGAGCGTACTGGAGGGAGGCGAGGCAGATGGCGAAGTTTGAGCCGACAAGCGCGCAGAAAAGTGCGATAGAGGAGTCGGGACGGGCGGTGCTCGTCTCGGCGGCGGCCGGAAGCGGCAAGACGCGGGTTTTGACCGAGAGGCTCCTGCGCCGCATAGAGCGCGATGCGGATATCGACAGCTTCCTTGTCATAACCTTCACCAAGGCCGCCGCCGCGGAGCTTAAAAGCCGCATACTCGACGAGATATCCGAGCGGCTGGCCGTTGATCCCGACAATCGCCGTCTGCGCCGCCAGAGCGCCCTGTGCGCAAAGGCGCAGATCGGAACGATCGACTCGTTCTGTCAGAGCTTCCTGCGCGAAAATTGCCACGCCGCGCAGCTTTCGCCGGAGTTCAGAGTTATCGAGGAGGACAGAGCCGAGGCGATAAAGCAGCGCGTTATCCAGCGCGTTCTGGACGACTGCTATGAAGACCCCGACGAAAATTTCCGCCTTTTGTCGGACACCGTGGGCGCGGGGCGCGACGATAAGCGCCTTGCCGACACCGTTCTTGAGCTTCACCGCAAAACGCAGAGCCATGCGCGGCCTGAATTATGGCTCAGGCAGCAGCTTGAAGTGCTCGAGCCGACCGAGACAGATGCCGGAAAAACCGTTTGGGGCGCTGAGATACTCGATGCCGTGCGCGACGATGCGCTCTACTGGGCGCAGAGAATGGACGAGGTCTGCGCGCTCGCGGAAAAGGATGAGGTCGTCGCCGCGAAGTACGGCCCCGGCTTTGCCGAAACGGCGCTTTCTCTGCGCGACTTTGCCCGCGCATGTGACTTGGGCTGGGACAGGGCGCGTCAGGCGCTGCCCATCGGCTTTCCGAAGCTCGGAGTTATAAGAAACCCGCCCGACCCCGAGCTCAAGGAGTACACGAAGGCCGTGCGCGAGCTGTGCAAAAAAAATTGCGCAAAATATGATAAGCTGCTCTCGGCAGACAGCGAAAAGCTCCTCTGCGATATGCGCTCCTGCGCCCCTGCCATGAGGGCGCTCATAGAGCTTACGCTGCGCTTTGACAGGGCGTATGCCGCCGAAAAGCGGCGGCGAGCCGAGGTGGATTTTGCCGACCTCGAGCACCTGACGGCGCAGCTTTTAACCAACGAAGACGGCAGTCCCACCGAGCTTGCGCGTGAAACCTCTCAGCGCTTCTGCGAGATCATGGTCGATGAATATCAGGACGTTAACCGCGTGCAGGACGATATCTTCCGCGCTTTGTCGAAAAACGGCGAAAATCTGTTCATGGTCGGCGACGTGAAGCAGTCAATATATCGCTTTCGCCTTGCAGACCCTCTGATATTTACCGAAAAATACGAAAAATACTCGTTTTTATCAGACAACACCGAAAATGAACCCGTGAAGATCATGCTTCAGGAAAACTTCCGCTCGCGCAGGGAGGTCATCGACGGCATAAACGGCGTTTTTTCCGCCTGCATGTCGAAAAAGCTCGGCGAGATCGACTATGACGAGAATGCGCTTGTGCGCTGCGGCGGCGTGTATGACGATTCGGGACTCTCTCCCGAGCTCATCCTTATCGACGTCAAAAGCGACGAGGACGATCTGCGCGACAAGACCGAAAAGGAGGCCGCCGTCGTTGCCGAAAAGATACGGGAGCTGATGGCTTCGGGCATGACGGTGTCCGGCCGTGCGCTCGGCTACGGCGATATCGCGCTTTTGATGCGCTCGGCAAATTCGGTGGGCGAGACGTACCGGCGCGAGCTTATCGTGCGCGGCATACCGGTTGCCGCCGGTCAGGGCGGCAGCTTCTTTGCGGCGACGGAGATATCCTCGCTCATGAGCCTGCTTGCCATCATCGACAATCCGCATCAGGACGTTGCGCTCATCGCCGTTCTGCGCTCGAGCGCCTTCGGCTTCACGGCCGACGAGCTGACCGGGATACGCCTTTGCGACCGTGAGGGCGACTTCTATACGGCGCTCAAAAAGGCCGCAGAGACGAACGAAAGAAGCGCTCGGTTTCTCGAAACGCTCGGAAAGCTGCGCTCGCGTGCGACGGATGCGCCGGTCGACGAGCTGCTCACGTTTATTTATAACGAGCTTGACCTTGCGGCAAAGTGCGCCGCGATGCAGGATGCGCCGCAGAGGCTGGCAAACCTGCGCATGATGCTCGAATTATCCGAGCGCTTCGCCTCGGGCGGCTTCCGCGGCCTGCACCGCTTCTGCCGCTGGCTGCGGCAGCTTGCCGAGCGCGGCGGCGATATGGGAGCTGCGGGGTGCGATGACGCCGTGAAGATAATGACGATACATAAGTCCAAGGGGCTTGAGTTCCCTGTCGTGTTTCTGTGCGACACAGCGCGCCGCTTTAACGGTGCCGACCTGAAGCAGACGGTGCTCATACACCCCGAGCTCGGCCTCGGTGCGAAGATCTACGACGCTTCCCGCAGGCTCGAGTACCCCGGACTTGCGCGAAACGCGATAAAGCAGCGCTTAAAGCGCGAGATGCTGTCGGAGGAGATGCGCCTGTTGTACGTCGCGCTCACGCGAGCGCGAGAGCGGCTTTTCGTGACGGCGGCGGTAAAAGACCCGGAGAAAAAATTGCAGAGCATGATGCTGCAATGCACCTGCCCCATGTCGCCGGAGGTGCTCATGGGCGCGCAGAGCATGGCCGACTGGATGATCTGCGCTCAGATCTGCTCAGGCGAGGATAAGTTTAAGCTCTTGTTTGTAAGCACGGCCGAGGCGGTCGCCGCTCAGGAGGACGAGACAGAGCCGCCGCACGCCGCGCCCGACGCGCTTCTTGTCGAGAAGCTGCGGCAAAACCTTGCGTTTTCGTATCCGCACGAGGCGGCAGCGGCTTTGCCGTCAAAGGTCACGGCAACGGAGCTCAAGCACCTTGAGGAGGGCGACGAAGAGGCCGCGAGCATAGCGCCAAAATCGAGCTCGCGCTTTCGCACGCCGCGTCTGGGCGATGATCGCCCGCTCACGCCGACGCAGCGCGGCTCGGCAGCGCACATGTTTTTGCAGTACGTCGATTACGCAAAAACAGATTCGGAAGCAGACCTACACGAGGAGCTCGTCCGGCTGACGCGGCAGAAATTCCTGACCGTCAGGCAGGCCGAGAGCATAGACCTCGACTGCATCCTGCGGCTGTTTGCCTCCCCGATCGGGCAGCGTATAATGAGCGCCGACAGGCTCTGGCGCGAGTTTAAGTTTTCGCTCCTGTGCCCTGCGGAAAAATTCTTCCCCGGCGGCGAGGGCGAGAGCGTGCTTTTGCAGGGAGTCATCGACTGCATGATCGAGGAAAACGGTGAGATAACGATCATCGACTATAAAACGGATCGCGTTCGCGGTGAGGAGACCCTCGAGCGCGCAAAGGGCTATGCAAAGCAGCTGGAGGCCTATGCCTACGCAGCGCATCGCATGACGGGCAGACCCGTGCGCGAGTGCGTGCTGTATTTTGTCTATTCCGGCGAGACCGTAAGGACAGAACGTTGATCGTCCGGCTTTTCGAACCGGGCGACCGCGGCAAACATGATCAAAAGCGCAAAAACACCTCTAAAAACTCTTGCAATTAAGAAGAGCCTGTGCTACAATTATCGTTGCGTCTTGTAACCACGCGTTTTGCGTGCTCAAGATAGCCTATGACGAGGAGATACGAACAATGAAGGCAGGAATTCATCCCAATTATCAGCCCACAGTTATAAAGTGCGCTTGCGGCGCTACCATCGAGACAGGCTCGACCCGTCCCGGTATCACCGTCGAAATTTGCTCGAAGTGCCACCCCTTCTACACCGGCAAGCAGAAGCTGGTCGACACCAGCGGCCGCGTTGATAAGTTCAACAAGAAGTACGGCATTAAGTAATTAAAAATTACAAGTTTAAGACCGCGTCGAAAGACGCGGTCTTTTTCTATTCAACGGGGATGCTTATCTGCGTCACGAACTGCTCGGGATCCGAGGTTATGCCGTAATCTATCATCGTGACCTCACGCGAAAAGTCCGCGGGACGAAGGCCGCGCTTTTTCATATAGGCTGCAAGCTTGCGGTACTGTGCGGCAGCCTCGCGGTGGCTTCCGCAGTAGCGGACGGTGACGCAGCTCGCTTCGGGCATAACACGCGCGCCGTCTCCTGCCTCGTCCTCGTCGAGGATGAGGAAGATGCAGTCGTACTTATCAAATTTCCCGGCGAGGAGGTTTTCCCTCGATATACCGACGCCGACCTTGCCGAGGAAAACGGCGGTGTCGCGGCGGCTGCCGTCGAGATTTCGTATCGGAAGCTCCATGTCCAGCGAGTTATCCAATTCAAGCGGCTTTTCGACCCACACGAGGCGGCTCGGCGGCAGGAGCTTTTCCTCTATCACGTCAAGCGGCGCGCTTTTCGCGTCCGCGAGCATGCTCAGGCGATTGTCGATCTTTCGCTCGATTATCTCAAGCTCGCGCCGCTTTTTGCCGATCTCGGCCTTCTGACGCAGCAGCTTCTGCTCGATGTTGCCGACGTCGCGGTTTTTGAGAAAATCGCCGATGGCCGGCAGCGGCATGTCCAGCATGCGAAGATACCGCACGGTGTTCAAGGGCTCAAACTGCCGCACGCTGTAATAGCGGTAGCCCGTGCCGGGGTCGACATGCTCCGGCTGCACCAGCCCCATCGTTTCATAATGGCGCAGCGTGCCGACGCTCAGACCGAACATGCGTGCGACCTCGCCGATGGAAAAGAGCTTTTCCTTATCCATGCTGCTCTGCTCCTTCCCTGCGGCCTATTATCCGGTAGGCAATGACGCATATAATTACCTGCAAAAGCGAGCCGGCCGCCGTGGCAAGACCCATGGGAAGCAGCGTAGCCGGAAACATTTTCGACATGAAATACGCGCCCGGAACGCGCACGAGCGCAACGCCCGTTATGTTGTGGATAAATGAGATTATCGACATGCCGCAGGCGCAGAAATAGCCGCTGAAGCAGAAGTGTATCCCCGCAAAGAAGCAGTCGAGGATATAGCCGCGCAGGTACTGCCCGCCGGAGGCGATTACGTTTTCGTCCGGTGTGAACAGCCCGACGACGGGCTCGGCGATAAACTGAATGAGGATGCTTATAACTACGCCGAAGCCGGCGGCAATGGCAATGGCGTACCAAAGCGTTTTCTTTGCGCGCTCTGGCTTTCCCGCGCCGAGATTCTGCGCTCCGAGAGCCGACACGGTCGAGAGCATCGACGAGGGCACAAGGAACAGAAAGCTTATTATCTTTTCAACTATGCCGACGGCGGCGGCATCCGTTAAGCCGCGGCGGTTTGCGATGACGGTTATGACGATAAACGCGATCTGGATAAGCCCGTCCTGAAGCGAAACTGGCACGCCGATGGACAGTATCTGACCCATGACGCCGCGCTGCGGGTGCAGGTCGTTTCTCGTTAGCGTGATGCTCCTGTGTCGGCGTATGGCGATGAGCGCGACAAGGACGCTTACAGCCTGCGCTATCGTCGTACCGAGCGCGGCGCCCGCGGGGCCGAGGTGCATCGCGCCCATGAAAAGATAGTCCAGCGCAATGTTCGCGGCACAGGCCACGGCAATGAAATACATGGGGCTTTTGCTGTCGCCCATGCCGCGGAAAATGCTGCTTATGATGTTATAGGCCGTGATGAGCGGAATGCCTATAAAGCAGATTATGAGATACCTCACCGTTCCGCCTACGGCCTCCTCGGGCGTAGACATTACGCTCACTATCGGCCGCACGAGCAGCACCAGCACAACTGTCAGGGCTACGGAAACGAGCATAAACAGCGTCGCGGTGTTGCCGATGCAGGCAGAGACGCGCTTTTTATCGCCTGCGCCGACCGCGCGGCCTATCGACACCGTCGTGCCCATGGCAAGGCCGACGATCATGACCGTTATCATGTGCATGATCTGGCTGCCGACAGAAACAGCCGTAGTGGACGCGACGCCCTCATACTGCCCGATTATGAACAGGTCCGCCAGACCGTACAGCGTCTGAAGAAAATATGATAAAAAGTACGGCAGCGAGAAAATGACTATGTTTTTAAAAACGCTGCCTGTTGTGAGATTTCGTTCCATGCCATCACCTCTACGGATAGCTATATTAAACTCTGCAACTATTGTAGAGTCAATATTATTTTTTACCCCCGGCGGGAATTTTCCGTCGGGGGTAAGCATTCTTCACTATTTCCGTTGTGCGGCTTATTTGCCGAGCAGGTGCGCGGAGGCGGCCATGACGGTGTCAAAGGCCTCATCCATGCGCCTCCTCGCCTTGCGCAGGAAGCGATAGGGCGCTTCGGAGGCCCAGTCGCTGCCGATGGCGCAGATAAGGCCGCTGCCGATGAGCGGGAGATAGGCGCGGATCTGCTTTTTGCGGTAGATCTCGTCGAGATCGAGCATGACGTGAACGCCGAGCTGCCGGAGCTTTTCACTGTTTTTGAGCACTCCCTCGCTTGCATCGGCCAGGATCACGTTCATGCCGAGCTCGCCCGACAGCCGTCTGAGCACGGCCTCGGTCGTGTCGTTCCACTCGACGTCCCTCATGTTCAGCAGAAAGCAGTTGTCGCCGAAGCAGAGCTTCGGAAGGTTCTCCTCGGTAAGGAGTCTTTCGCTGAATTTGGTCATCGCGGCCGTGATTACCTCGGGCAGCTCATCATTCACAAGACTGCCGAGGATATCCTCGGACTGGCGGCGGCGATCGAGAAATTCCTCGACGCTGCACTCGTCCGGATCGTAAACCGGCGCTGCGACAACGAGGTCGACGCCGGCGGCCTTCGCAGCCATGAGGCGGCGAATGGTGTCGATCCTGTTTTTGCAGGTCTTGTCCATGCCCGGCATGATATGCGCTTTAAAATCAATTATCATTGCATGATCTCACTCTTTCTTTTACTTGATTCTATTAAGCGATTCAGGCCAAGGCAGGGATAGTACAGCGCAAGCCCGAAAATTATCGAGCCGAGCGCTATGCACAGCAGGACGATGATATCGTGCGCGTAATTGCTGCCGTACATTCCCGCGATGGTCTCTCGCAATGCGTTCATTGCGTATTTGAAGGGCATGTAGTCGTAGAGCTTACGGAATATCTCCGGGAGCACCTCGACGGGATATGTGCCGCCGGAGCCCGCGACCTGCATGACCATGACGATAACGGAGGCCGCCATGCCTATATTATCGAGCGCGAAAACAAGTGCGTAGTTTATAAGCGAGAAGCAGATGCCCGTGACGACGGACGAAAGCACGAACAGCCCCGGATGCAGGCACTGGATCTGCACATAGAACAGATCGCCGAGCGAGACGATAAGCGCCTGACCGACAGCTACAAGGAAAAACAGGCAATAGCGGCCGAAAAATCTCTCGTGCAGACGCAGTCCGAGCGGTTCGTCCCCGGCGCGGAGCCTCACCTTCAGAAACACCGCGTTGAGCAGTGCGCCTACCCACTGGGCGAGCACCGTGTAAAACGGAGCCATTGCCGAGCCGTAGGTCGCGATCTCGTATTTTATGACGGTATCCATCTTTATGGGTGAGGCGAGATATCCGCCGACGAGATCGCCGTCGTTTTCAAGCGTATCGCTCACCTCGGCAAGCAGCTTGCTGCCTGCAAGCGCCGATATGAATTCGGAGATGACCTTGAGCTCGGCCTGTGCGCCCTCGATGGCCTTCTGCGTGTCGGCAAAGCCGGTCTGCATGGTGCCTACCGAGCCGAGGTAGGAGTTCAATGTCCCGCTCAGTGCGCTCGTCGAGCTCTGAAGGCTGCCGAGCGCGGAGCTTACGTTGGCCGAGGCGCCCTGCGCCTGATTGAGAGCTGCGTGCAGCTTCGGCGCAAGATCGCTGCTGACCGTGGCGGAGAGGCTGCTTATCGTCTCGCGTGCGGAGGTTATTGATTCCGTGATCGAGGCCTGCTGCTCGCGGATGCCCTCCCAGCTTTCGTCATTTGCCTCCTTGAGGCCGCCGAGAGCCGCGCTGAGGCTTTTAAGCTTCGAGGCAAGCGCGTTCATCTGCGATGCTGCCGCGTCAAAGCCTATGGACGTAAACGACTGCGCCATATCCGAGCAGTTGGTGCTCAGAGAATCGAGCATTGCAATGTCGGCGGCAAGGCCGGTGGAGACATAGTCGTTATAGCGGTTTATGTCAGAAAATGCGTTTTCGAGACTCGTCTGGATGGCGGCGAGGTTGGCATCGGCCTGGGCGAGAGCGGTGGTAACGCTCTGCACCGTGGTGTCGATGCGGTCGTTTATCGTGGCCGTATCGTCGCCGACCTTGTCCAAAAGCTCCTTGGACTGCTCAAGTGTGGCTGCGGTGTTGCTGCACAGCTTCACGGAAACGCTTATGAGGTTTCGCGCGGCGTTTGTCAGGCCGTTTGCGGCGCTCAGTGCCGTGCAGCAGTCGGAAAGCTTCAGGCTCAGATCGCTTATATCCTCGCTCAGACTCTTCAGAAGGCTCTCGGCGGTGACGCCGTTTGCGTTTGCAACGGATATAAGCGAGGCGATATCGTCGGATATCGTCTGCACGAAGGTGGCGTTTACCTGCTCCTGAACGGCGGTCTTTGCCTTGCCGGTGATCTTCGGCGCGATAGCGTTTTTCTTGTCGTTCTGATAGAAGATTATCTCCGGATTGGTGATATCGCCGCTTAAGAAGCTGGTGACGTTGCCGGTGAAATTCTCGGGAATGATCAGCGCCGCATAGCAGTCGCCGCTGTAAACGAGATCAAGAGCTTCTTTTTTTGTATCGACAAACTGCCAGCCGATCGTGTCGTTTGCCTCAAGGGCGCTTATGACATTATCGCCGATGTTCAATTTAAGACCCAGAACGCTTGCTCCGGCATCCTCCGAGGCAACGGCGATCTTTATGCGCGAGGTCGCGTCCTGGCCGTAGGGATCCCAGTTTGAGAAAATGTTGAACCATGCGTACAGGCAGGGCACGGCGGCAAGGCCGAGGATTATGACGATGGCGACGACGCTGGCAGATATCCTGCGCATATCGTTTCTGAAAATATAGAGGATATTCTTCACTTCGTCACCCCCTCTTCAAGCTTCTGCAGGATCTTGAGTCCGCGGCGCGGAACTTTTACGCTTATAAGGCTGTCCATTTCGCCGAGCTCATCGCGCGACAGCTCATTTATCGTCGATTGCAGCATCCAGTCGGAATACGCGACAAACAGCAGAAAAGCCGCAACAACGAACATGCAGGCTATCCATATGATAAGGAATACGATCCTTGAGCTGTCGGTCAAAAGCAGGATGCCGACAAGCACAAAGGGTATGACTATAAGGCTTATAAGTCCGTTTTTTATGCGTCGCTTATTGTTCTGATGCACCTGTTCTGCATACATCAGGAGCTTTCCGTAGAGCACGTCGGTGCTGCTTTCACGGACCCGGACGTTGAGTTTCTTCGCCATATCACAGCACCCCCGATTTCTCCATCTCGCCCTCGACGAAACGGTTCATTTTTATAAATGGCTTGCGCACGACAAGGCCGATGACTATGCCGGCAATACCGAAAATCAAAAGCTCGCCCAGATAGATGAAATAATCCCAGTGATACATGCCGAAGATCGCCTCTCGCATCGCGTTTATCGCATACGGGAAAGGGAAGAACAGATATATCTTGCTGAATATATCCGGCAGTATCTCGATCGGGTACGAGCCCGAGGAGCCTGCTATCTGCACGACGAGGATAACAACAACGACGGCCTTGCCGATATCGCCGAAGGCCAGCGCCAGCGAATAGATCAGAATATTGAACACGAAGCTCGCGACAGCGGCCGCTGCCCAGAACAGCCACGGGTTTTCGACCTGGCAGCCCAGCAGATATATATCGCCCAGAACGGTTATCGCAGCCTGAGCCTGACCGAGGAAGAAAAACAGCAGGAATCTGCCCCAGTACTTCTGACCCTCGGTCACATTGCGCAGGCCTTTGGGCTCGGCCTCGACCTTGAGGATGGCGATGAGGATAACTCCGCCGACCCAAATCGCAAGAGTGGAATAAAACGGCGTCATCGCGTCGCCGTAGCTTGCCGTGGGATAGATATCCTCCTGCGTGACCTTGACGGGCTCGGACAGGAACTCCGCATACTTTTCGGCGTTTCCGTTCAAAACGGTTATGATGGTTTGCAGCCGCTCATCTGCCGTGCCCTCGTTTATCTTTGAAAGCAGCTCGTCGCAGGAGCTTGCGACGCGCTCCATGAGCGATTGCAGCCTCGTCATGGATGAGGAGACGTACTTGAGCGTTTCTCCTGCGGAGGACACGACGGGCGCGATATCGTCGAGCGTTATGCCCAGACTGTTAATGAGCGGCCCCATCATGTTCAGGGTGCTCGAAAGATTTGTGAGCATCATGTCGATGCCGGTCTTGAGCTCGTTTGTTATCATCGAGCGCATGAGCGAAACGGTGTCCGCGCAGGCGCCGGTTATATTCGCCGCATCCTCGGCAAAGCTTGAATCGTCGCGCAGAAGCTCAAGCTGGTTCTGCATCTGCTTTGTTCGCTCTATGAGCGCGTCAAGCGTATTCGCGACATATGAAGTGCCGCTCATTGCGCTGTTTTCCGGAAGCAGTGCGCGCAGAGCCTCAAGATGCGTCTGAAGCTTCGCAGCAGCCGACTTGGCAGCGTCGACCATCTGATTGTGCAGCTCGATGCTGCCGTTTATGACCTCGCTTGAGGCAAGCTTGTTTAAAGCGTCAGTGAGCCCGTCAAGGTCGCTTTCAAGCTCTGCGAGCTTGCCGTCTATGCCGTCGGCTAACTGATCTATCGCGGTCTGCGCGTTCGATATGGACGCCTGCGCGGAATTGAGCGTCGCCTGACTGCCCGAGAGCGCGGCCGAAGCGTTTGCTGAGGCGCTTCCGATGCCCGAGAGGACATAGGATATAGACGAGCTGTTATCAACGAACTTCCCTATCGACGCGCTGTACTGCCTGAGGCTCTTGCTGAGGTCTGTAAGCTGCGAGATTACGGCGTTTACAGCCTGCTCCTCGTCGATGTCGCCGCCGAGCTCCTGCCCCGTCGTAAAAACGGTCTGGAACAGCACCTTAAGATACTCTACCTGAATGTTGGTCTTCACAGTCTCCGCCGCAGTGTCGGTTATCTTGGTGGCGATGGCGTTGGTTTTCGCGTTTACATAGTATGTAATGGTGCTCTCATCGTCTGTAAGAGCCGACTTAAGGTCGTACATATTGCGGCTGAAATTCTCGCCGATAAGTATGGCGGCGTAGTATTTGCCGCTGTCGACGCCTTTTTTTGCCTTCTCGGTGCTGTCTGTAAACACCCAGTTTATCGACTTGTTGTCCTTAAGGCTCTCGAGTATGCTTTTGCCCTTGTTTTCGCCCTCATAGCCCTGATCGTCGGACGCAACGGCAACGCTTATGTTGCCCGTGTTCCCGTAGGGATCGGAGTTTGCATAGATGTTGACCCATGCATACAGCGCCGGTATGATCATTATCGCTATCACAACGGCGACCGCAAAGAAGTGCTTAACGAGACTTCCAATGTCGGAAAAGAATATTTTGAACGTATTCTTCATGTTACCACCTTGCATCGACTTTAACTCAATATAAAGTTACACTAAAAAACTTTATTTAACATAGACAATATCAGTTATCGGTCTTAAAATCAAGCATTTGAGCGAATTTGCCCAAAAAAACGAACAGCCCAAAAGTAAGCTGTTCGTTTATGCTGACAGCGCTAATCGACTATATAGCCGCTGGTCGCCTTGAGATACATGCTGTCGTCCTCGACCGGCTTATAAAGCGCGCTGTCGTGAGTGTCGCTCCAGCCGAGATCGGCCTTGTAGGTCTCGCCGGTCTCGGTATTATATATGCGCTCGTAGCCGAGAATGGCGTCGCTCTGCTTCTGGCTCATGATGTCCTGACTTGTACTGCGGCTTTCCCACGCGGCCATGATGCTGTTCATCGTCTCGTTGAAGTTGCGGCTTATCTGCATGGCAAGCGCGACGGTCTCGTTGCTTGCCTGCTTTGCGCTGCTGACAAAGCTGCCGGAATACTCAAGCGAGGCCATGCATTTTGCCAGCACCGGCTCCCAGTCGATAAACGTATCCTTCTCGGCGGTAACGGCGACGATGTTATAGGCCATGTAATAGCCGCCGTCGGCAGATTGAAGCTGATAGCCCGACACGCCGCCGGACGGGATCTGTACCTGTCCGAAGTCAACGACCGAGGCGGAGAACATGCCCTCGCCGTTTTTATCGCCGTCTGTAAACGTTGCGCGCAGAAGCTCGTCTCCGAGAGCGGAGGCGGCAAGGCTGCTCGTTGACGCGAAGCGGTCGGTCACCGTAAAGCTTTCAAAACTCGGCAGCGAATACCCCGCATAGCTCGACTCGACCGACGAGATAAACTCCGCGTACTGAGGGAATATCTTAAAAAAGCCCTCGGTCGACGGCGATGAGAGCACGGGAGCGGACGCAAATAAAATCGCCTGGCTGTTTCCCATCTGATAATTATACTGCCACGCGTCCTTGCCGGCCTGACTGTGCAGCAGGCAGTCGGCCTTGAGCATGAAAAACATCTGATTTATAGGGTTTTCCGGGTCGTAGACGCGGATGCTGTGCAGCATGTATGCTCCGCCGGACGTTACCGTCCAGCCCTTGGGAATATCAAGGCTGAAATCGCCGTTATCGTACCGTTCGGTCTCTATGGAGCTTGCAGCGGTCGGAACGATATTGATCTCATCTGCGTCGGAGCCCTGCTTTGTGCCGCCGTCGTTATCCTTCCCGTCGGAGCACGCGGCAAGCGACAGGATCATAAGCAGCGCCAGAAGCAGCGCGGTCAGTCTCTTTTTCATTTTTGTCATCAGCCCTTTCGGTGTTTGTCCTTACATTATATATTAACTTTTACAGTCTGTCAAAAGTCAAAAAACTATGTTGCTGAGAAAAGATAACCGCGCAGCGGGGGAATTTGAGGGGCAGCGAAGCGGCGGCGCGGGAGTGAATGACATGCCGGGGGCATGTCAGAGCCGCGC
>ERZ808240.2077-NODE-2077-length-23016-cov-4.522364_pt1 | contig 23016 bp, 19 predicted proteins | sample MGYA00521084_ERZ808240 | MGnify/ENA primary metagenome ERZ808240 (study PRJEB31516, sample SAMN03275571) | gut metagenome | biome: mammalia-associated habitat; material: feces | host: Papio cynocephalus | place: Kenya | collected 2012-08-06 ...
GAAGCTAAGGGTGTTAAGATGCTTATTCCTATTGATACAGTAGTAGCAAAGGAATTCAAGAATGATACACCATTCCATGTTGTTCAGGCTGGACATCAGGCAGATGACGATATGGGTATGGATATCGGACCTAAGACATGTGAACTCTACAAGGATGCTCTTAAGGATGCTAAGACAGTAGTATGGAATGGACCTATGGGTGTATTCGAATTCCCTAACTTTGCAAAGGGAACTATTGCCGTTGCAGAAGAATTAGCACAGCTTAAAGATGCTACAACAATCATTGGTGGTGGCGATTCAGCAGCAGCTGTTAACAATCTTGGATTTGGTGATAAGATGACACATATTTCAACAGGTGGCGGAGCTTCACTTGAATTCCTTGAAGGTAAGGAACTTCCAGGTGTTGTTGCTGCTAACGATAAGTAATGTGTTTACTGACATAAACATATAGCAGTATGTATTATGCCGCAGGCATAATAATATTGCACCAATTCATCAAAAAGGACCGCATATATTATATATGCGGTCCTTTTTGTGTAAAAATAGACATAATTTTGGCTGTAAATTAATACAATATAAGAAGTAGTTACGATAATGGGATATATATATTGTATTCATTTCAAATATTCACATTATTAGTGGCTTTTTATAAATTTGTATGATATAATTCATATATCTAAATAAGCATTTTTAATAATATTTTAATATATTGTTTGAGAATGCATTATAGTTACTGTACAGAGTTGAAGAGTATCTTGGATAGCTGATATCTGAATATAGCTGTCGGCATATGGAAAAGGGTGAATACTCTGCTTATTATTTATAAGATATGGCTCTGAGCTTAGCGGTAACATATTGTATGGAGGCGCGGTTGTATTATGAGAAAGAAGATAGTAGCAGGAAACTGGAAGATGAATATGACTCCTAAAGAAGCAGTTAGACTTGTGAACGAGCTTAGAGATAAGGTGATTGGCAGTGATGTGGAAGTTGTATTCTGTGTTCCAGCGATAGACATTATACCTGTTGTGGAGGCTGTTAAAGATACAGATATTAAGGTTGGTGCGGAGAATATGCACTATGAGGAAAAAGGAGCATTTACAGGGGAGATATCACCGGGGATGTTAGTTGATTCTGGAGTGTCATATGTTATTCTTGGACATTCAGAAAGAAGACAGTATTTTGGCGAAGATGATGACTGTATTAACAGAAAGGTAAGAAAGGCTATTGAGTATGGTCTTATCCCTATTATCTGCTGTGGTGAGACTATACAGCAAAGAGAAGAAGGAATTACATTAGAATTCATAAAAAACCAGATTTCAGCAGCATTTGCACAGGTTTCAGCCCAAGATGCAGCTAAATGTGTTATTGCTTATGAACCTATATGGGCCATAGGTACGGGCAGGGTTGCCACATCAGAGCAGGCACAGGAAGTATGTGAAGCAATCAGGAGTAACATAAGAGAAATCTATGATGAGGAGGTTGCATCAGGAATCAGAATATTATATGGTGGTTCTGTGAATGCTTCCAATGCTAAAGAACTTTTTGAACAGCCGGATATAGATGGCGGGCTTGTTGGTGGAGCTAGTCTGAAGCCTGATTTCTGCAATATTGTTAATTATGAGTTGTTATAGTTAATGGGAGAAGCTGCTATAACAATATAATATATGGTATATATATAATTAACATCATACATACTACATTAATTATTTAATTGAATGTATGAATATGACTAAATAGATCTAAATAATATGATGTGATATTACATGATACATATTATGTCATAGTACATAAAAGATACAATAAAATATATATCCAGCAGGTGGTTATAATTGCAAAGCATAATTATCATGTTTTACGCTTTATGGTTATAATTATCTGCTGGATTTTTGTTTGCCTTCTTTAACTAAATTATGTAACAGGTTGTTTTATTGAATATTTACCACTATTTAAATAAATATCGTAGATTGCATATTTAAAATAATTATGCTATCATACTACAGGTGAAATCAGAGGTTGATATCATAAGATGCAGAGATATACAGGTGAACAGGATGTCTGTGTGGCTGGATATCTGTTATGATATATCAACAATTCCAGATTAGGTAAAGACGTATGTTTATGCGTTAGAATGGAGGATTAATATGAGTAAGAAACCAGTTGTATTAATGGTACTTGATGGTTATGGTTTAAGTGACAGAACAGAAGGTAATGCTATAGCTATGGCTAACACTCCTGTTATGGATAAGTTAATGAAAGAATATCCTTTCGTAAAGGGCAATGCTTCAGGACATTATGTAGGACTTCCTGATGGACAGATGGGCAACTCTGAGGTAGGACATATGAATATAGGTGCCGGCAGAGTTATATATCAGGATCTTACAAGAATAACAAAGGCTATTGAAGATGGCGATTTCTTTAAGAATGAAGAGCTTCTTGCTGCTATGGAAAACTGTAAGAAGAATAATTCGGATCTTCATCTTTTCGGGCTTTTATCAAGCGGCGGTGTTCACAGCCACATATCACATGTATATGGTCTTTTAGAGATGGCTAAGAAAAATGGCATATCTAATGTATATGTACATGCATTTCTTGATGGCAGGGATACTCCTCCAGAATCAGGCAAGGATTTCGTAGAACAGCTTGAAGCAAAGATGGCAGAAATCGGAGTTGGTAAGGTAGCATCTTTAGCAGGAAGATATTATGCCATGGATAGAGATAATAACTGGGACAGAGTAGAAAAGGCTTATCTTTCACTTACAACAGGTGAAGGAAAGCAGGCAGAAAGTGCTGTAGCAGCTATGGAAGCATCATATGCTGAGAATGTTACTGATGAATTCGTAGTTCCAACAGTTATAACAGAGAATGGAAAGCCTTTGTCAGTTGTTAAGGAGAATGATTCAGTTATCTTCTTTAACTTCCGTCCTGACAGAGCAAGAGAGATGACAAGAGCATTCTGTGATGATAAGTTTACAGGATTTGACAGAAAGTATATACCAACAACATTTGTATGCTTTAAGGATTATGATGAAACTATTCCTAACAAGCTTATTGCTTTCAAGAAAGAAACAATCAAGAATACATTCGGTGAGTTCCTTGCAGCACATGGAAAGAAACAGCTTCGTCTTGCAGAGACAGAGAAGTATGCGCATGTAACATTCTTCTTTAATGGTGGTGTTGAAGATCCTAACGTAGATGAATTCAGACTTCTTGTTAATTCACCTAAGGATGTGCCTACTTATGATCTTAAGCCAGAGATGAGTGCTCCAGAAGTTGGAATGGATCTTGTAGAGGCTATTAAGTCAGATAAATATGATGTTATAGTAATCAACTTTGCTAACCCTGATATGGTAGGACATACAGGTGTTATTCCAGCAGCAATTAAGGCTGTTGAAAAGGTTGATGAGCTTGTAGGAAAGGCAGTACAGGCTATTAAGGACGTTGATGGAGTATTATTTATCTGTGCAGACCATGGTAATGCTGAGAAGATGATAGATTATGAAACAGGTGAACCACATACAGCACACACAACTAATCCTGTACCTTTCATTCTTGTTAATTATGATGATTCATATACACTAAGAGAAGGTGGCAGCTTGTGTGACATAGCGCCAACTCTTATCCAGATTATGGGGCTTGAGCAGCCAGCTGAGATGACAGGAAAGTCACTTCTTATTAAAAAGTAATTAGATGATAATAATAAATAAAGATAAGAAATCTGCATAGCTATATGTTTACTGCCGATACAGAGAAACATCGGCAGTGAAACATCATTAAAATATTAGTTGCACATTTATTATTTATTTGGTATAATCATTTTATTGTGATTTTTGCAATCTATTAGGAGGTTTGAGATATGTTTGGCATGTCAGTGGCTGATACAATAAGAGTAGTCTTAATGGCTATATTTATATTAGTATGTATATGTTTAACAGTGGTAGTTCTTATGCAGGAAAGCAAGCAGAATGGTCTTTCAGGTGCAATCAGTGGTGCAGCAGACACATACTGGGGCAAGAACAAGGGTCGTTCGATGGAAGGAAAGCTTGTAACAATTACGAAAGTACTTGCTGTATTATTTATTCTTATTGCTATCATTTTAAATATTAATTTCTAATTTAAGTGTTTACATGGAACGCTCTTAAGATATAATATATCTTAAGAGCGTTTTTGGTTAATCGGGACAGATGTATATAATAATTAAGAGAACAGAATGAAGTTATTAAAGTGGCTAATTACGGATATGTGACAGATGTATATAATAAAAAATAAGAGAACAGGGGTGAATGACAATGAAGACAAACATTTTTAAGGAAAGAAAGAAAAATATAGCAGATCTTATTCTTAATAATGAATTATATGTACCTATGAAAACCAAAGAGATAGCTATTCTTCTTAATATTCCTAAGGATAAAAGGTTTGAGCTGCAGGAGGTACTTGATGCACTTGTTGCTGAAGGTACAATAGGTGTCAGTAAAAAGGGTAAATATATGAAGCCGGATAACGTAGCACTTATGGGGATATTTGAGAGTACAAGCAAAGGCTTTGGTTTTGTAGCTGTAGAAGGTCAGCAAGAGGATATATTTATAAAAGCAAGTGATACAAAGAATGCATTTTATCATGATAAAGTCAAAGTTGTTATAACACTCCCTAAAAAAGGTGATAAGAGAGCAGAGGGAAAGATTATAGAAGTTGTTGACCATGAGGTTAAAACACTTGTGGGGACATATCAGAAGAATAAGAATTTCGGTTTCGTTGTGCCTGATAACCAGAAGATAGGCTGTGATATATTTGTATCAAGAGAACATGAACAAGGTGCTGTTACTGGAAGTAAGGTTGTTGTAAAGATAACTGACTATGGTACGAACAGCAAGAATCCTGAGGGAAAGATTACAGAGGTTATAGGACATATAGATGATCCAGGTACAGATATAATGTCTATAGTTAAAGCATATGATCTGCCAGAGGAGTTCCCTGAGGCGGTAAAGAAACAGCTTAAGAGCATACCTGATGAGGTGAATGAGAAAGATAAAGCAGGCAGGGTTGACTTAAGAGATGTTGTTATGGTTACTATAGATGGAGAGGATTCTAAAGACCTTGATGATGCGGTATCACTGACTAAGGAGAATGATATATATCATCTTGGTGTCCATATAGCAGACGTAAGCCATTATGTTACAGAGGGAAGTGCACTTGATAAAGAAGCACTTAAACGTGGCACAAGTGTATATCTTGTCGATAGGGTTATACCTATGATTCCGCACCAGCTTTCAAACGGCATATGTTCACTTAACGAAGGCTGCGACAGACTGGCATTAAGTTGTCTTATGGATATTAATTCCAAAGGTGTAGTAGTAGGTCACAGAATATGTGAGTCAGTTATTAATGTTAATAGAAGGATGACATATACATCGGTTAAGAAGATATTAGAAGATAATGATGAGAGTGAGATAGAAAAATACAAGGAACTTGTTCCTATGTTTAAGCTTATGGAAGAAGCAGCGGCACTTCTTAGAAAGAAAAGATTCTCACGTGGTTCAATAGATTTTGATTTTCCTGAATCAAAGATAATACTTGATGATAAAGGACATCCGTTAAAGATAGAGCCTTATGATAGAAATGTAGCAACAAAGCTTATAGAGGACTTTATGCTGGTTGCAAATGAAACAGTTGCAGAAGATTACTTCTGGCAGGAAGTTCCTTTCCTATATAGAACACATGAGAATCCTGACCCGGAAAAGATACTAAAGCTGTCAACATTTATTAATAATTTCGGATATTCTATGCATATAACGGATGAGATACATCCAAAAGAGCTTCAGAAGCTGCTTGAAAAGATATCTGGTTCAGATGAAGAAAATCTTATAAGCAGACTTACTTTGCGTTCCATGAAAAAGGCAAAGTATACGCCTGAATGTATAGGACATTTTGGACTTGCAGCCAAGTATTACTGCCACTTCACATCACCAATAAGACGTTACCCTGACCTTCAGATACACCGTATTATAAAGGAATGTCTGCATGGTGGTATGAGTGATAAGAGAAAAGAGCACTATGATAAGATACTTCCAGACGTTGCAGAGCAGACAAGTGCGACTGAGAGAAGGGCAGATGAAGCAGAGAGAGATACAGACAAGCTTAAGATGGTTGAATATATGGAGCAGTTCAAAGGTGAGAAATTCTGTGGTGTCATATCAGGAGTAACTAATTGGGGCATATATGTTGAACTCCCGAATACAATTGAAGGAATGGTATCTGTCAATGATATGCCAGGTTACTATATATTTGACGAGAACCATTATGAGATGATAAATGAGACAACACATAAAACATATAAGCTGGGACAGAAGGTTGACGTTGTGACTATAGGAACGAATAAGATTGCAAGAACAATAGACTTTATGTTTGCAGAGGATTATGATAACAGATACAGTAAGGAGGTATAATATGGCAAAGGATAGTGCCAGTGGCAACAGACTTATTGCTAATAATAAGAAGGCCTATTATGATTATTTTATAGAAGATAAGATAGAAGCAGGTATGGAGCTGTGTGGAACAGAGGTTAAGTCAATAAGGCAGGGAAAGTGTTCTATAAAAGAATCATATATACAGATAATTAATGGTGAAGTATTTGCGATTAATATGAATATTACACCTTACGAAAAAGGTAATATATTTAATAAAGACCCACTTCGCCCTAAAAAGCTTCTTCTTCATAAGAGTGAGATTAACAAGCTTGCAGGGCAGTTATCTACAAAGGGCTACACACTTGTTCCACTTCAGGTTTATCTTAAGTATGGTAAGGTTAAGATGCAGATTGGTCTTGCCAAAGGTAAGAAGAACTATGACAAGAGAGATTCTATTGCCAAGAAAGACCAGCAAAGAGAGGCAGCTAAGGACTTTAAGATAAGGAATCTGGGATAAGTATGTGTATTGGATTGATATCATAAAATAACGGCATTGTATATAGTTTTTTAAACTATACACAATGCCGTTATGTTTGTTTTAGTGGACCTGAGGGGAGTCGAACCCCTGTCCAAAAGCCCATCCGCTGTTCTTCTACTATCATAGTCAGTTATTTGACATTCCCTTATGCATACGGGAACCAACACCCTTATGCACTTAGTAGCTTCATAATACGTCCATAACCGCAAAGCTTAAGCTATGTCGTTTCTCACATGTTCGAAGCCTGGGTCCTAAAGTGTGAGTGCTCTAGATCAGACTGCTGCAACTTAGGCAGCGTATGCTAAATTATCTTCAGCGTTTATATTTAAGTTTGCCATTTAACGCATTGCATACGGATAGCTTCACCAGTTTCAAAACCCCTGTCGAAACCTTTACAAGCCCATATATTAAATTATAGTCCTTACTGACCATATAATATATAACATTATATACTGCTTAAAGTCAATATATTCTTATTAATATATCATTAAATTTTTGAGAAAAATATAAACAACAGGTGGTATCCTTCTGGAATTTTTAGTCATAATTCTTTTTTGACAGCATAATATTTAAAATTTATGGATCAACATTTGTTATATCACAATCAGCAAGCTGGTATATACTGGCAATATATTCTACCAGTGTGTCAAACTTCTGATATATAGCCTAGACCAATTATCATTTGTAGATTATAATATAACAAATAATAAGATGGCAGAATGGAGGAATATTATAATATGTCAGCAGATAAAACAAATGTAATGAGAATTCTTGATCAGAAGAAGATTAAATATAAAGTACACGAATATAAAGATTCAGGTGCAGTAAGCGGAGTTGAAGTGGCAGCAGCCCTTGGGCAGGATCCTAAGAGAGCTTTCAAGACACTTGTAACAATAGGTAAAAGTGGTAACCATTATGTTTTTATGGTTCCGGTTGCAGAGGAACTTGATCTTAAGAAGGCTGCGAAGTGTGTAGGTGAGAAGAATATTGAGATGATAAAGTCAAAGGAACTGCTTCCACTTACAGGATATATCCATGGTGGATGTTCACCTGTTGGTATGAAGAAATTCTTTAAGACGGTTATAGATAAAAGTGTACTTGATATTGATGATACTATATTTTTTAGCGCTGGCAAGATAGGCTTTCAGGTGGAAACTATGTATGATGAGCTTAAGAAGGTCATAAGAGTTGATGAAGCTGATATTGTAGTTGCATAAAGGAGGCATAGTTTATGGCACAGAATAAGGAAAATGGAAAGTTCATGGTAGGTGGATATGAATTCGCAACAAAAGAAGATGCACAGCTTGCGAAGGATGAACTTAATGCTATTAAGTATGTTTCGGCAAAAACTAACAGTAAAGACCCTAAGCAGGTGTACAGCCTGTATAATAAAATTATAGAAAGAAAGCTTTTTTCAACACAGATAGGCATGAATTATCTTAAATCGCTGCAGACATTTCTTTATAAAAGCAGCGAAATACCGAATGATAAGATTCAGCCTATTCCTATTAACGCAGACACACAGGATGAGATTAATATAAGAAGGGAACGGAGTGAATTCAAGAGTGAATTAAGGGATTTGTCAATCAAGGTAGCTAAGTATAAAAATAATTTTACAAGAGTTATGATAGTAAATGTAATTCTTGTTATTATTATAATAGCTATGTTTGTAATTCTTAATACAAGTTCTAATCCTAACATAGTCAATTATGAGGTGAATTTACAAAACAAGTATGCGCAGTGGCAGGAACAGCTTCAGTCCCAGGAGGAGTCACTTAAGGCCAGGGAAAATGAACTTAATAACAGAAAATAGATAAACACATTTTATTAACAGGAAGAACACACTTTTAACATATTTTTTATATATCATATTTTACACAGATGAAAAGACAGGAGATAATTATATGGATGGTTTAAAAGTTTTAATGGTTGATGATGAGAGCAGAATGAGAAAGCTGGTAAGTGATTTCCTTACAAGAAAAGGTTATCAGGTAATAGAAGCCGGTGATGGTGAAGAGGCTATTGATAAGTTTTATGAGGATAAAGATATAGCACTTGTTATATTAGATGTAATGATGCCTAAGATGAATGGCTGGGATGCTTGTAAAGAGATTCGTAAGAATTCTAACGTACCTATTATCATGTTGACAGCTAAGAGTGATGAGGCAAGTGAACTTAACGGTTTTGACTGTGGTGCAGATGAATACATATCCAAGCCTTTCAGCCCTAAGATTCTTACAGCTAGGGTAGATGCACTTATAAGAAGATCATACAGTATAGACAGCAGTGAGATAATAGATGTTGGCGGCATAGTTATTAACAAAGCTGCACATATAGTGAAGATTAACGATGAAGAGATAGAATTAAGCTTTAAAGAATTTGAGCTGCTTACTTATTTTGTTGACAACAAAGGAATTGCTTTATCAAGAGAAAAAATACTTAACAATGTATGGAATTATGATTATTTCGGAGATGCAAGAACAATCGACACACATGTTAAGAAATTAAGAAAAAAGCTCGGAGATAAGGGCGATTATATAAAGACAATATGGGGTATGGGCTATAAGTTTGAAGTAGTCTGATAAATATAAAAATAAGAGGATCAATCATGGGTAAGCATTCAATCAGATTTAAGATTACATTATTGTTTGCAGGTATAATATGTATACTTATAGTTATGCTGCTGCTTTTCAATGTAATGTTTTCAGAAAAATTCTATATGAAGGACAAGCAGGAAGCTATGTTAAATGCTTATGAATGCATAGATGATGCTTGTAATCAGTATAGTTCGGGTTCGTTATCTGATACAGACCTTAGAAATAACCTTGAACAGGTGTCAACGTCTAAAGGAATGTCGATAATTATTGTAAACAGTGACTGGACAACATTTTATGTAAGTACGCATGGCGATGAGATGATGCTTGAAAGATTAAAGAAAAGTATATTTAATAATGATATCTTTCAGGGAATATCGGATAAGTCAGGTTCAGGCCAGCAGGAACAGTCAGGCGATAGTAAGAATAATGACAATGATAATGCTAACGGCAATGGCGTAAGTAACAATGGTGCTGATAATAATGGTGACAGCAATGATACTAATATGCCGGATAACCAGCCAGATGGTATGGGGGATATGTCAGATAGCACAGATAAAGGTGGTAAGAAAACACCACCTGAGAAGATTATAGATATGTCTGGCAATGGTGCCAGTGAAACAAGGGAAATCTTATATCAGAGTGACAAATATACTGTCCAGAAGGTGTATGACAACAGACTCCTGGATGATTATATAGAATTATGGGGAACGCTTGATAATGGTAATTTTATTCTTATAAGAACACCAATACAGAGCATTAAAGATAATGTCCATATTTCTAATACATTTATAACCTATATTGGTATAGGAACACTTATTATAGGAATTGTAGCAGCATTTATTCTGTCTTCTTATATATCAAGACCTATAAAACAGTTATCCAACATAGCTGAACGAATGTCAGAACTTGATTTTGACATCAAATATGATGGTAAAGATAAAGGTGAGATAGGACTTTTAGGTAACAGTATGAACAATATGTCGCAGAAGCTTGAAGAAAATATATCACAGCTAAAAGCAGCCAATCTGGAACTTCAGAGAGATATTGATAAGAAGGAAAAACTTGAACAGATGAGAACAGATTTTCTTTCTAACGTATCACATGAGTTAAAGACTCCTATAGCACTTATACAAGGATATGCAGAAGGACTGAAAGAAGGTATCACAGATGATCCTGAAAGCATGGATTTCTACTGTAGTGTTATTATGGACGAAGCGGCTAAGATGAATAATATGGTTAAAAGACTACTGACACTTAACCAGATAGAGTTTGGTGAGGATGAGCTTGTTATGGAGAGATTTGATATTAATGAGCTGGTAAAGTCGGTTGGTAATGCCAATGAATTAAGAGCTTCTCAAAAGGAACTTTCTATAACTTATGACATAGGGGCTGCACCTTTGTATGTATGGGCAGATGAATATAAGGTCGAAGAAGTAATCACCAACTATTTGTCTAATGCCATAAATCATTGTTGTAACGAAAATATCATAAAAATAACAGTAAAGCAGATGGACAAAGATAATGTCAGGGTTTCAGTTTTTAATACAGGTAACAACATACCAGAGGAAGATATAGAGCATATATGGGAGAAGTTCTATAAGGTTGACAAGGCAAGGACAAGAGAATATGGAGGTAACGGCATAGGTCTTTCTATAGTAAAGGCGATAGTTGAATCTATGGGTAAGACATGTGGTGTGAATAATCTTTCCAATGGTGTTGAGTTCTGGTTTGACCTTGACTGTAAGTTGTGATACAATCCTAATAGTTATAAGGTGGATTGGAGAATAGTAGATTATGAAAAAGTTAACTTTGGCAGCTTTATGCATTGTTGGTGTATTTGCATTATCAGGCTGTGGAGACAAGGTCTCACTTACTAATGAACAGAATGATATGATAGCTGAATATGTGGCTGGTACACTGCTTAAGCATTCATATGATAACGAATGGAAATATACTAAGCTAAATAGTGCAGAGGCAAGTAAGAATAGTACTAAGGCGACAACAGCCGCAGGAACTGTTAAGCAGACAACAGCTGTGGGTTCTGCAACAGGTTCAGCTGCAACAACAGCTGCTTCAGGTACAACGACAACGAAAACAACAACAGCTACCACAACTGCATCAAGTTTATCAGAAGCGCTTGGTTTAAGTGGAGTTGAAGTGAGTTATAAGGATGTTTCCATAAACGACAGATATCCTACAGAAGCATATGCGGTATGTGTTCCAGCCGAAAGTGGCAGTAAGGTGGTTGCAGTTGAATTCACGATTAAGAATACAGGTTCATCTGCAGTTACAGCAACAACTAAGTCATCAGCAGTGACGATGAAGCTAAGTATGGGAAGTGGAACATATAACCAGTATAAGTCTATGCTTAAGAATGACATATGCGGACTTGATGGCATAAGCATCAAGGCTGGGGAGAGTTATACAGCGGCAGCGGTATTCCAGGTTCCCGAAGCATCAGCTGTCAAATCATCAGACATGAAGCTTGAGGTATTATCAGGTTCACAGCAGGTAGAAACTATCAATCTTCAGTAGACAATATATATAAAAATAAACTAAACATATAAATAATGGCTGCAGCATTAAGAAGAATATGTGATATATAGATGATTCTTAATTCTGCAGCTATTTTAATAGTTAAATATTGTTTGATATAGGTAAATATATTATTGGGTTAAATATTGTTCGATACAAGTAAAAATATTATTTATTCAAATAATATCGGTATAAGTAAAATATTATTATTCATGTGACAGAACATTTTCCTTAGTGTATATGGCAGCCTCTTCATCGGTGAGTATATGTACGAAGGAAGCTCTGCTATCTGGAAGATAACCAGGGCCATGTCCATTGTATTCGGCATAATAAACAGTGTCATGTGATTCGGGCTTGTTCCAGTCATGGAAGCCTTCTTTTGCAACCTGGTCCGAATATTCGCAGTTTAATAATACAACTTTGGCGTGTATTCTCCATGGACGACTCAGATAACATGTCTCTTTTGGACAATTTCCGGTAAATGTACAGTTATCAAATACATATCCGTATTTCTGATTTTCATATGTTGAAGGTGCAGTATAGTAACTGTTAATAGCCTCGTTTCTGTTTAATGCATACAGAGTACAGTTCTTAAAGTAAGCTGTTGCACTTCCAAATATAAAATCTATTTCTCCGCATATATAACAATCTTCATATAGTTGTCTTGTAGGAATTCTTGGTGCGAATTCAGTTGGACCAGTAAAGCCTCCTGGCTGCTTTTCCTTAAGTGGGAGAGGACCGGTAAATAAAGTGTCCTGATGACCAAGAAGACGGCAGTTTTTAAAGGTTATATTGTTTCCCTCAGCATATACAGCTATTGCCTGTCCAACCTTTTTCCCAAAACCGGCAGAATTCTCGAAAGTAATGTTATATGCTGCAAAATTATTGGCGTTAACAAAAAATGTGTACGACCTGAAAGTTCCACGTCTGCTTCCGTCAGGCATGTTCATGAGAGCATAATAACCCTCGGTTATCACAGTATGTTCTTTTGATTCACCAATAAGAGTTATATTGTCTTTTGTGATTTCCACACGTTCTTTATAGATTCCGTTTTTTATAAATATAGTCTCTTTTTCACAAGATGAGTGTATAGAATCCACAGCCTCCTGTACAGAGTTGAAATCGCCAGAATTATCTTTAGATACAGTAATCATTATAATCAATTCCCCTTTTATAATTATAGTTTATATGCAGCTATTTTAAACTTAAAAATGCTTTATGGACAATTATACATAAAAAATGTATACTTATCAATAAATTGTTGTGAAGCAGTAATGAGTTATTGCAAGATTCATACATTAATTAGTTGAATTATAAATGTATGAAAAATTATAACTCTGTGTTTTGCAGCGGAATAAAATACAGTTTTAAACTGGTTATAGGAATGGATGAATTATGATTAGAATAGTTGAAGATATAAAGGATGTAGATATATATTTGTCTTTAAGGGATAAGGTTAACTGGATAAAACTTACAAGAAATCAGGCACAGACAGCACTTGATAACAGTGTTAAGGTGTTTACTGTACTGGATGATGACAAGCCGATAGGAATGGGAAGAGTTGTTGGTGACAAGGCAGTTATAAGCTATATCCAGGATCTTATAATAATACCAGAGTATCAGAGCAGACATATAGGAAGTATGCTGATTGAACATATTATAGAATATGTGAAATCTCTTACATTTGACGATTCCAGAATGATGTTATGTCTTATGTGTGCCAAGGGAAGAGAGAAATTCTATGAGAAACATAACTTTATAGCAAGACCTACAGATGCGTTAGGACCTGGGATGATACAGTATATATATGCTGAAAAGCAATAGGAAAATTCTTAAACATCTCAAATAAAAAGTCTTTTGCTGCAAGCAAAAACGACTTTTATACTTTTGACAATAGCACCTAATAATAAAAACATTAAATGCCAGCTTAATGTTAACCTATCATAAAAATGAGTTGACAATAGCAACATAACAATGTAAACTTAATAAAAATCAAAGTTAACATTGCAAACAGCACTTATACAGGTTGTTTAGAAAAGGTTAACATGCTTTATACGCAGAAATGGAGAGAAAAGTGAAAGAGAAAAAGTTTACAGTTTATCAGTTATGTTTTATGGCATTAATGGCAGCAGTTACATGTATACTTGCACCTATGTCAGTTCCTATAGGACCGATTCCTATAACATTAACTAATCTGGTCGTGTATTTTACAGTGTATGTTATAGGAACTAAGGCAGGAGTATGCAGCTATTGTCTGTATGTTCTCCTTGGAATAGTTGGGTTACCAGTGTTCTCTGGGTATGTTGGAGGACCAGCCAAGATTGCAGGACCTACAGGTGGCTACATAATCGGGTTTATCCTTATGGCACTTATAGGTGGCATTTTTATAGAAAAGTTCAAAAGAAATTTCGTCCTTACATTGGTTGGATGGATTATAGGAACATTTGTTGATTATTGTCTTGGAACACTATGGTTTGTGTATGTTGCACATTGTACATTTATGTATGCGCTTAAGGTATGCGTATATCCATTTATAGCATTTGACCTTGCTAAGATTGTTATAGCAACATTATTAGGACATGCTGTAAGATATGCACTTATTAAGGCAGGACTGTTAAACAATGGAAAGACAGATGCTAAGATTGCGTAGATATATTACTGGATAGTGAATGTCACGTTTATAGTAGATTAAACCAATGTCAGATATAAGATGCAGAAATGTTGCCGCCAGTAATACGCAGGACACACTTGAAAGCTGGTTGTGCTAATTCTTATACTTTCCATTAGCTTTCAGCAACGATTATACATGGATGTATAATCGAGCGAAAACGAAACACGGATGTTTCGTATGAGCGGTTGCGTTCGTATAGAACACTTTCGTGGAAAGTATTAGAAGTAGCCAGCCAACTTTCTGGTGTCTGAAGTATTACTGGCGGCAACATTTCTGTATCTTATATCGTCCGTCCGTCAACTTACGTTGACTTCACTAAACAGTAATATTATTTTATAAGTCCATTAATCCTGCTCTTTACAAGCATCCCACCTATCGTAGGTAATGGTTTTTTTCTTTCCCCTGTTGGTTCTGACTGCTTCTCAGCATCTACTATACGTTTCTTAATCTGCTCCATCTTATAATCAAGATCCGCAAGCTGATCTGCATAATCTGATAATTCAACTGCAAGTGATTCAGCTTCACTATCCGGTATATTCTTCTTATACCTTAACTTATGCTCAACACTTGCCCAGAAATCCATCGCTATAGTCCTTAACTGTACTTCTACCTTCATAGGACGCTTCTCATTCTGCAGGAATATAGGTATCTCTATTATAAGATGAAGACTTCTGTATCCACTTTCCTTTGGATGTTTTATGTAATCCTTCATCTCTATAAGTCTGATATCATCCTGCTGTAAAAGACAATCTGCAAGCATATATATATCTTCCGAGAACGAACATATAACCCTTATACCAGCTATATCTCTTATGTTCTCTTCTATGGACTGCATTGTAAATGGAATCTTTTTCTTGTTAGCTTTCTTAATAATTCCCTCTGTTGACTTAATCCTTGTCTTAATTGACTCTATCGGATTTCTGTCATATTGAAGCGAAAACTGTTCATTAAGGACCTTAAACTTGGTTTCTACTTCCATAATAGCACATCTGTAATATGCCATAAGCTGATTGAAAGGAAGTGTATTGGCCCTTATAAAATCAAACACCTCATCTGACATAAGATTATCTCTTATAAATCTTTCTTCTTCCTGTTTTAAAAATTCTTCTACACCCATGTGTACATACTCCCATTTTATCTTAATTATTTTATCATAATTATAGCAAATACTGCTTCTACAAGCATCTCCGTTAACCAGTCTAATCCTGCCTGCAGATACTTTAAGCTGTCCGTTCCCTGTTCTTAAAAGCATGCCTGTTAATCAGCTTATTCCAAACAAAAAATATAATAGACAAAAATATACTAACACTAGGCTACCCCACATACTATAAAATGTCAATTAAACATACATAAAAAATACTGTCTAAAGTGTAATTCAAATGTTAATAATGAATAAATCACCTCAGACAGTAATATCAACAGCAAAACTTTTAATAATTTATGCTGGCAATTCATGTATTGTAATGTATATAATAACATATACGATACACATCCTATGTATATAATATATAACATATAATACATTATATACAATATAAATTCTAACTCAAGAATCCATTAACGATCTGTTCTTCTGCTTCCTGCTCTGTAAGACCAAGTGTCATAAGCTTTATCAGCTGATCGCCAGCTATCTTACCTATCGCAGCCTCATGTATAAGACTGGCATCGACACTGTTTGCTTTAAGCTGTGGACTTGCTGTAACGCATGCATTATCCATAATAATAGCATCGCATGAACTATGTCCGGCACAACGCGTATTTCCATTTATCCTGCTGACAAATTCCTGATAACTTTTATCTCTGGCTACACTTCTTGACACAACGTCCACTGATGCATCTTCACCATTAACGTCCATATCAAACTCAGTCTTTGCATGCTGCTCTCCTGTTGTCATGATATTTTCATGAATAGTAAGTCTGGAACCTGCCGCCATATCGCCGCTTGTCTGCCTTAATGTATCATCTATCCCTGATATCTGTGAAGTTTCCATATCCATAACAGCACCATCTTCAAGATGAACTATAGTTGTGGGATTCATCAAACGTTTTCCATGACCTTCACCCTCTCCGTAATGTTTCTCTATATATCTTAACCTGGCATTCTTTCCCACGTAAAATGTATGAATACCATCATGTGCTGATGTCTCGTCACCACAGTTGTGTATTCCACATCCAGCTATTATCGTTACATCCGCATCCTCACCTATATGAAAATCATTATATACAAGATCCTTAAGACCTGTCTGACTTATGATAACTGGAATATGAACACTTTCATTCTTAGTTCCCGGCTTGATATATATATCTATTCCTGGCTTATCCTCTTTCGTAACTATATCTATGTTAGCAGTTGTATTTCGTGCAGCTGCCTTTCCATTTGCTCTGATATTGTATGCTCCTACAGGAAGTGCATCAAGTTCAGCTACCTCATGTAAAAGCTTCTTCTCTATTGCATCCATCTATATGATATCCTTTCCTACTACATAATCCATTCCTTTTTTAGAATTATTTATTATAAATGTATCTTATCTGATTCATAGACCAGAATAACTTATTTAATCTTTCATCTGACCACATTATTAACATACTGATGAATTCGTTCCCTCAAGCAGCTGTGGAAGTATATCATCTTTATCTCCACACTTATCTATAGTTCCGTCTTTAATAACAACTATCTTATCGGCTATATCCAGTATTCTTTCCTGATGGCTTATAATTATGATACTTCCATGATTAGTTTCATGCATCTCCTCAAATACCTTAATAAGATTCTGGAAGCTCCATAGATCAATTCCTGCCTCCGGCTCATCAAACAATGACAACTTAGTACCTCTTGCCCTTATCATGGCTATCTCTATCCTTTTTAACTCGCCACCGGAAAGGCTGCTGTTAAGTTCTCTGTTAATATAATCCTTTGCATGAAGCCCTACTTCTTCAAGATAATCATTCAATTCACTATACGTGACCTCTTTGCCTGCTGCAAGCCTTAACAAATCTCTTACCTTTAATCCCTTGAACCTTACCGGCTGCTGGAAAGCAAAGCTTATTCCTTCTTTTGCCCTGTCTGTAATACTCATATTAGTAATATCCACACCATCAAGAATAATACTTCCATTAGTGGGCTGATATATACCAGCTATAATCTTTGCCAGAGTTGACTTACCACCACCATTAGGTCCAGTAACAGCTACAAACCTTTCATCGACTTTTAAATTAATATCATGTAATATCTCCATACCATCCTCTGTGGTATATCCGACATGATTAAGCTCTAACATTATTGTCCTCCGTTCATAACTAACTCATATAAATTATGCATATAAACACAATTAAATACTATAAATAATCCTATATACCCTTGGGTAATTGTGATTAATCCACCACATATATTAACATATAACTGTTAGAATAATCAATGCGCAGTATTATTTCTTTATGCTTTTTACAGAAAAAGCCGTTACACTAATTATTACTCAGTGTAACGGCTCATTTTATGAAAAATGTGATGTATATTCATATATATATCACTTAAGCACATGTTCTTTTATATATGAAAACGTATAGTCTTCACCCTTTTCAGCTAACATAACAAGAAGACTGTAAAGTAATTCTTTAGTCTTTGGATGTATTATATAATGATCCATACCTCTTTTGAAATATTCCAGTGAATCTGAATCTTTGTACTTTTCCTTATTATATGTCTTACTTGCTGCTACTCTGTCACAAAACATCTCAACAACATACTTCACTGGCATTTCCATACCTATAAGACTTCCATTGCCACCTTTAGCCGGATAATCTATCCAATACTCATAATGGTGCTTATTACGCCCTTTATGGTGAAGCCATGCTGTAGAACATCCTTCTGCTTCTCTTTGTGCATTATTAGGACTTCTGTTTCCCTGATAATATTTTACTCCTGGAATGAATTCTGTAGGACTATACTTCGACATGTCATGTAATAATCCCTGCTTATACAGTCCAACCCTGAAGCAATTCTTCATAACCTGGAATTTATGGTGATTGATAGTATTCAGATGTCCAAAAAAATTATGAAAAAATACTGCTGGTTTCATATATGCCATCCTTTACTTTTGTTTCTATCATTTAACATACTTATAAAGTGTATCAAATTAAAAAATAAATTCAAGCAGTTAATAAATATTTTATTTTTATGCTTCTGTCTCTTTCATCACATCATTATCCATATGCAGCTTAAATCATATGCCGCCTGCTAAATAATATGTATATAATCTACTTCTGCTGTGCCTTCTTTACCGCTTCGTCATAGAAATATTCCTGCGAATTAAGTCTTGTTTCTCCATCCTTTATATCTTTTCTATAATAGTTTCCATCAGAAGCCATAACTCTTGCTTTTACATTATCAGATAACATAATATTAAACATATGAAGAATTCTTTCTTTAATAGTAGCATCATATACAGGAGCTGCAACTTCAACTCTTCTTATTGTATTTCTTGTCATGAAATCAGCCGATGATATATATACTTTTGCAGTATTTCCTTTTCCAAATATATATATACGTGAATGTTCAAGAAATCTTCCTACTATGCTTGTGATTGTTATGTTGTGTGTATACCCTTCTATTCCAGCTATCATACAACTTATACCTCTTATTATCATATCCACCTTAACACCACTCATAGAAGCCTCGACCAGTTTTTCTATAATAGTTTTATCAGTAAGTGAATTAATCTTAACACCTATATATGCTTCCTCTCCTCTCTTAGCCTTATCAATCTCATCATCTATAAGGTTAAGTATTTTATTCTGCAGGCACTTAGGTGCAACAAGAAGATGCTCTGTATGCTCAACAACATCACCAAGTCCAAGATTATTAAACACATCAGCTGTTTCTCTTGCTATATCCTTATTTGATGTGATAAGAGAAAGGTCAGTGTATAATTTGGCTGTCTTTTCGTTAAAGTTACCAGTTCCAACATGTGTTATATACTTGAATTCCTCGCCATCCTTATATGTTATAAGACACAGCTTTGAATGTACCTTAATATGGTCTATTCCATATATAATCTTGCATCCGGCTTCCTCAAGACGTCTCGACCACTCTATATTATTTTCTTCATCGAATCTTGCCCTCAGTTCAACAAGTACAACAACTTCCTTGCCATTCTCTGCTGCTTCTATAAGTGCCTCTACTATCTGCGAATTCTTGGCAACCCTGTAAAGAGTCATCTTGATAGATAATACTCTTTCATCATTTCCTGCTTCATTCAACAGATTGATAAATGGATGCATACTTTCATATGGGTAGCTTAGCAGGACATCTTTTTTAGCTATCTGTTCTATAATAGACTGCTTGGAATCTATATACTTGGAATTCTGTGGAACTCTTCTTTCATAGAACAATTCTTTCCTTGCACGTAAGTCATCCTGTATCTTTGATATGAAAGACATCTCAAGTGGAGATTCTGAATAGAATACCTGCTTCTTATCAAGCTTTAATTCCCTGCATAAAGCTGATATAACCTTATCGTCAAGAACTCTTGAATATTCCAGCTTTACAGGGCATAGCCTTCTTCTTTCCTTTATAAGATGTTCCATGGTATCCCTGTAATCCATGTCTTCATCAAAAAACGCCTCATCCATATCTATATCTGCATTTCTTATGATTCTTATAAGAGACTTGCTCTTCACACTATACTTTTTGAATATTTTAGGCAAAAAATGCAGTATAAGTTCTTCAACAAGCATATATTTACGGCTGTCTGATGGTATAGGAATAAGTCTGTCAAATATACCATTACTGCATGGCACAAGTCCTATTTTATCATTATTCTTAGAACCTAACAGTGCAACTGCATATATTTCTTTATTCTTAAGAAATGGAAATGGATTCTTCTTTCCTATAACCTGTGGCGATAATATCGGAAGTATAGACTTGTTAAAATAATTCTCAAGATATACAGCATCAGAATATTCCACATCATTAAAACTTATAAGCTTAACTCCCTGATTGTCAAACTCATACATAAGCTTTGCATATATCTTATCTTTTTTATGCAAGAGTTCCCTTGTATGAGTAAACACTGCATCTAACTGCTGCTCTGCCGTCATCATAGACTTATTGTCAAAACCTGTTGTCATCTCCTGCTTGCTTTTCTTTGCAAGAACCATCTGGTCGTATAATGAACCAACTCTTACCATATAAAACTCATCAAGATTACTATTAAATATAGAAACAAATGTAAGCCTCTCGCATAAAGGAACTCTTGAATCATCAGCTTCATCTATAACTCTTTCATTAAACTTAAGCCATGACAACTCTCTGTTGGCAAAAAAAGGCATTTTTTCACCTTTTTTATGATACTTTTCTTCGATTTCTTTTAACTTTTTATGAACGTCTTCAGCTTTGTTATCATCTGCCTTCTCACTACTTCTGTCTATAAGCTCAACTATTTCTACTTTGTTACCGTGGCCGGAATTATTATCAACATTGCCATTGCTGACAATATTATTGATATTTTCATTATTAACAATATTTTCATTAACGTCGTTATCTGTATTCATATACTTGCTGTTATCTTCTATCATATCTTTATTTATATCATTTTTGATTTCGCTATTATTTATCATACTTTCTCCAGTAATATGTGAATTTTCATTAATTTTTCTTTCTAAATCGTTATCATAATATGACTCTTCTTTTATAAATTTATATGAATCATTCAGTTTACCTGCATCTTTTAGCTGCTCATGACTGCTTTCTACAGCACTTCCTACAACAGCTTTATTATCATTTTTACTGGCAGTAACATCTTGTTGATTCTTTCTTCCCTGCGATGATGTATCCTTTTCGCCTTTCATCCTGTTAAATATATTCTTTATATTATCTAATCTCCAAAACATATTCCCATCGCCTTTGCCTCTTTTATAATACCTGAATCCGGATTCACTGTCTTTAACTTACCTGCTACCTCACGAAGCGCAATCTTATCTATCTGATCATTCTTAACACATACCATATAACCATATTCTTTATTGATTATAAGTTCAGTAGCCTTGGCACCCAGTCTTGAAGCTAATACTCTGTCATATGCACATGGACTTCCGCCACGCTGTACATGACCTGGAACAGTGACTCTTACTTCCTGTCCTGTTCTTTCCATAATACCTGCTCCTATTCTATAAGCTGCTGATGGAAAATGCTCTCTTTTTCTTATCTCTTTAAGCTCTTTTTTACTGAATTCTAATTCTTCCTTTGATATAATGCCTTCCGCTACTGCAAGTATTGTAAAGTGTTTTTTCTCTTTACTCCTTTTATTGATGGCTTCTACAACCTTATCAAGATCATAAGGTATCTCTGGAATAAGAATGACATCTGAACCACCTGCCATACCGGCATGCAATGTCAGCCATCCTGTCTTATGTCCCATAAGTTCTACTATAAACACCCTGCTGTGTGATGCAGCCGTTGTATGTATACAATCTATCGTATTAGTTGCTATATCAACAGCTGACTGAAATCCAAAACTTACATCGGTTCCAACAAGATCATTATCTATAGTTTTAGGAAGTGTAACTACATTAAGTCCCTCTTCACTTAACAGATTGGCTGTCTTATGCGTTCCGTTTCCACCTAGAATAACAAGACAATCAAGTCCTAATTCCTTATATGTTTTTTTCATGGATACTACTTTATCTTTACCATTCTCATCAGGCTCTGTTATCTTTTTAAATGGAGTCCTTGATGTTCCAAGAATAGTTCCTCCTATGGTAAGTATTCCTGAGAAATCCCCAACATTCATAATCTTATAATCATTATTAATAAGACCTTTATACCCATCAAGAAATCCATATATCTTGACATCAGGAATTTTATTATATAAACTCTTTGCTACACCTCTCATAGCCGCATTCAAAGCCTGGCAGTCTCCACCACTTGTTAACATTCCAATCTTCATAATATACCTCTTTTCTGCGTATCCTTACGCACATAACATCCTGAATTGTTTAGCCTACCTTAATATCCCGCTTTTAAATATCTATATCAATTGTACATAACGGACTTATTACAATCTTAATACATACCACTTTCTAATATCTATATTAAATTAGCGCCAACAGATAATTCTCCATATTTCGCAACATATAATACATATGTTATGTAAATTTTATCTGTGTTTTTATGTAAAATCCATGTAAATTCAGTACCATTGTAAAAATTGTGCAACAATACCATTATTACTATGTTTTACCAGCTAATTATACACTTATTCCTATAATATTACAAAT
>ERZ808240.2078-NODE-2078-length-23004-cov-4.282322_pt1 | contig 23004 bp, 26 predicted proteins | sample MGYA00521084_ERZ808240 | MGnify/ENA primary metagenome ERZ808240 (study PRJEB31516, sample SAMN03275571) | gut metagenome | biome: mammalia-associated habitat; material: feces | host: Papio cynocephalus | place: Kenya | collected 2012-08-06 ...
CACTTGACTGGGGGTCAAGGGGTCGCTGGTTCGAATCCAGTCCACCCGACCAGAAAAGCCGAGGTCAGTGGGGTTTTCCCGCTGACCTCTTTCTTTTGGGCATCAGTCCTGTTCACAGAATCTCCATATTGGGCATCAATCTCCCAAAAAGGGATGCCCCACCCGCCACATGGGACAGATGGGACATCGCATAGAAACGGCGCCGTTCTGAATCGGAACTAGACGAGCGAGTCGTTGTCGGAGGAGCCCCGCTGCGCCGGTGCGCACGCCCTCCATATCCTGGCCGAGAGCTCCTCGATCTCGGCGACCCTGGACCTGGGGGGCCTCGCGCCGCCCTCTGCGGCCCTCGCGAGCCTCTCCAGCGCCATCACGGCCCTCCTGGCCTCGTCGGCCGCCTCCGAGGCCGTCAGGGGCACGTCGGCGGCCCTCACGGCCCTCCTGAGCGCCGCCCTGCCGCCGCCGGCCCTCTGGTAGTCGAGCATGGCCCGACCCTGGGCCGCCTCGGGGAGGGACGCGAGCCTGCGGACGTCGCCGGCGCTCACGCGGCCTGCGCGGGCCTCTACCTCCACTGTGGCCCTCACGGACCCCGCGCACGCGGCGGCCTCCCTCTCGGCCGCCCTGCGCTCGCTCTGGTTCTGGAGCACCCTGTGCACGGCCCCCGGGGTGACGCCCTCGACGCCCGCCTCTGCCAGCAGCCTCGCCGTGACCTCGTAGGTCCTCATGCCCCTGAACTCGGGCCTGTCCGCCCTTATGGAGGGCACCTGCGCCGAGAGCCTGAGTATCCTCTCGGCCCTCTCCTCGCGGGTGAGCTCGCGCGTCTGGAGGTTCGTCACCTGCAGCAGCACCGAGGCCCTCTCGTCGCTCATCCCCCTCGCCACGAGGCAGGGGATCTCGTCCCAGCCGGCGCCCGGGTGGCGGTCGCGCAGCAGCCTGTAGGCCGCGAGCCTCCTGTGCCCGGCGACCATCTGCCAGCCGTCACCGAGCTCTCGCACGAGCGGCAGCTGCCCCAGCCCGTCGCGCTCGATCGACGACGCGAGCGCGGCTATGCCGGCCTCGTCCATCGAGTAGTCGTTGTCAGGGTGCTCGCTTATCCGGTCGAGCGGTATCCTCAGCGTCTCGTAGGGTCCCTCCACGGGCATCGCCTCCATTCCGGTTTGTCCCATCGTAGCCCATAGGGCACACCGACGGACAGTCGGGGGCCGCAACCGAACGCGCATGAGCCATACCCTCGGCCGCCGCCATCTGACCTGGGCTGGCTGGAAAAAAGGGGGGGGTAACACCTGCATTCCCCCTCTGGTATACTAACTATATATAGATATCGACCTCGAAAGAGGGGATGCAACATGCCCACGATTCGGCCCACCAAGCGGCTCCTTCTTCCGACGGACGGACGTGAGAGGACCGTCTTCGAGCAGGTCGTCGCCGACCAGTCCGAGCTTGCCGGCTGCTCGACATCCGACGCGATCATCTCCGACGTGCTCGCGTCGGCGCTTCCCGGGGACGGCCCCGCCCGACGTCACGCCGAGTCCGTGTTCTCCGGCGCCGCCACGGTCCTGGGGGATGCGGCGTCCTTGCTGCGCGAGAACTGCACGGGGCCCGTCGGCCTCGTCGAAAGACGTGACTACCTCTGCGTCCTCAGGTACGCGACGGAGGCAATAGGAGATAAGGGCCTCAGCACCGCGCTGGACAACGGCCATCCGCTCATGTCCCATGCCATCGAGTGCATGGGGGATGCCATCGAAGCCCTGTCCCGCGGCGCCGGGCCGGAGGACCCTGATGCCGCGAGGTGGTCGAGGCATGGCCGGGCATTGCTCGCCGAGGTCGACCACGAGAGGTTCTCGCGAGGACCGGCCGCGGCCCTGGTAAAGCTCGCCGTCGACGCGTTCGACCGGATCGGCCCCCTCAACTGCACCTGCTCCTACGTCGCCGACGTGCTCCAGGTGCTGGACGAGAGCGAGACGGCCTGGCGAGCCGATGGTTGCCTCGACGTCGGACGGGACAGTGCGGCGACGAGGCTCGGCTGGGTCGACGTCCTGGAGGAGTTCTACGCCCTTCCCATCGGCGCGGCGGGGGAGTCGTTCTGCACTGCGGAAGGGACCGCCGAGGACGGGGCCCGTTCCGAATGGACGCCACCTGCGGGCTGCTGCGTGAGGGTCGAGTGGAGCGAGGAGAGCCTGGAGGCGGCCGGAGTGGGCGAGGACGAGATTCGCGGCTGGGTCGAGCGGGTCTTCGAGCGCCTCGGCGTGCCGACGGTCGCGCCCAACACCTGGGGTTGGCTCGATGGCGACTGCCGCGTGGGGGATGACCGCCACATGGCGCTCGTCGTGGCCGCGCACCTCCTCGTCAGCGGCAGCCTTTCCCGAGCACTGTCCCGAGTGCTCACCTCTGAGGGCGCTGGCTATGACGACCTTCTCGCATATCACCGGGCCCAGATGATTGCCGTGCGCCATGACTCGTGACCGTGACGAGGGCCTGCTTGATGCGGCCGTGAGGCTTGTGGACAGGCTGACGAGAAAGGCGGTCAACTTCGACCTTGACACAGACGCCCTCGTCGAGGAGACGGGAAGGAGGGACACCCGCCGCGCGTACTCGACCATCAGGGGCGTGCTCGGAGACCTCGGGTACGAGCACTCACAATACTCTGGCTATGTCAGCAAGTCGCGCAGGACCACGTTCATGGCATTCGACGACCTCGAGACGCTTAGCCATGAGCTTCCGTGGTTCAGCGCCTGCTGCAAGCGATGCCATGTCACCACAGTCCTCCCGGTGGCGTTCGACTGGCTCGCCGCGCATTCGATGGCAGGCGAGGCGAGGGGCGATGAGGACGACTCGGGGGATGGCATGGCGGCCCGTGGCAACTCGACCCCCGACGACTTCCCGCGTGACGTGCGGCGCGAGGATGGACGCGACGATTGTCGGGCCTGACCCCGCCCGTATGTCGGCAACCGCAGGGATTTGCTGGCATACGTGAACTCTGTTACCGCGCTGATAAATTGTTTGTTTCTATCTATCTAGCTATCTAGCTAGGTGTAATCGTGCTAACATTCCTATAGGCGAGGGGACTTCCACCCCCCCCCGATTCGATTGCTGTGACCGATACAACCAAAGATTGGGGCATGCATGGGCATCCCAAGAAGGCGCCGGGCTCGAGTGCTTACCTTCGCAAACCAGAAGGGCGGCAGCGGGAAGTCCCTGGGCGCAAACCTCTTCTCCAAGATCCTCGCGGAGCGGGGAGACAGCGTGCTGGTCGTCGACTGCGACGACCAGGCGGGCAACCTCAGCTCCGACCTCGAGGCCGACAAGACGCTCCCGGGCCTCGCGGAGCTCGTCAGGGACGCGATGGCCGGCACTGCGGAGACGGGGACCGGATTCGTCCAGGCGGTCTCGCCCGACGGCGGGATTGGCTTGCTCGCGGGTTCGACGAACCTCGCGGCGCTCAACGTCGAGCTCAGCTCGCCGGGAGCGATCGGGCGTGAGGGCCTGCTGCGCCGTGCGCTCTCGAGGTACTACGACTCCTACGACTGGATTGTCATCGACACCGCCGGCGACTTCTCCGTGTTGTCGCTGGCCGCGCTCGTCGCCTCTGACGACGTGCTGGTTCCGTGTCGCGCGACAGCAAGCTCCGTGCAGGGGGCCAGCACGATCGTGCGGCTCTGCGAGCAGGTCCGTGACTCCTACAACCCCGGCCTCAAGGTTGCCGGCGTCTTCCTCAACGACTTCAACGCACAGGCCCTCGTGCACCGAGACCTTGCCGACATGGTCTCGCGCATGTGCGAGGCGACATCTACGAGGCTTATGTCGACGAGGCTCCGCCACTCGACGAAGGCCGACGCGCTCGTCAGCTATTCGGCGGGGATCGGCGAGCTTGCAAAGGGGACCGTGAGGAGGGGCCTTGTCATGGACGCCTGGTGTCTGGTCGAGGAGTACCTCTCCACGGTCGGGGGAGGCGAGGAGTGATGTCCAGGACATCGGAGGACATCCTCTCGGCCGTCCTCGGGCAGCCTGCGCCTGCGCCGGGCGCTTCTATCGACGACAGCGCGCGCACGCGCACGGGAGGCGACGCCACACTTGATGCGCCAGGGTCGTCGGGCGTGAGCGATGCACACGCGGTTACGAGCGCGGCGGGGACCCGGCACTCTGAGAAGCTGACCATCAGCCTGCCGGCCGGCTGCCGGAGGCGATACAAGATCTGGTGCGCCGAGCACGACGTGACCATGTCATCCGTTATCCACGACTACATGGAGTCACTCGTGTCGGGAGAGGGGAGGGCCTAGGAGATGGCGAAGAACGTCTACTGCGACGACGCGCACCCCGGCGTCCAGCTCGGTACGAGGATTCCCGAGAAGTTGAAGCGCGCGCTCAAGGTCGCGTCGCTCGAAAGGGGGGTCACGATCAGCGACCTCGTGTGCGACGCGCTGTGCGCCGAGCTCGGCCTCGACGGCTCCATGCTCCTCGAGAGCTCAGACGCCTCCCCGCGCGAGGGCTCCGACCATGAGGACTGTCGCGACTCCTACTAAGTAGTAACGCAAGCTGTCGGCCTGCGACTGGAGCAGACCGCCGGAGAAGGGAGCAACGATGGCTGACATCAACCGGACGAACCTGACGGGGAGGCTCACGAGGGACTCTGAGCTTCGTGCCCTGCCAGGCGGCGGAACGATTCTCTCGTTCTCCATTGCCGTGAACGACGCGGTTCGAAACCGTGACACTGGCGAATGGGACGAGCGGGCGAACTACATCGACTGCGTGGTGTTCGGGAAGCGTGCCGAGGCGCTGTCGCCCCGACTCAAGAAGGGGGTCGGCGTCGCGGTGGAGGGAAGGCTTCGCTGGTCCTCTTGGGAGTCGAAGGAGGGAGCGAAGCGCACCAGGATCGAGGTTGTCGTTGATAAGCTGAAGCTGCTTGCCTCATCTGCGATGGCAGACAATGTGAGTCCTACGCAAGACCTCGCTGACCAGGACCTGCCATTCTAGACACCAACCAGAGTGTATCGCCAGAAGGGTCGGTCGCGCCTTGTGCGGGCTGGCCCTTCTCTTGTCTCTGACGATCGAGTGGCGAAGGTGTGCGCCCACGGACGAGGTGAGAGGATAGCTTTCGGCAAGACGTCCTCCGATTACTAGGTCTATGTCGGCTTGCTCGGCTGGCCCCATCGGGGTCACGTGCGTACAACAACGCGTCTCACGACCGGTGTTTACGTTTTCCATCCTGTCATTCGCACGTCGCATGCAACGCTTCCTCATAGCGACACTTGAAACACCTCACGGACGGGACGCTCGCCAGTGGGCGAGTTTTGCGAAACGCTTGACGCTTCCTTCAACGCCCGAGCAAAGGAGCGCAAGCGATTCATAGGCTCACTCGGCGTCGCGCGCGGAACCACGTCGACATTACTTGCGCGAACGACTGCGGCCGCATCGACGACGCGCCGACTCGTGTCGCCCGCACGCGAAGACAACGCGCACGGTTGGAGCGATGCGCGCGATGGCGGCATGCAACTCGGCGCGAAGTCTCATGAGCGCGAGGGAGGCGCGTGCCGACTTGATGGTCCATCGTCATCGACCGCCCGTCGTCACCGACGCATCCAGACCTTGCGCGCGGCCATCGCGACCGCAATCGTCGTGCATGTCGATTCGACCGCCACCCATGGCGGTCGCGAACGCACGTCACTCTTTCGATGCAAAACGCCGCGCTCGCATGCGTCTTTTGCGCGCGCAAGGTGACGCCCACAATCACATGGCGACGCGAACGCTTCGTCGCTAAGCGACATGCGGCGTGACGGTCGCATGCATCGGGTGCCGCGGACACGCGACACGTTGAGCGATCGCACTCGCGTGCAAGGCACCATTGAGCATCGCGATCGATCGCAGTCGCGTCGTTGACGTATCGGATAGCGTCGACTGCATACGAATCGATGAAATGGAATGTGACGTCCACGCGCACCGGGTGCGACGCAAACGCTCGACACGACAATCACTTCGTCGCGGCGCGGTCGCACGTCACGAGATGACTTTGGAAAACGATGCGCATCGGACTCGCGCGAGGCGACAATCCATTCCGCCGACCGGCTCGCTTCGGAGAGATGCGCGTCGCGCGATCGCGTCCGCCGCGTCGCGAAAGATTTCGCACGGCGTCGCGCGACGACGCCCGCGCAAGTCGACGCGCCGCGAGCAAGCGGTCGCGCGTGCGCGACCTGAGCGACGATGGCGGGCGACGCGTCAAGGCAACGCGCACGCATCATTGGGACGCACGTCGCAGCCGTCGCACGCACGGCCACGCGATGGATGGCGCGCGACGGCTGCGCACCTGCGTTCTCGCATCGACACGGGTTTGCGCGCGACTCCGCGCGGGACGCGCGCATGACGCAAGCGCGGAAGGAGCGACGCGCGATCGCGTCGGGACGTTCGTGCGCGCGTCATGCGCCAACTCGCATCGCATGCGATCGAACAGAAGGCAACGCGCGCGCACCTTCAATGCGCGTGACTCGAACACGTGACGATGCAAGCGAGCGGCACGCGATCGCGCCACGATTTTTTGCGCGGCGACGCGCACGGGTTGCGCGCGACGCAAGCACGCGACGCATGCGGGCGATTGCGCGCGCACGGTCGGCACGATGCGCACGGCCTCGGCACGCACACCGGCGCATCAAGACTTCGCGCGCGGCTATCGCGTCCGAGTTCGTCGCGCGTGTCGATTCGACCGCCACCCATGGCGGTCGCGAATGCGTATTGCCCTTTCGATTCAAGTCGTTGTTCGCCCGCGCGTCTTTCACGCGCGGGCGCGCCGCGAACTTGCGTGTGTACTTGCGTGTGTCTTCGCGTGCTCGTTGCGCGTCGCACTCGCTCACGACTTGCTACCGTTCACGGACTAGTAACGTCACAAGACGGTTACCAGCACGGTAACAGCGTTCACGTTCGCAATATCGCTGTATTATAGGGACTGTATACACGCTAGGGCAGCAAGTAGCGGATGCGTGTATACGTTCGTGTATACGGGGCCCTTCCGGCCCCGCATGCACTCGCTCCGCACGCATCCCGTTCGCCCGGGCCTGACGGCCCGCGCGAACGACTTGCCGCGACTGGCGTCGCGGACCGGGCGCCGTGGCCGACGCCCCGGCGGTCGTTGCCGACCGCCGCGCGGAGGGGACTCCGCGGCCTCCAGGACGACGACATGATCGGAGAGCGACGTGACGCAAAGGCTTGCCGTCACACACCTGCGACCGCTCGAGAGCGAGCGGGTCGCGCGACTCTGCGCGAGCAGCGGCATGTCGCGCAGCGACGTCGTGCATCGCGCCATCGCGCTCGGCTCCGGCGCGACGGGCGCGCGCGTCACCATCGGCGCGTACGGTGAGGTCGTCTCCGCGCTGTCGTCGTGCGGACAGCCGCTCAACTCCGCGGCGCACCACGCGAACGCCGCCGCCGCGCGCTACGCCAACTCGATGCGACTCCGTCCCGGCGAGCTCAACGAGATGTGCGAGGAGGTGCGCCTCGCGGCGGAGGCCGCCGACGCGGCGCTATCGCGCGTCGGCGGCATAGACGCGCCGTGCGTTCGCGCACGCGACTCGTTCGTCGTCACCCTGCCCGACGCGCCTGGGAGGACGAGCGACCCGCTCGTCGCGCGCGCGAGCGAGGAGGAGTACGAGATGCTCGCGCTGCGCGCGACCGACGCCGGGCTGTCGCGCAGCGCGTGGCTGCGCGACATGGTGATGCTCATCGCGCGCACGTGGCCGCGCGAGCTGCGCGGCGAGATCGCGGTCGCGCACGCGATCGACTCGCAGAGGCTCATGGTCGCGGCGCAGAGGTGGGACACGAACAGCGCTCAGATCAGGGACGCGCTGTCGAGGCTCGCGCGCGCCCGGTCGCGCGACAGGAGCATCGACCCGCTCACGATGGCGAGCGTCCTGCAGGCGCGCACGCGATGCGTCGACGACGCGAGGAGGTGCGCCTCGCGCATGCACGAGGCGGTCGACCCGATACTCGGGAGGCGCGCATGACGAAGCTGATTCCAATCAGTGGTTACACGGTTCTCTCAGGTCTCACGCACTTCGGACACTACTCAGAGTTCAAGAAGGGCGAGGACGGCGTGCATCGTCCTGAGAACGGAAGCCGCGCGCTCGCGCACGACTTCGTGAACCTGTGCGAGCAAAACGGTCCCGACGGCATCGCCTGGTACGAGCAGATGGACAGGACCCGCAGGGCGTTCCGGAACGACGTGCCGCACGCTGGCAAGAACCCGATGACGTACAAGCAGTACGTCATCTCGCCCGACCCGCGCGACGAGGTCTCGCTCGAGACGCTGAGGCGCCTCAGCGTCGAGTGGGCGCAGAGGTGGTTCGACGACTACGAGGTGGCGATCGTCTACCACGACGACGGGGAGTCCGGCGTCATGCACGCGCACGTCGTCGTCAACAACACGAACCTCGAGACCGGAAGGCGCCTCGGCTCGTACCTCTCGGACGAGGTGGTCCTCAAGCTCAACCAGTCGATGCAGGAGATGTCGAGAGACCTGGGGCTGCGCGCCTTCGACGAGGAGCACGAGAGCAGAAACGCAGAGGAGATGCGCGAGGCCGGCACGAGCGTAAACACCGACAGGTCGCGCGCGCACGCCGGCGGGCACGGCAGGTCGCGTCGCCAGCGCGTGACGCGCACCAAGGCCGAGCGCGAGATGCTCCGTCAGGGAGCGACTCCCTGGAAGGACGAGCTTCGAGACTGCATCGACCTCGCGATGTCGGTGAGCGCCGGCACGACGGAGTTCATGGAGGCGCTGTCGGCCATGGGCGTCACCGTCACCGAGAGCGCCGACAGGAGGAGGCGCGGCAGGCCCGACTGGGTGTTCCACCATCCCAGCGAGCGCGAGGGCGGCGCGCGGGAGTGCCGCGGGCAGAGGCTCGGCGCGCTCTACTCGCGCGAGCGCATCGAGCGCGTGCTCGCCCTCGGCTACGCGGACCTGGTCCAGGCCGCGAACGCGGTCGGTCCCGCCCGCGTCCCGGTTGACCCGCAGGTGCGCAGAAACGTCATCCGCAGCATTCGCGTCATCGGCACGGTCGGCCCGGGTTCGGAGATCCGCGCGCGAGACGTCACCGAGATGATGAGGTTCAACCGCGAGCACGGAGTCCGCCGCTACTCGGACTACCGCTCGCTCGCGGGCGAGGAGGCGCGACGCGCAGAGCGCGTCGCGCGCGCGATCGGCGCGTTCGACCGCGCCAACCGCGAGAGGACCGCGGAGGAGCGCTCGAAGTTCGAGACGGTCGCCGCGTTCCTCGACGAGCGGGACCGCCGCGGCCACGGCGGGCCCGCGGCGACACCGGCGACGGACGTGCGCGCAGACGACGCGCCGGAGGCATCGACGGAGCCCGTGACGGACGCGCCGACAAGGACGCGACCGGAGTGAGGCGAGGGGACGGGAGGCAACCATGATCGTGACGATGGAGATGACCGACGGGAGGGTGCGCGAGTTCAACCTCGGCTCGCTGTGCACGCCCGACCCGTGGGGCGACAAGCGCGGCGGGAGCGTGGTCGTTGCGACGGAGCTCGACCTGAGGCTCGACCTCATGGAGAGGGACGCCCGCACGCGGCCGGGCCGCGAGCAGCTTCGCCTCGACGTCACCCGACACGTCGCGAGCCCCCGCGGGGGCGCAGGCCCAACCGTGGAGCTCGGCGAGTACCTGGACGCCCGCGGCAGGCCCGCGAGGATGCAGGCCGCCGAGCGTCTCCCGTCCGTGTCGGTGATTCTCGCGGGGCCAGCGGAGCTCGAGACCACGTCGGTCATATATGTGTCGTCCTCGGGACAGCACAAGGCCGTCGCGTGGAGGCAGGGGAGCGGCAACTGGCTGATCAACGGCACGCGCTTCGAGGCGGCGCGGCGGCTGTTCTACACGGACAGCCAGACGACTTCCACCTCCTCGCAGGCGTGCCGCCTGTTCAACTACGTCCTGCGCTCGGGCGGCGAGGCGATGACGCCGGAGGACGCGGCTGAGATGATCGGCTTCCCCTACGAGGCGATCGCCGAGGCAATGGAGGCCGAGGCGGCGAACGCCGGCATGGCCGACGTGGAGAGCGGCTCGCAGTCGCCCACCGCATCGCTCATCGACCTCGACCCGCCCGGTGCCGACGAGGGTGACGACGATGGGGAGTGACGCGTGGCTCGCCGACCTCGACGAGCCGGAGTGCCTCAACCCCTACTTCGCGCGCGGCCCGACCAGGCCCCGGGGCAATGGAGGACGAGGAAGGAAGGAGGCCGGACATGGCCGAGGAAGGAAAGACCCGCTCGCCGACCTACGAGCAGGCGACGCACGAGATCGCGCTCATGCTCAGGAGGTGCGTCGCGGACGAGAGGGTGACGGGGGCCGCGCTCGTCGTGGCGACACTCTGGGAGAGGCCGGCGACCAAGGTGGTGCTCGACGCAATCGCGGAGGCGAAGTCCATCGCCCCGAGAAGGGAAGGCTAGGACGCGCGCGGACGCCCGAGTGGGAGAGGCTCCTCAGGGCCTCGAGGGTCCGCTCGATGGTAATAGACCTGCGCTGCCCGACGGTGGGCGGCGAAGAAGGGAAAGGAACCAGAACCATGGAAGACGCAAGCAAGAGGGGCATCGACCTGCTGTCGCAGGCCTGCGAGGTCGCGGCGGGACCGGCCGGGAGCCAGCTCGGCGCGAGGGCCTTCTGCGAGGCGCTTGGATGCAGCTACGACGGCATGCTCGCGGCGAAGTGCATGGCCGACGCGTTCGGCCATGCCGTCGACGACGTCGAGGCCGAGGACGCGAGCCTGTCCGAGGAGGCCCGGGCGCTCGGGGTGCACTATGACAACTACGACGTCGCCGGCCTGAGGACCCTTCACACGAGGATGGCCGAGAACGCCGAGCGCTACCCGGGCAGCGCCGCGGACGTGGTCTCCGCGATCGGGGGCGACCGCGGGGCGGCCGTCGGCAAGGGCGTGCTCGACGCGGTCGCGGAGGTGGTCCAGGCCGTCGTCAGGAAGCGCGACGCCGCAGTCTCCGCCATCGCGGCCGCGAGGGCGGAGGCTTGCCCGACGCCAGGGGCCCGCGACGAGGAGACGCGCGCGCAGGCGACGGTCGTGAGCCGTGCTGGCGACGTCGAGCGCGACCAAGTCGATGAGCAGGGCGAGAGGGGCCGCGGCGGCGTCGTGGAGATCGGGCCCGCAAGGGGCGCCGAGACTGAGGCGGCACCGTCGGCGCAGGCGCCAAGGCCCCGCGACATGCTCGGCAACCCGCTCTCGATCGACGACGACATCGTGTCCGACGGGTTCAGGACCAAGGTGGAGCTCGTGGGCAGGACCAGGGTCGCCTTCGTCGGCAGGAACGGCGCCACGTGCCTGGCAGAGGGCGCCAGCGTCCGCAAGGTGATGCGCGACACGCCCGAGGTCGTTGACGCGGACGCGAGGCTCGCGGTCGCCGACTACGCTGCCCAGAGGGGGGTCGAGGCCAGCGAGTACGCCGTCCGACGCGACCTCATGGACCGCTTCGCCGCCCTCCGGGCGGGCGCGCTGGTTTAGGGGGCCGATGATGACGGAAGCTGAGACAGCCGGGCACAGGCCGGCCCTCACGCCAGAGGCCAGGAGGCGCGGTCTCGAGGCCGCCATGGCGGCGAGGACGCACGCCGCGCGTGTGCGCGAGTCGATTCGCGTGGGAAGCGTCACGCTCGCCGAGGCGTTGGCGGACGAGGCCAACCGGTCGATGAGGGTGGGTCGTATGCTCAGGGCCGTGCCCGGAATAGGGCGCGCGAAATCGACGGCCATCCTCGAGGCCGCAGGCGTCGACGAGAGCCGCCGCGTGAGGGGACTTGGCCCGAGGCAGCGAGAGACCATTCTCAAACACGTCGGGGGCAGGTGAGATGGGCAAGCACAAGCGTCACAAGGGCCACGGGAAGCTCGTGAAGGTCCCGAGGGAGGCCGCGGCCTGGCTCGAGAAGCTGACGAGCGAGGTCCCCGCGGACGCGCTCGACTCGCTCGCGGCTGCGGCGCGCCATCGCCAGCAAGCTCCGTGGCCTACCATGGTTGACGGGTCGCTCGTCGACCCCGCGTCGCTCGGGATCGCTAGGACCCGCGACGGGGAGCTTGCCAGGCCATCCTTGCTCGCGTGGGACGGACGCAGGTGGCTGCTGCTCGACGAGGGCCTCGCCTATGCCGCCGACCTCGGCGACGGGAGCGTGCCCGTCGACCCAGCCAGCGTGGACCTGGTTCCCGTGGGGGAGGTGCTGTCGCGAGATGCCTGACGACGAGGCGCGGGCGAGGCGCGAGGTGGCCGAGCTCGTCATCGACGAGCTGAGGGGCCGTGACTGGCGGCTGGAGTCCGCCTGCCTGTCGACCGCGGAGGTTGCCTCCAGGCTCGGAATCGGCGAGGGGGCGGCCGCGAAGGCGATAAGGACGCTCGCCGCCCGTGGGCTCCTGAGGTGCTTCACCTCGCTCCCGACGGGCGAGAGCGGAGATGGCCGCAGGCTGCTAGCCCTCGCACCGACGGAGTCCCTGATGAGCGAGTTGTATCCAACAGACATGTAGAGAGCAGGTAGAAGATGGAAGAGATGGTCGAGATCGGCCAGGCGGGAGAGGCACAGCCCCGCGAGCAGCACCCCGTGCCGGCGAAGCCCAAGGCCTCGAGGCCGAAGGGCTCGTCCAAGAGGTCGAGCCAGCAGAGGCGCGTGGACATCGGGGAGCTGAACCGAATGATGAGGATGACGGTCGCGGTCGACCAGACCTCCGTGGAGGACCTCGCCGACAGGGTCGCCAGGGACGGGATGGCGTTCGTGACCGCAGGCGACGAGGTCGCCTTCGTCGTCCAGTCGCCGGAGGCGTACGGCAAGGCCTAGGCGGCGGCCGTCCGGATGGTGCTTGGCGGCCGCCCCGGCCGCCAAGCCCGAGGATTGCGAGGAATGGCAGATGAGAACCCGTGGCACCGGCAGGGCCCATGCCGGGAGGCCGGCCGTGGGGCCCGGGCACAGGGTGCCGTTCGGCCTCGACCGTGCCGGCAGGGTGGTGTGGCCGCGCGAGGTCGACCCAATCGAGGGATTCGGCGAGAGGTGCGGACTGAGGTGCGCCGTCTGCGGCGAGCCGATACTGGCGGTCAGAAGGAGCCGCTCCGACCCGATGCGCGGCATATCGCACTTCGCCCACAAGTCGAACAGCGCTTGCAGCGGGATGGGGGAGAGCGCGATACACAGGGCCGCCAAGTCCATGCTCGCCTCGCTGGTCGGGCAGCCCCTAATGCTTCCCCCGCTCAGCCCCAGGGACTGCGTGGCGCACGTGTCCAGGCTCTCCGCCTCGGGGAGGCGCTCGCCCCTGCCCGAGGTGCCACTTCCAGGCCACGAGGGCCTCACCATGCCTGACTTCCCCATGCGCGGGTCGTCGCAGAGGGCGAGGGTGGAGGAGGTCCTCCTCGAGCACGACTGCGCGAGGTGGGCTCCTGGGGGACTCGTCCCCGACGCGATGGTCAGGCTCTCGGGATCAGACGTCCCGGTTGCGATGGAGTTTCGTGCGACGCACCCGAAGGGGCTCGGGGACGTGCGGGCCTACGCGGCCGCGGGAATACCGGTGGTCGAGGTCAGGCTCGGGGGCTTGGCCTGCTCGCAGGGGCTCGAGGACGAGCTCAGGTGGCGCATAACCGGCCTCACTCCCGAAGGTCCTAGGTTCAAGGACCGCGAATGGCTCTGGAACCCGTCCTCATGGGCGTTCCTCGCGGCGCATTACGTGCCGGCGCTGGTCAAAAGTCCCGGTGACGCTTGGGTTCCCGGGACGCTCAGACGCCTCGGCGAATGCTCGCTCGCGCTCGTACCGTCGTCCGGCGGGCCCGGCGGCGCCATCGTCATCGAGGCCCTTACATGGGATGGCCTGGACGGCCTGTTCCGTGACGCTGACTCTCAGCCTGACCGGCAGCGGGAGACCGACATCCCCGAGGGGGCTGAGGAGACGGTTCCTGTCGAGAGCGAGCCGGAGTCCGGCGGGGATGCAGAAGGGCCCGAGCTCAACCCCACTACCGAGCCGACCGCAAGGCCAAGGCGGGGAGTCCTTGGTGGGATCAGGCTGCTTGCCGACAGGTTCGGCAAGTGGTTCCCGGGCCGTTGACGCGGGCTCGTCCCGACGTCTTGTTTGGAGTGATTCTTGGTGACCGACTCACTGTTGTCGCGTGACGATTCGAAAAAGAGGAAGAGAAGCGTCGACCTCTCGGTCTCGACCGACGAGTTCCTGGACACTTTCAGGCGCAGGCTCGAGGATACGGAGGGGGTGCGCGTCCCGAGGGGCAGGGTCATCGAGGAGTGCTGCAGGGCCATGCTCTCCCTGGACGAGTTCTCGGCCCTGTTGCTGTTGCCCTCGGTCGACAACGCGCTTCTCGATGCGCGCCATAGAGAGGCCGGATGCTCGGATGCCGAGAGGCTTCACAAGAGGCGCGACGGGCTCACTGTCGATGGCCTCGAGTCCATGCGGGGGATTCTCCGGGTCCTGAGCGGGCAGCGAATCGGTGACGACTGCGCTGGGGGCGCTCATGACTAGAAGGATAGGCTTCGTGGACCCGCTCCTCCCCAGGCTCAACGCAACCAGCGCGGGCATCCTCGTCCTGATCGCCGCGCGCGTGGATGAGTCTGGGCCATGGGCCAGCGTCGGCGTGAGGGAGGTCTCCCGCCTCGTGGGCGCCAACCCGCCCTCCGCCAGGAAGTCGCTCCGTCGCCTGAGGGAGGAACTTCTTGTCGAGTCTCGCCCGGCGTTCCTTCCGAACGGCGGGCAGGCCGAGAGCGAGTACTCCCTCACCGGCCTCGGACGACGCGTCGTCGGGGAGCTCGGGAACCCCGGGGCCGTAACCTTGAGCAGTCGCGAGACCGCGAGGATGGTCATGAGGCTACGCGACAGGCACGCACTTTAATGGGGCCGCATGATGACCGTGCCTCCGGCCATCGCGAGCAACCTCGCCGATGGCTTCTACCTGTCGAAGAAGGACCTGTCGCCATCCCATGACTTCGGCTGGAACTTCACGACGCACTGTAGCGAGTAGTACCACCTTCCGCCCTCGCGGCGCACGACGCCGACCCTCTCGTTCCTCCTGGTCGACGGCGTGTCGAAGCTCGAGTGCTTGAGCAGGTAGTCCTCGAAGTCCTTCTGCCTGGACACCTGGTATGCGAGGACCTCCTCGTTCTTGGTGGCGATCAGGTACCCATCAACGACGTCGGGCCCCTTCCATGGCGTGCCGGGGTCCATTCCGAACACTATGGCCCAGAGGTACTTCCTGATGCCGAAGTCGTAGTCCTCGATCTCCTCATCATCCCACCCGCCCGGGTTTTCTCCCTCGAGCTCCAGTATGGCGTCCGGAAGCCTCTTGCCCTTGATGACCTGGCCGTAGAGCAGCCCGTAGCCGACTGCCTCCAGGGTTCGCCAGTAGCACTTCCTGAGGTTGCGCTCGAAGACCTTGCTCGGCACCAGGGGGACCGGTGGGGTCGGGCACAGCTCGATCACCCTCCTCGTCCTCTCAACCACCCAGCTTCGCTCGTTTTCGGGGGTTATCGACATGACCTCGGCGCACTTCCACTCGTCGAAGCCGACGAGCTCGTAGTCGAAGTACGCCTTTCCCGAGGCGTTCGAGAGGGACGGGTTCGCCCCGATCAGGGACTTTATCGAGTACCTCCTCGCCAGCATCGCCCCGACGAAGCCGTCGTACACCTTGGCGACCAGGTCCTCCTTGGCACTCGACGGGGCCTTGAGCGATTGCAGCCCGATCCGCCTGAGGAACGCCCCGTCCGTCGAGTCGTCTCCCTCCTTGTTGTCCCTGATGTTCTCGAACAGGGCGTGGGCATGCTCCTTGAAGACGCTCTTCGGGAGCATCTCGACGCCCTTCCCGTTCTCCAGGACGAGGACGGACCCGTCGTCATCTTCCATCGAGGTCGACTTGATGACGATGAGCGCAAGCTCCGTGCCGTCGGTCTCCGTGCGGTACACGGAGTCCACGACCACGGACGAGTGCTCGATTCTGTTGCAGTCGGAGTCGGCGTAGTAGAGGTTGTTGTTTGCCAGCAGATGCATGAGGACGAACGGCTCGGCCCACTCTCCGGCGTTGCCCGAGAAGCCGGCGTCGCCCCCTCTACTCGCCATCGAGCACCGCCCTGATTCGCTCGGCGATCGCCCTGATGACCGGGACGGTGACGGAGTTGCCAAGCTGCTTGTACAGGTGGGTGTCGGCGAGCTCGAGCCTGAAAGACTCGGGGTAGCCCTGGAGCCTCGCCCACTCGCGGGGCGTCATCTTCCTGATGTCCTCGTCGTTGACCCTCCCCTTGATGTGGGTGGTTGGGACCGTCGAGTGCTCGCGGTGGTCCACGAGCAGGTTGCGCTCTCGGCCCATCCCGCCGCAGACTATGGTGCCGGCGATGCCGTCCAGGGGCCTTATCTCGTACCCGAACCCATGGCCCTTCGCCTCGTGCCGCGCGCGATGGCGCCGAAGGGTCTCGACGTAGACGTCTGAGAGGTAGTACCTCGACGGGATGGGGGCTGGGTCGAGGATGTCTGATATCGTCCTTCTCTCGCCGGCCCCGGTGGGGAAGTCGAACTCCTGCGGGGCGAGGTCATCTCTGAAGGCGACGATGTAGATGCGCTCGCGGTTCTGTGGGACTCCGAAGTCCTTTGAGTTGAGGACCTTGTAGAAGGGTCTGTACCCCATCTGCTCGAGAGTCCCGAGGATGACCCTGAAGGTCTCGCCCCTCCTGTGGATCGGCAGCCCCTTAACGTTCTCGCAGAAGATGACCTTGGGTCGATGGCGCTCGCAGATCCGAGCCATGTCGAAGAACAGGGTCCCTCGCGACATGCCCTTGAAGTCGTCGTCGAATCCCCTCCTCTGCCCTGCGAGGGAGAAGGCCTGGCAGGGGAACCCCGCGAGGCATATGTCGAAGTCGGGCACTTCGTCGGCATCGATCTTCGTGATGTCGCCATGAATCGTCGAGGGGGTATCGAAGTTCGACCTGTACGTCTCGACGGCATGTCTGTCGAACTCGCTGACGAAGACGGTATCGACCTCGTCGCCGAAGGCCTGCTCGAATCCCAGCCTGATCCCGCCTATGCCTGCGAACAGGTCGATTGAGCGGTACCTCGCCCTATCTTCCCCAGACACCTAGGACCACCGCCCCGCGGTGCGTCCCACTAGCGCGAAGCGCTTACTCTCTCTCTCTCTCTCTCTCTCTCTCGAAAGCGACGTCATCTGGGCTCCCAACCTCTCGCGTGCGGCATGTTCGACGAGAGGTAGCTTACAACAGCGGCGCGATGGGCGCCTCCGATTCGCTTGGCGACGAAGCCGCGACGTCGTCCCGATGCCCGTGCCATCCCGAAACGTCCTACCAGCCTGAGCACGTCTTCTCGAGCAGGTCGCCCCATCTGCGACGCATCTCGGGGGTGTCCATGCGAGTGCGTGGGCCGTCGCATTCCACGGTTGGGGCATCTGCGCCCCCCAGCGATTATGGAGAACACATCGGCAAGATAGGCGCAGGTCGAGTTCAGTTGGCCGATCTCATCGAAGTAATCGATGGCGAAGCGCACAAGTGCCGTCGCGGCCGCGCCATCGAACTCGGTCGAGCACTTGTCCGCAAGCGTACGGCCATACTTGACCGCATGGGCCGCCTCGTAGCCGATGAGGGGGCTCGAGGGGCCGCGCGGGACCTCATGCTCCATGTACTCGATAGTGGACTCGAGGCAGCGACGCATATGTGTCATGCCCATCGCGTCGGCATCGAGCGCGTCGCCGCAGCCCCTCGCGTGAATGAGCATGAGCCTCGCGCCGAACTCGACAATGGGCCTATAGCCGCCGTCGGCGACGCTGCCGACGGCGCCCGTGACGTTCGACCGAAGCACGTCAGACACGCTCGCGAGCAGGCCTTCTCCGCCATAGACGTCGAGCATCCGCTCCCTTGGGAACGCGGACGAGGGGAGGACCTGGTCGAAGACGAGGCCGATGATGGCCCTCGACTCGTCAGTCGCACGCAGGTAGGCCTCGTCCGAGACGATCCGCGCGAAGGGGACCCTGAGGTTCTCCGGGATGCGGATCCGCTTCTCTGCCTTCTTAGCCTGGGGCATGCGCTACTCCTCTGCCGGGTCTATGACCATGCAGGCCTCGGGCAGCGCGGCCCCCTCGGGGACGAGCGCGACCCGGTAGCCCATGCGAGCGAGACGCCTCGACAGCACGCGCACCGAGGGATTGCCCATCCTCGAGCACATTCGCTGGACCGCGGAGCACCTCACGCCGTCGGCCTCGGCCAGCCCTGCCTGCGTCGTCTTCGTCAGCCTCATTACCTCGCGCATAGCCTCGCTGAACCGCATGCACATCCCGCCTTCCGCGCGCGTTCCCTGTCATGGCATTATCTCGCATGCGCGCACGCCATGGCCACGTGGCATCACCACGCCTTCGGCATCGAGCATCTTGGACGTATACTGTGAATGCAGGTGAATTCACATGATGGGAGGGCAGATGGACCAGGAGCGCGTCGTGGTGTCCGGTCGAGTCGACGCCCCGGTTGCGGCGAGGGTGGACTCCGTCCTGCGTCAGGAGGGCCTGACCAGGTATTGGCTCATCAACGCGGTCTGCGAGTACGTGGCCGAGACCGGGCGGTTGCCCGCGCTTGACGTCACGAGGGGGCCTGGCGCCCTTGACCGCTTCAGGGCGCTGCGGGCGAGGTCCGCCAAGAGGGTCGCGTGGCGCGAGGGGGGCGAGCTGGATTGAGGGAGGTCGTGATCGGTGCGGACACCCTGCTGTCCGCCGCCCTCGCGGAGAGCGACGGCTGGGAGGCCGCGGGGGCGCTGTTCGAGGAGGCGCTCGCGGACAGGGCGAGGCTTGCGACCTGCGTCGCCGACCTCATCGAGTTCGACAGGGTCGCAAGGCCCCTGCTGGGAGACGAGCTCTGCGACGGCTGGCTTGAGACGTTCGTCGAGGTGGTGAGGGTAATTCCCCTCTCGGGGGACGACGTCACGGAGGTCCTGCGGCACCCGGGTGGGTCGCTGCTGGAAAGGCTCGACGCCTCCCACGGCGCGTCCGACACGGGGCTCGCTGTCTCGCTCCTCGGCCTCGACTCGCGCCGCCCGCGCCTCGTGCCCACTGCCGACGGGGCGCAAGTGGCCCGGGTGACGGGCACGTCGGCGGCGAAGTCCCGCATCCCGTTGCCCGGGCGGCCGACCAGATGACGGCGCCCCGCCGCTTGGGTGGCGACGGGGCGCTTGGGGGCCAGTTTCGTCAGGCTCCATGGTGCTATGCGGAGTAGTACCTCCTGGTGGCCAACACCACGCTGACGGCGACTATGCCAGTGACGACCTCCATGAAGCGGAGGGCCGCCGTGTAGTCGTCGACGCCCGTCTGCGGCATGTCGCGCGCGTCGGACAGGGCCACCTGCCTCACCTTGTCCTCGTCGTGGGACTCGAGGCCCTCGCCGCCGCCGTTGCGGTACAGGTCGACGCTGGCCGAGTTCTCGAGGACGGTGCCGTCCTGGTAGTCGTCAGTGACCTGCATGTGGACGAAGGCGGGGGAGAGGGACAGGGTGTCGTCCTGGCCGTCGGTCGCGACGTCGGCAGTCCCGTTCTGCGAGGCGCTGTCGCTCGCGTCGTCGAGGTCGTCGTGGGTGTCCTTCAGGTCGTCGCGGTCCCAGCCGTCCTGTCGCGTGGTGAAGCCCTTCTCCACGCGACCGTACTCGAGCCTGATTCCCGTAACGTACTCGCCGTCGGCGAGCCCCAGGTCGGAGACGGACAGGTCGGTGGCCGTCGTGGCGTCCACGTCGGCCTGCCAGAGCCTCCAGCCCTTGTAGTCGAGCGCGCGGGCGTCGTCGCCCAGCGCGTCGCTCGTCGAGGCGTCGGTGAGCCAGGGGTTCTCGTGGCGATCGGACAGGGTGGCGTTTGCCCCGGACCCGTCCTGGTAGTCGTCATCGGTCTGGTTGGTCTTGTACCAGACGTTGAGCTTGCCGTCGTGGTCCTGCCAGGCCACGGGCGTCGTGATGCCCGTGAGTCTCGCCAGACCCGCGTCGGCGCAGTCGAGCGTGTCCGTGACCGTGAACTCGTCCGTCCAGGTGCTCGACGTGGAGCGGAAGTCGAGCGTGTAGTCGTAGCTGCCGTCGTCGGAGGCGCTCACGTCGGCTCGGTTCTGCCCGTCGCCGTTGGCGACGGTGCCGTCATGCGTCGGGTCGGCGATCTCCTGGCGCTTGTCGACCTGGCCCTCGATGGAGATGGGCTCGTCGTACATGACGACGCTCTGCACCTCCCCGGTCTCGGCTACGTCGAATTCGACGGAGTTGGCCTTGTCGTAGCTGTTGGGCGTCATCTCCTCGGTGAGCGTGTAGTGGCCCGGTGCCATCGCGTTGATGACGTGGTCCTCCGTCGTCGAGGTCCAGGAGTCGACGACGTTGCCGTCCGAGTCTGTGATGGTGAGCTTGGCGCCAGGCACCTCGGCCTCGTTGGTGACGTCGCGCTTGGACACGTGGACCTTCGTGTAGTCGTCCTCGACGTCCTGCGAGTAGGAGGGCACGCCCTCCGTCATCCCGTCGTCGGTGACGGTGAACGCGTAGGTCTCGTCGCTGCGCACGTAGCCGGCCGGCGCGGCGGTCTCGCTCATGCGGTAGCTGCCGGCGGCAAGGTGCCTGATGCTCGCCTTGCCGTCCTCGCCGGTGGTGGCGGTCTCGGGCTCGGAGCCGCCCTTGAGCAGCATGTCGACGGCCTCGATGCCGTCCTCTCCCGCCTTGGCGTAGGTGACGCCGCTGTCGCCGACCTCGACCGTCCCGGCGTCCCTGCCGCCGACGGACACCTCGTAGGTGCCCGCGTTCAGCTCGTCTGCCTCGTAGGCGCCGTCGTCGGCGTCCCAGGGCAGGGCCTCGGGAGCGGCCGTGGATCCGGTGTCGGTGAGCGCGGCCTTGGCACCCGCGACCGTGGGGACGAGCGACAGGTCGTAGGTCCGGCCGGACTCGATGGCCAGCACGTCACCGACCTGGCCCTGGTCCACACCATCCGCGCTCGCGCGCAGGACGTAGGTGCCGGCCGTGACCGCGTAGGCGTCGTCCTGACCCGCATCGAGCGTGACGGACTCGCCGCCGTCGGTCGGCGTGAGCGTGCCCTGCCAGCCGTTCGGGCACGAGAAGCTGACCGCGGCCGCGTCGGAGGTGCGCAGCAGCGTCACGCCCGCTCCCTCGGGCGCGGCTACGGCGAGAGCGTGGCCGCCCGCGTCGGCCACCTTGAGCTGGTCGGAGAGCGCCCACCAGGCGAACGTCGCGCCCGGAAGGGCCTCGCCGGAACCCATGACGGTCTTGTCGATGACGGTCTCGCTGGGCCTGTCCGCCTGCGTGGCCTCGGCCGTCACGACCTCGGTCTCGTCGTCCTTCCACGAGAGCGTGAACGGGATGGGCGTCGAGTCGAGGACGTGGCCGCTCGCGGCCTTGGTCTCGACGAACTGGTAGGTGGCGGTGCCACCGCCGAGCGGCAGCTCCCTGGTCGTGGCCTTGCCGTCCCGAACGGTCACGTGGTCGACGACCTCGCCCTCGGTGGCCTGGACGGTCCCGTCGGGTGAGGTGACGTCGGCGGTCGCCACGACGTCGTACTCGGTGCCATCGACGCCGCCACAGTCCCCGTCAGGGTCCGTGCAGGTCTTCGTGATGGTCGCCTGGCCCGTTGCCTGCCTGTCGGGGAAGCTCACGGTCGTGAGCGGCGTGGCCTGCGTGTAGTCGGACGGCACGGCGAACTCGACGTCGTCCGACAGGACGTAGGGCGCCTGCGCGACGACCTCGTGGATCGCGTAGGTGCCTGGCTCGAGGCGGGAGGGGAGGGACACCTGGCCGCTGTCGTCGGTCGTGAACTTGCTGACCTTGGCGCCGGCGTCATATGGGTCGTCCATCTCGACGACCTTGCCGTCCGCGTCGAGCACCTGGAACGTGAAGCCGGCGAGCGGCACGGTCTGCCCGCTCTCGGCGTCGGTCTTCACGATCCTCAGACGCGTGTTCAGGCGCGCGTCGTTCACCTGGTACTGGAGCAGCGACCCGTCGAGCTGCTGGTCGGCCGTGACCTGCCAGTCGTCGACGTGGTCGTAGCCGTCAGGCACGGTCGACTCGACCTCGTGGATCGTATAGCCGGCCTCGTCGTAGGGGATGGCGCCGGAGTGCGACTCGGTCCTGGTGCCCTTGCCGAACCATGGCTTGGTCGCGTCGTAGGTGGCGGAGCCGGACACGGCCTCGGCGTTGACGGTCGAGGCGTCCCTCGTGGAGGCGAAGCCGCTCGCGTTGGTCGTGAGCGTACCCACGACCTCGTGCGTCGTGTTGGAGATGACCTGGAACTGGACGCCCGCCGCGGGCCTGGACTGCCCGTCGGTCTGGTCCCACTCGCCCGAGCTGCCCTTGGTCTTGGCCACCTCGAGGTCGAACGCTACGACTGTCTCCTTGAAGTCGTCCTCGGGCTCGAGGACGTAGGTGCCGGCGTTGGTCATCTGGTTGGCGCTCACCTCGCAGGGGTGGGGCGTCGGGTCGAGCCTGTAGCCCTTGGGGGCCTTGACCTCCGTTACGGTAATCTTGCCGAAGGGCACCCTGATGGGCGTGCCGTCGCTGGCGAGCGTGTCGGCGAAGCCGTCCGCGTCGGTCGTGATGGTGCACGACCAGCCGGGCGTCGAGAGCGAGTCGATGCGGTACTCCGCCCCCTCGAGCGTGGCGCCCGGCTGTGCCTCGCCCAGCGTCGCCGAGTCCTTCTTCTGGATCTTGATGAACACGTAGCCCGGGTCGTCCGGAAGTTGCGAGTCTCCCACTGAGTCCCCAGTCCAGAAGTCAATACGATTCGGATTCACTTGGAACCCCTGCGGGGCCTTGGTCTCGACGGCGTAGTAGTGCTCGTTGGGACTAAGTTGGTAGCTCGCGTGTCCGTTCGAGTCGGTGACGATGTGAGTGATGAGGGCGTTGTCCGACGCCCTGAAGATGTCGTACTCCGCCCCTTCGAGCCTGTACTCGGAGTTGCCGGCCGTGACGCGGGCGTCCGCCGAACACTTCGTGAACGAGACGTCGACGTGAGGTCGCCAGTCGAGGACCACGGCGTGCT
>ERZ808240.2080-NODE-2080-length-22994-cov-10.522996_pt1 | contig 22994 bp, 18 predicted proteins | sample MGYA00521084_ERZ808240 | MGnify/ENA primary metagenome ERZ808240 (study PRJEB31516, sample SAMN03275571) | gut metagenome | biome: mammalia-associated habitat; material: feces | host: Papio cynocephalus | place: Kenya | collected 2012-08-06 ...
GTGATCTATGTGAAGGTTCACGAGAAGTTCTCCCAAAACCAGTATGACGACCGGGGCTTCACCAAGAGCAAGGTCGGCACTTATGGTACCGCGGATTGGATGACAGAGAAGGAACTGAAATCAGTTCTGGAACTGTCCACCCCGGAAAGGGCTGCCGGCATGATCCTCGGCGAGCGAAAAGGCCAGCTGGTATGTCTGCCAGAGAACACCCGCCTCAACCGTCACTGCGCCATCTTCGGCGCATCCGGCACCATGAAGTCCAGAGCGGTCATTCGCAATGCACTCTTTTCCATCATCCGCCGAGGCGAGTCCGCTCTGATTGCGGATCCGAAATCAGAGATGTACAGCGATACCTCCGAGCTATTCCGGAAAAACGGATACGAGGTCAAAGTGCTGAACTTAGTTGACCCTCTGCACGGAGACTCGTGGAACTGTATGTCCGATCTGAACGGAAACACCATGATGGCTCAGGTTCTCACAAACGTCATTATCGGCAACACCAGCAACGGCAAAAGCGATCATTTCTGGGATAACGGTGAGGCGAACCTGCTGAAAGCGCTGGTTCTCTATACCGACTTGGACAAAACCCTCCCGCCGGAGCGGAAGAATCTGGCCTACGTCTACCAGTTGCTGACTCACAATTCCGAGAAAACGCTGACCATCATGTTCGAGAAACTGCCGCCGGATCATCCGGCCCGGGCGCCTTTCAATCTATTTTCCCAGTCCAGCGATACGGTCAAATCCGGTATCATTCTCGGTCTGGGTACCAGATTGCAGGTACTCCAGAACGAGGCTGTAAAGCAGCTTGTCTCCTTCTCTGACATCGACCTTACCGCCCCAGGCAGTCACAAATGTGCCTATTACATCATTCTCAGCGATCAGGAAACATCCATGGCATTCCTTTCCTCGCTTTTCTTTTCATTCCTGTTTATCAAGCTGACCCGCTTTGCCGATCTTTCCCCCGGCGGACGGTGTCCTGTACCTGTGAATCTGATTTTGGACGAGTTTAACAACATCGGTCGAATCGGCGGCGCACCGGACGGCTCAGATTTCTGCCGTTCCCTGAGCGTGATCCGCTCCCGGGATATTCGGGTCATGCTCGCCGTTCAGAGTCTTGGCCAGCTTCAGAACCGGTATCCCAACAATCTTTGGTCCGAAATCATCGGCAACTGCGATATCCAGCTTATGCTCGGCTGTACGGATGATGTCACTGCGGATTACATATCTGACCGCAGCGGCGAAATGTGCATCGTTGTGGATTCTACCATGACCGTGAAGAAAACCGTTGCCGTCACGCAGGTGATTCCCCAGTACCGGGAAACACAGGGTCAGGGAAAGCGCAAGCTTCTCACGCCTGATGAAGTTCTTCGACTTCCGCATGAGCAAATGCTGGTCATCATCCGCGGTCAGAATCTACTGCTGCTGAACAAGTTTGACTATACCCGCCATCCCATGTCCAAGGAAATGGTCCGGGCTTCCATCATGGATTACTGCCCGAGAACCAGTTATGCGCCCACACCCCAGACCGGTTCTGAAAATGAGCCGGACAAAAAGCCACAACGGGAGTCACGCGGCAGGAAACTCAGCCGCTCTGATACGCCACCCGTCGAGTTTTAATTTACCAAAAAGGAGGAAACCTTATGTCCACAACCGAAAACAGCCTACCGTCCGACGATGTGCCTGTAACCCCAAACAGTGAACCGCTCCAGACTGATCCTATTCTGAAAGTTCCGCCCCGGCATCAAGCATCCACTGGCGAGATTCCCGGAACTTCCGAAGGCAGCAACGCAGCTCCTCATTCCACCATATCTCCCCGGCAGGCAAGGCAACGGCGCAATGTTCCCATGCCCAATATGGAAGTTTTGGCGATTGATGATGCGCTCGGCATCCAGACTGAGATCGATAAGGCCAGAGATAAGTTTCTGGATCTGGTCGAGTCTCTGAAAACAGGGCGCTACCTCACCGATAAGATTCAGGGCGTTGAAAAGCACTCTGGCTTGGGGGAACCCCGCGCTGTGATTTTCCATGGCGATTACAAGGTCATCATTATGGCTTCCATGATCGTCGATCTGCCCAAGGATCTGCGCGGGCAGGATCCCAATGAGGTCTACCATTACCTGCTTACCAAGCGACTCGGATCTGAAATCGATTATGTTGTCAAGGGCATTGACCGCAATACCGGTCTGGCAGTCGGCAGCCGAAAGGACGCCATGGCTACAAAGCGCCGGCATTACTACCTGAATCAGACCCGCGATGGCACATACCGGATCTACGAAGGACTCTGCTGCGAAGCAAGGGTCATGTCCGTCATTCCATACGGCATCTTCGTGGATCTGTTTGGTATCGACGTTTACATTCCCTTGCGGGAGCTGAGCTATGTACGGCTTACCGATGCCATGGGTTACTATGAACCCGGCGGCCGGGTGCTGGTGAAAGTCACCCAACTCAATCGAGACGACCCGGATGACATCCGTGTAGCTGCTTCCGTAAAACAAGTTGCTGCCAATCCTGTGGATAAGGCTCTCGAAAAAATTGAGGTGAACAGCAACTATGCCGGTACCGTTACGCTGACAGACAGCACCGGTATCTTCGTGCGTCTGGATATGGGTGCCGAATGCAGATGCAGGTTCCCATATCGCGCAAGGCCGCCCAAGGGCGCCCGCGTAGTCGTGAAAATTGCAGGTGTCGATATGGAGCAGAAGACTGTTTGGGGAAATATCACCTATGTCACCATTCCCAAATAACTCTGAAAGAAGGTATCCTTATGACCCAATGCGAACTGCCGAAAGAGGAATTGGTTCGCCGAAAAGAGCTGTCTGATAATACCCGGAAAATGATTTACAGCTTGCTGGATGTTGCTGCCGAGGATGAAACCTCGCTCATGACTACTTACCGTAACTTTTACCTCCAGATCAGCTTCTCCGAGCTGCATCCGCTGATGGTTTTTTACCTTGCCCGGCCTCTGGACGCTGAGAAAGCCATGCTGGCAGATCGTTCCAACGAGATGAATCTGCGCAGCGTTCTGGGCAGCCATTCCGTCAACGAAAACTTCAGCTGCTATAACTATCGTGCAACCCACTGGCTCGATACTCAGATGACCAAAACCAGGTTTTTTGAAATTCTTGACCGGTGTGTCGACGAAGCTGTACGCGGGTATGCTCAACTCGCACACTGAGTGCTGTAGTTTCGATACTCCCCGCAATTTTCTGAGCAAATCATGCGAACAGGAGGAAACGTACATGTAAAACGAATTACGGCATTACTTGCTGCCGCCATACCGGTTTTGGCAGGCTGCCAGGATACGGATCCTGATGTCATAGGTCCCAACCAGTCATAGCCAGTATCCCAGACCGATTCTGAAATCGCCCAAAACGACCCTGTCTTCCGTGAAGAGGGTCCTGAATTCTCATCGTTTAGGCCCGTATCCCAGACTGATACTGAAGGGAAATTTCAGCTGACGTGCCGGCCCGACCAGGCAGCAATGAACAATTCCACTCTTGAGAAAATGCCTCAGTTTTTCGACTGGGGCATTTTCCTATTCCAATTGAAAGGATGACAACCACATGAAAACACCGTGTAAACGGTTGCTTTCGTTGCTGCTGGTATTTGTGCTGGTGCTGAGCCTTATCCCGTCGGTTTATGCAGCCGCCAATGATGAAACTACCTCCACAGAACCGGAAGCCACGGAAACAACTGTATCCACCGAATTCCCCACGACCACACCCCCTCAGTTAGATCCTTCTGAAGAAACAGGAGATAGCTCCGAAGGCGCACCTGATTCCCAGCCCGACAATGAATACGGGATTGCGACAACAGCCAGCACATCTGCAGGCATCCTGCTGTTTGACTATGCCGACCATGGCAACTACACGACTGTGCTGAACAGTCAGCTCTCGGTTACTTATAAGCCCAACGGAACCGGTTCCGCGAAAACGGCATACATCAAAAATCTGGGCTGGCATTTCGCCCGGTACAATAACGTTGCCCACGCAGACGATCCGCTGTACTGTATTGAGCCCTACAAAAACTACGCCGCAAGCACATCCGGCAACTCTGTCGACCAGGACGTCACGCTTACCGGCAGCGGCAGCACCGCCGGTGCAACCGCATGGTATTCCCTGCCGGAAGCAAGGCGAAAAGCTATTGGCCTGATTTTGCTTTACAGCGACGAAATGTGGGATCATTCCATCAGTGTCACCACGACGTACAAAGACGACAACCCCAATGTCCCGCTTAGAATCGCAACGCAATTCCTCATTTACGAAATTGTGTGCGGTCTCCGGGATCCGGAAACATTCGTTCTGAATTCTGCCAACGAAAGCGGAACTGCAGGCAACATTTTCTACAACGCCGGTGCTGCCTCCGCATCTTACTTTGCCCCGAACTACAACACTCTGGTCAGCTACGTTCAGGCTGCCCTGAAGATTCCGAGCTTTACCTCCAGCTCCAGCAGCTCTGCACCCACCATTGCGCTGACCGGAGACGAAACCAGTGTCTACGACTCCAATGGAGTTCTGTCCGGGTTCAGCTTCACGAACGGCAATGGCGCAGAGTTCCGCAAATCCGGCAACACACTTTATATCTCCCAGACTGGCACCATCTCCGAATCTACTGTCTTCAAAGCGACGAAGACGATTCCTTCTGCTGAAAACTCCTCCTATTCTCTTTGGTATATGTCCGGCTCCTCTTACCAGACAACAATCAACCTGTACCATCCTGAGTCCGGTACGCTGAATGCCTATTTCAAATTAAAAGGGCAGGCGATTGGCAATCTGAGCCTGACGAAAACCACGAAAGATGGTAAGAACTTATCCGGATGGAAGTTTGGGATCTATTCCAACTCTGCCTGCACCAGCCTCGTTTCCGGCCCTCACACGACAGATTCCAGCGGCAGGATCTCCGTTACCGGCCTTACCGCAGGCACCTATTACGTCAAAGAATTGGGGCATACCAATTCCGGTATTGAGAGCCTGTACGTATGCTCCAGCACCAATCCCCAGAAGGTTACTATTGTCAACGGCAGCACGGCATCGGTCAGTTTCGTGAACAAGATCAATACCGGCAGACTGGCTCTGACGAAAAAAACGGATGACGGGTCGAATCTTTCCGGCTGGCGATTCGGCATTTATTCCGATTCCGGCTGCACGACTCTGGTATCCGGCCCTCATACAACGGATGCCAACGGAACCATTTCGGTCGATGGCATCACCCCGGGTACCTACTATGTGAAAGAAATCGGCCACACGGATTCCTCTGTAAACGAGCAGTATGTGTGTTCCGGCACCAATCCGCAGAAAGTAACCATCGCCGGGGGTGCAGCAGCCTCTGTTACCTTCATCAATAAGATCAAAACCGGAAACTTCAGTCTGACCAAAACAACCAGCGACGGGCTGAATCTAGCAGGCTGGGAATTTGGAATCTACTCCGACTCCGGTTGCACCACATTGGTGTCCGGTCCCCATACAACGGATTCCAAGGGTGCCATATCCGTTACCGGTCTGGAGATCGGCACCTACTATGTCAAGGAGCTTGGACACCGTGACGATGATATTGAGGCAATGTACAGCTGTGCAAGCGACAACCCCCAAAAGGTGACGATCACCTACGGTACCACCGCCTCTGTCAGCTTTCACAACTCTCTGGGACCCGGTTCCGTCAAACTGATCAAGCAAACCAATACGGGAGAGAACCTCTCCGGCTGGCAAATCGGGATCTATACGGATGTTGCCTGCACCAAGCCCATTGAAGGCTCTCCCTTTACAACAGGCAAAGACGGCACCATCGTGATTGAAGGCCTATCCCCGCAGAAGCTGTACGCAAAGGAAATTGCGGTGGATGATCCCTACTGGGTCTGCGATTCTTCTGTCAAGGCCATCACTGTCAAAGCGAATGCGACGGTATCTGTTACCTTCAGCAATACCCACAATGGCGATCTTCGCGTAAAAAAGAATGCCATTGACGGAAGCCCTGAAGGGTGGAATTTCCAGATTTTGGATGCCGACCGGGAGCTGGTAGAAACCATTACGACCGGCGAGGACGGCTATGCAGCATCCGGTAAGCTCGAACCCGGCACATACTACGTCGTTGAGATTCACGACAGAGATGAAACATACTGGACTTACGATGCTGTTGTCGAAAAGCAGGTTACAGTTACTGCCGGTACACAAGCTGAGGCCGAATATACCAACGAACACTTTGGTATTCTGGTTTTCTGTAAGACGACGAACACTGGCAATCAGCTTGAAGGCTGGACCTTCCGCGTTCAGGATTCAGATGGGAATGTCGTGGGCGACTACACCACCGACGAAACGGGATATGCCAGCACCGGCAAACTCAAGCCCGGCAGCTACACCGTTTTAGAGCTTTCCAATGGCGACGACTACTGGAACTGCGAGCTGGGATACCACTCCGTTACGATCATCGCAGGCAAGGCCACAGAAGATGCTTGGCATAACCGTGAGCAGGGATTGGGCTGGTTCCATAAGTCTACCAATACCGGCGAGTCCCTTGAGGGCTGGGAGATCACCATTTACTCCGATAAAGAATGTACCCAAAAGGTGACTACCGTTACCACAAATGCTGACGGCAAGGTCGGTATATACCTTGACCCCGGCATCTATTATGCCAGAGAAACCGGAGACACCGAAGGCCGCTTTGAAAATGAATATTGGCTTGTGGATGAGTCCATTAAGGAGTTTGAAATTCTGCCCCACAAAGATATGGATATCACCTTTGTCAACACCCAGTACGGCAAAATCAAAGTCATAAAGTCCATGCCCTCCAGCGGCTCTCTTGAGGGATGGACCTTCATCGTCAGAGACATCAACGGTGACGAAATAAAAGGCTCGCCCTTCGTCACGGACGCATCCGGTCTCATTGTCAGTGAGAACCTCTATCCCGGTACTTATACCGTTGAGGAGGTAATCCCCGATGACAGCCCTTACATCTGCGTTTCGGAAAATCCCCAATCCGTCACTGTCGTCCAAGGGGAGACTGCTGAGGTACGCTTCACAAATTCTCTCCGCTCCGGCAAGATCGCAATTCGGAAGGTCGATACCACAGGTGAGCCTCTGGCTGGCGCTGAGTTCCTGCTGGAATGGTCCGTGGACGGTACCTCTTGGCTGCCCGTTGTTTATTCCAACTCCGGTTATGCGAAAGAAGGCACCTGCTCCAGTGAGGGCCTCACAGATGGCCGCCTCATCTCGGATAAAACCGGTCTGGTAGAATTCACCGGGCTGCATCCGGAACGCCTTTACCGTCTGACCGAAACTGCCGCACCCGATGGTTTTCAGCTGCTTGCGGATATCGCCTATGAAGGCGGGCTGCCTGACGATAAAGAGTACACCGTTGATTTGACCGTCGTAAATGTACGTACCTATGAACTTCCCGAAACCGGCTCCAAGTCTCTGGTTCTCATGCCCATCGCATTGATTCTGGCCTGCGGCCTGTGCGGTGCGATTCTGTTCGTGACCAAGCGTAAGAAGCGGTAACAGGAGAAAATGAATATGCGTTTTTTCTACTGGTGCCGAGGTCCCCCCGGCGCCTTTTCTTTTTCCAAAATGGATGCCAACCAACAAACTACTTTTTCAATACTGAAAGGATGTATTAACCATTATGAAGTCTGTCAAAAAGATTCTGGCCATGTGCCTTGCGATCATGATGATCGTTTCCTGTGTCCCCGCCGCCCATGCTGCTGATGTCCCCAATACAGCCATTGACTTCGATGCCAAGGGCAGCCTTACTCTGTATAAATACGACCTTACAAACGCGGAAAAGGATGGCGTGTGGGATTCCTCCTACGTCTCCACCGGCGTATACGACGAGAACGTCAACAAAACTCTGGGCGAGTCCAAACGTGCCGGCGATAGCGATAACAGCTCTGATCTTGGCAATGGCGAGGTCAGCTACGGCTATGCCGTGAAGGGCGTCGAATTCACATATCTGCGCGTCGGTGACATTGTTCAGTATACCGAGTCCACCAACGACGGTGATGCCGATAACCATATTGAAATTCTGTATGGCATCGACAAGGCTGTCGGCGCAGATCTGCTGACTGCTTTGGGGCTGGAAGATGGCGCTGATCGTTATACCGATGCTGACCATCTGGATAACGCAAAATACTACTATCAGAGCGACGTCCTGATTGACGCTCTGGCACAGGCTTTGCAAAACAATTCCACCACCGTTAAGAACGCACTGGAAACCTATGTCGTCAATAATGGCGGTACCGCAATGCCCCTGACCGATGCCTACGGTAAGTCTCAGGCCAACAATCTGGATCTGGGTCTTTATATCATTGCCGAGACCAAGTGTCCTGAAATGGTCACTTCCACCTGCGCTCCCTTCTTCCTCAGCATTCCAATGAGTCCCGTTTCCGGTACCAATGCCATCGATGGCGGTACCCGTTGGCTCTACGATGTGACCATTTATCCGAAAAACCTGACCGGCATTCCTACCCTTACCAAAAGTCTGCGGGAAAATGTGACCGACACCGGCAAACACAAGGGTACCACCAACGACATCACCGATGGCTACGCCAGCACCGGAACCGCTTCTGACGGCGACGTCATCGACTACCAGATTCTCTCCACGCTCGCGTCCATTACCAGCAAGAGCACCTACTACAGCGAGCTGGCGTTTATTGATACGTTGTCTCCCGGTCTGAGCTATAATAAGGACGATATTCTCATTGAGTTCTTCTCCGACGCCGCCTGCACCAATCTGTTGGATAGCTGGGATGAGTCTAAGGGCTTCTTCAAGGTGACCTATTCCAGCACCTCCAAGAATGAGTCTGTTATGACCATTGAAATGACCGCTCAGGGCTTAAATGAGATCAACACCAACAAGCGTGTTTACACCGGTGCCTCCATGATAAACTCCGGTTACTCCGACTGCACCGTCCGTATCACCTACAAGGCCACCATGCACGCCGATAATTCTGTTGTTTACGGCGATTCCGGTAATCCCAACGAAGTTGTCATGCTTTGGAAGCGTTCTTCTCAGGACTACTATGACACGCTGGTTGACGACGCGCACATTTTCACCTACGCCGTAGAGCTGGTAAAGCTCTTCTCCGACGCCAAGGGCGACTATGCCAACGTTGAATTCATCATGCAGAATGATTCCGATAAGTATTACGTCAAAGCGGAGTTGAACAAAGACGAGGGCGTCTACTATGTGGTCGGACATGTAGCCGACAAGAAAGATGCTACGCACTTCGTTCCCGTCAAGAACGCTGACGGTGAGGGGCTGGTCATTGTCAAGGGCTTAGAGGACGATGCTTATACCGTAACCGAAGTCCGAACCGATAATGGCTACACGCTGCTCAAGGATAACATCAAAATCGTCATTTCTCAGGTCGAAGCCACGGAACTGTGTGACATCTACTCCTCCGACCTGCTGGGGCTGGTTCAGAACGATCCCCGGTATGCAGCCATTATCAAAGACACTGGCAGCCTCAAGAATATGCCTCAGCCCCATCTGGAGCACCACCTGCTGACCGCATCCGCCACTGTCGACAGCAAGGATGTCAACATGCTGGACGATGACGGCAGTGCAAACGCCATCGTTCCCCTGAAGGTCATCAATACCCGCGGTTTTGACTTGCCGCAGACCGGCGACTCCGGCACTATGGCATTCAGTATCATCGGCATCCTGCTGATGGCCTGCGCAGCTGTTGTCATCGTGATGGTTTTCCGAAAGAAGTGTAATTCCAACTAAGCACAGATAACGGAGGGGAACCAGCGTCCCCTCCGTTCCCGCTCTATGGTTCATAAGCTATAACTGATGAACTGGCTTTTCCTTCCCGTCTCTACACTTATAAAGGAAAGGATTTTGACATCTTTATGCCGAAAAAAGTTCCGAAATCCATCCGCCTCTCTTCCAACGCGCGTAAGATGCTCACAATCTCCTGCGCCATACTGGTATTCCTGTTTGCCCTCGGGATCACTTTGTATCCGCTGATCAGCAACTGGTATAACAGCCGGCACCAGTCCGAGATCCATACGCAGTATCTGGAAGTGTTGCGGCAGGTCGACAATTCAGAGATCATTCTGGCCGAACGTTATGCAAACGAGTATAACGCAGCCATCTCTCCCGGCACACAGCTCAGTGATGCATTCTCCAAAGAGGCGCTGCTGTGGGCATCTGAGGACTACGAGAACCTGCTGAATCTGGCTGGTGATGGGATCATGGGCTACATTGAAATTCCCATGATTCAGGTAAATCTGCCAATCTATCATGGTACTGATTCAAAAGCTCTGGATATTGGCATCGGCCATCTGCTCGGCAGCTCTCTGCCGGTCGGCGGAAAAGGTACGCACACCGTTCTGACAGGGCATTCCGGTATGGCCACACAGAAGATGTTTTCCGATCTGGACAAGCTGAAGCTGGGCGATGTGTTCTACCTGCAGATATTGGACAAAACGCTCGCTTACCAGGTAGATGCCATCCATACTGTCCTGCCTTACGACACCTCTTTCCTCGGAATCACCGAGGGTGAGGACTATTGTACGCTGGTCACCTGCACCCCCTTTGGAATCAATACCCACCGACTGCTCGTTCGCGGGACACGCATCCCCTACGAGGAGGCCGAAGTCATTGTAGCGGAGAGACTGCAGGCGGAAGATACTCCCGCATCCACTTGGGAACAGCAGTATATCAAAGGCCTCCTGCTTGGCACCGCAGCTGTTGTTGTAATTTCAGTTTTCTGCATCTGGGGCAGCCATTGCCAGAAGCGCAGACGCCGTAAAAAAACACGTCAGCGTGAGCAGCTCCGGCCGAGAAAGCGAGGCAAGTATGAAAAAGATTAAATACCTCGTACTCATCCTTATGATCCTTGTTTTTCTTTCCGGTCTGGGAGTTCTCCTATACCCATATATTCGAGGGTATTTTGTCGACCGGCAAATCGAACGGACCGCCGAGGAATTCCTGAGTCGCGTTGAAACTGACCCGATTTCCCCATACCCATCTGAAAGTCAGTTGGATCAGGATACGCCTTCAGATCCGCCGGCTCCCACCGAGCCGAACGCCTATACTGACTTATGGCGGGATATGGTCAACTATAATAAAGAAATCTATATCAATGGCCAGAAAGGATTGGACTGCAAACTTGCATATGAAGACCCCAGTTTTATTCTGGCTGATTACGGTCTGGAAAGCGAAGTCTTTGCCGTGATCTCCATCCCCGCTTTGGATTTGGAGATGCCGGTATTTCTTGGCGCGACCTACCGCCACATGGCCGATGGTGCTGCTCACTTGAGCCAAACCAGTATCCCCATTGGCGGAAAGAATACGAATTGTATCATTGCCGGCCACCGGGGATGGGGCGGCGCCTCCTACTTCCGGTATGTGGATAAGCTGCAGCCCGGCGATGAGGTCATCATTACGAACCTCTGGGAAACGCTCCAGTATAGGGTGGCCGAAATCCAGATCATCCAGCCAAACGAAGTTGAGAAGATCCTGATCAAGCCCGGGCAGGAACTTGTCACCCTGCTGACCTGCCATCCCTACGCATCCGGAGGCAGGCAGCGATATCTTGTGATCTGTGAAAGGGTAAATGAAAATAATTAAAAACATCACATTTTTTACTGACTACAAATAACGGAGGTACTTACATGAAAACGAAAATTATGAAGTGTCTGGCGCTTGTTCTGGCAATGACCTGCATTCTGTGCTTTCCCACCCCTGCATCTGCGGCCGCCCAAGGTACTGACGGTACTGAGCTGGAAGTGGTTCAGCCTGAACAGCTGGAGATTCAGCTGGGCGAAAGCTGGGCCGGTGTCGCGTTTGAACTGAAAACCGATGCCGGCATGTACCCTGGGGTGATTCCCGTTGGCGAAGATGGTATTCTGCGTCTGGAAATCGGAGGCAGCACCAGCTACATTCTCACCTGCATGAACTCTGAAGTCGAAATACCCGAGCCTGATGCAGCACAGCGTACAGAAGGAGTTTCTGAAGTGGAAGATACAGCTGATGCCATACCCACCGAGGATACGGAAGCAGCTGCGTATCCTGAGGAGGGTACCGTTCCAGTCGAACCCGATATGACTGATGGCACCGTCTCCGGCATTCCCATTGCACATCTGGCACTGTTTGGCGGCGGTCTGATCGTTGCTGTTGCTGCCCTTGTCGGCATCCATATCTTCCAGAAGCGCCGTGAGGGTAGCTGCGCTGAGGACGATGATGAAAATGACGAAATCTGAGCCTGAAATGGGTATGGGAAGCAGGAAATTGTGCGATAAGTAGAACTTTTTCCATTCGTTTCCCAAACCATTGACTACCTGAAACCCGGGTGCTACAATGCAAGTGTGGCAGGGGCTTGCACCCAGGCTTTCGATCCGCCGGAAGAGCTCCCGGCGTTTGACGCACCCGGGTGGGTAGCGGAATCGTTACGGACTTAGCGTTGTTATAGCGGTCCCTCAATGGTGCAAGCCAATTAAACATGATTACCGGAAGGTTGCTTACTTTAGGCCTCGGTCGGATCCGACCCCATCGAGCGTGCTTTAGTATTGCTTCCTTCCGGTATTTTTTAATTTTACGGAGGTATATCACAATGAAACCTAAAAACAAACGAAAGGGAATCGACAGAACCGCCCCTCGCTGTCCCTACTGCGGCAGTCATACCATTCTAAGAAGTGCCGATGGCATCTACCGGGAAAATGCGCGCAACGACATGCTCTACGTGTGTAAGAACTACCCTGCGTGCAACTCCTATGTCCGTGTCCAGCGCGGCACCAAGATCCCCCTTGGCACTGTAGCGAACCGGGAACTCCGGGAGCTGCGGGCGGAAGCGCACCGCCAGTTCGACAAATTATACAAGCACGGCTATATGGGCAAGCATGATGCCTACCAGTGGCTCGGAGGTATCCTTGGCGTTCCCGCGAAGCAGGCACACATTGCCCAGCTCAGTCTGTTGTCCTGTAATCTGGTCATTCGGGAAGCCAAGAAACAGGTCAATTGGTACCATGCGCGTAAAATGGCTGCTCTGCAGCAGGCTCAGGAAGGGGATGTGAAGACGTCATGACACCGGAGCAGCAGAAAATCGTGGAAACGAATATGGGTCTGGTGGGAAAGGTCATCAAGGAGAAGGTCCGTCGACTTGGTCAACCCGGGACCCCCAGTTATGAGGATTTGTTCCAAACCGGTTGTGTCGGTCTGTGCAAAGCTGCCATAACAGACAAAGGCGGTTGCTTCTCGACCTATGCATATAGACTGATCTGGAACGAGATCTGCGATGAATTGATCCGAAACACCAGACTGGTTCTGAACGAGCAGTCTACGGATACGGTCGACGTCCTTTCCGAAGCAGCGTCGGCGAATCCGGATCCTTTGACAACCTCTGACCTGCGTCATGTCATTGGGCAGGCAAAAGCAAGAGCTCAGGGAGGAACCGCAAGAGGCATCCAGTGCCTTGAGTTGACAGTTCAGGGATACACCAGCAAGGAGATCGGCGCCATTGTAGGTGCCGATCCCGGTACTGTCCGAATGTGGATGACCAGAGCAAGGAAGTATCTCAAAGGCCTTCCGGAGCTGCGGGCATTTGAATACCCGGAGGCCGTATGACGAAATCAATATGGCAAAGGGTCAAGCCCTGGTGTGTACCACTGGGCTTGACCTTCTTAATATATATCCTGCTGCGCTCTGTTTTCCTGATTGGCTATGTTCCTTCCGCTTCTATGGAACCAACTTTGCACGAGGGAAGCTTCATCCTCGGCCTGAGGCTATATGGTGAGCCAAAGGTCGGGGACATTATAATTTTTGAAAAAGATGGTGTTTTGCTGGTAAAGCGAATTGCTGCTTGCCCGGGAGATCCGGTAGATCTGTCACAGCTGGAGTATATGACGTCCATCCCAATCCCGGTGTGGGAAGAGGCAGTGTTGACCGTACCGGAAGGGTGCTATTTTGTTCTCGGCGACAACGCCCAGAATTCCTGGGACTCACGCTATTGGGCGCAGCCATATGTCTTCAGGCAGCAGATCGTTGCAAAGCTGATTGGCATTGCTTGAGCCGGGAAGCACTTCTTTCATTACGATTTTTGAGGACAACGTACCATGCCTGCTACATGGCTTTATATCATGTTTCGCATGAACTGTTTGAGGTACTCATTGGTATAACATCGTAAACTGCGCATATTTTTCAATCAATCCGTTTCCCTTAGACTATTCTCAGGAAGAAAAGGGGATGCAACTTTGATGGCTGCAGCCCTCCAATTTTGTATTCTCTTCGCCGATGATTAAGGACGTCCAGGAGAGGAATCCCCTGAACCCCTTGGAGTATTCAGTCGGTTTGTCTCTTTTTAATTGGGAACGAAAGAGCGCACGCCTATTCAGAAGATACTCGGTTCAGAATATGCTTTCTCAGTCCAATATGTTTTACAGCCGTTTGACACTTTCATTTCACAGTCTCTAATTTACAATTGAAATTATGCATGTTATCCTATATAATCAAAAATAGGAAGTACTCACAGCCATTTGCCTACATTTAATAACATATATTAACGAAAGTCGAGGGGAACTGTTATGTCAGGAATTACAATTAACGACATTTATGCTGGCATGCCCGATGCAAAGGATGAAATTAGCATAGGGCAAGCTGACAAATTCTTTGCTAGTTTTATTATTCCGCCCGGTCTGCCTGTTGACAAATTATTAAATGGGCAAAAATTCCTTGTAGCTGGATATAAAGGAGTCGGAAAAACATCAATTTTGTATTACCTACAAAATATTGCACAAGAACGCGATCCGTCAACATGTACGTCATTTCTCTACTTTAAAAGCGACTTTGAAGAAGTTCGAAAGAGCAATATGGACAGTATTGCAAAAAAACTCACAGCACTTATTGATATTAGTGGCAAAATCCAGCCAGATAAGTTGGAATTTCTGCACATTTGGCGATGGGTAATTTTTAAGAAAATTGTTGACGACAGTGAGGAGTTTTCCAACGGCATCTTCGTGTATGATGATAATTGGCACAAATTTGTACACCAAGTAAATAGAATTAGCTTTTCATCCCAGAATAAGCGTGTGATTGCTCTTTCATCCTTGGCTATTTCTACCCAGGCAAGCATAATAAGCGGAGTTTCTGGAGAAGCAAAAGCAGTATTTGAGCGAGTAGCTAAAAGTGAATCTGCATTTCGAGATTTAGTAGATATCGTAGACGAGTGCGAACGATTATTTAAAAAGCTCCACCGTACAGATATTCCTTATTATATCTTCGTGGATGAGATGGAAGCATTTTATGGTAATCCTGAAATTTTTAAGCGCGATCTCACCCTAATACGTGACTTGATTTTTACTATTCATAGAATCAACAATTATGGGAAAGTACGAATTATTGCAGCTCTCCGAAATGAGATATCCTTTGCAATGGATCGCTTTATTCAGACAAATGAAATCAATAAAATTATTGATGGATACAGTGTCCCAATCAAATGGTCCTATAGCAACACAAACTCTCTCGATCATCCGATTATCCAAATTTTAATGAAACGTATATCCATTGCAGGAGACGGCCGCCCTCAAAATTTCAAAGATTGGTTTCCGGAACGAATTAACAACAAGGATACCGTTAGTTATATACTTGACAATGGATGGAATAAACCCAGAGACATTGTTCGGCTGATAACCGCTGCTCAAAACGATAGTCTTCATTGTAACGACAACTCATTTTCACAGGCAGTATTTGACACTCTTCGAAAAGAGTATTCAAAAAACAGTCTTGCAGAAATTCGGCAAGAATTACAATCACTCTATAATAGCAATGAAATTGAAATGATTTTAAAACTACTCCGTGGAGGTTCACGATTCCTAACAGCAGACCAAATTCGAAGGAAGGCAGCAAAGGGAAGTGATGCACGCCGGTTTTGGGACGAAAGGAAAGATGACATCCTTGAAGATTTCTACCGAGTTGGTTTCTGGGGCAATGTAAATCGCACTGGCGAACAGTATACATGGCGGTGGAATCACAAAGGCGATACTGGAGTACTATCGGGTAATGGGTGGGAGTTGGCTATCCATAACGCACTTTGCAGCGAATTATCAGTAAATATTTGAGGCAAACGTATTTCAGCGTATATATCCATACTTGTGGTGACATACAAGAGCACTGTATCATTTAGGCGGGAGAAATTATATGGCCATAGATTCACACACTCAGCTTCCAAAGCAGATATTACGTCATTTCCGTGATCCAGAGAGCGGCCTCGTCTGGTATCTAAACCTGACTGATGGAAGAATTCACAGAACCTCTTCAAGAAAATTGGGTACCATTGCAGACTATTATTCCGCTGATATGGAGCAATATTTATGTAAAACAGTAGAATCCAATCTCGGAGAATTTTGGGCAGACATATCCGATTTCGCCAATGGCAAAGTAAACTCTGTTACAGTATATGAGAGCAAGGAAGCCGCAATAAAGCAATACGTGAAGTCGCTGATTGCTCGAAGTGATTATTTGATGAAGACATTCGAAGCAAAAAGTCTTACCGCTGCACTATACAGTTCCCAGGAGAACCATGACGATTTGGTAAGGTCTTTACTGAATGGGAACAATAAAGTGAACCGTTACATTGATCAGCTACAGATTGCGTATTTGTCCAACCAAGCACCGCAATACTTCGTTGTCCCCAAAAACGGATACTATTGTGTAAAATCCAAAGGCCACGATCACATTATTATTCCAGTGTCACCAACATTTGCATTTATCTTAAAGCCCTCGGAAGATATCAGCTATGATAAGAGCGGAGCTGTAATCCATAACTACCATATCGATGATAAGAATGATATCTATGAGTTCAATCTGCACGCATTACAGTTTGAATATGCCTTAAATAAAGATTTTGTCGCAGGTGCTAGGAAAGACGAATTGGAAGCGTTGATTCCTTTTCTCGAGAAGCATAGAGAAGGATTGGAGCAGCAACGAAATAAATTAGCTGAAGAATAGCAATACGGCAGGCTCGTTGCATGAGTCTGCCGCATGATTTAGCATATAGCACCTTGAAATGTATTATCTCTGCACACTCGACATAACCATCTCACAGGTTTGTGCTTTTTTCACTTCGTGGCTCCCCGTTAGCTGGGGAAGATGCCCGTCTTGTATAGCCTCATCATAGCCGACACTAATCTTCCCCGACCCATGGAACGTTAATGTCGTATCCTTTTTATAACCAAGAATCACCCTCTTCGTCATGCGAGACAACGCGCGACTTGTTTCAAGCACCGGAAGTGGACCAGTATCTGCCATTTTCTCCCAGACTGCGTCTCTCGTGCAAGACGCAGCTACTGCCTCAACTTGACTCAATTTCATTTCAAGCTCAGAAATCTTCTTTCTTAACTGTTCTGTCTCTTTTTGTTGCTGTTCTTTCTTTTGTGATTCCACTGCCTTTACTTTTTTTGCTGCCTGTTCAGCTTCTTTTTTTTCTATAGTTTTCTTTTCAACCGTATTTTTTAAATCTCGATAGCCAGCATACGCAGAAAACAGCGCTAATAGGAGCGTTAATGCAGCTGCAATCCACATCCCCGACTCACTTGTTAAGAGCTCAAGAGTTATTAACATATCGCTTTCCCTCCGCATATCCCTTTTTCACACAAGTTAGTAAAATCCCCACGGTTCCCAAAACCATAACAAATCTCCAATGAGCTTTGCTATAGTTTTCGAATCCGCTTAACGCAAAAAAGACATAACCAAACAGCACCACTATTACAAGTGAAGTTACTTTGGAGGCAAATCCCCACATATCTTCCGCAGAACCTATCAACGGCTCAGCTAATAATTCATATACCATTTCTGTACCAGTTAGTCCAAAATAAAAGCCACAGCAATCCAGCAATAATTTGTCCTGAATTGTTTCTCCAAATGAAAGCGCCATCAAAGCAGGCCATATTGGAATAGCGCCTGATATGGCTGCGCTAACCATCCATTTGACCAGAATTCTTGCAACATGGTTACACACAGTTTTTTTCTGCTTGGCCACTTTGGTTCCCACTGGCAATTCGAGCCGCTTCCCCATCTTAGTTTCCTTCTCTCTAAATCTATTATACCTGTACCATGAACTTAATTGCTACTCACGTGCAAATAAACTGTGAACTTTTTTACATAGCTCAAAGCAGTTTGAAGCAATCTGCTGCAACAGTTCGTCTGAACAAAGCTACACAAGTAGCTTTATCATATGATTAACAGCTTTGCAACAAATTCTTTAGCTGTAAAACTCAAAATTCTGTGTTAACGTGTGTGTATATTTGGCAAGATGTCTACCCTGTGTTCTGCGATTGATGAGCAGCTCGCGCTATCTTGATATCAATTCATCCGATTTTTCCAGAATTGTCCGCTTTCTTTGCTCCGGGTTTACATCTCCGGCGTTCATACATATTTGGCTGTTCTTCTCGCAAACTCTTTCCGCCCGGTCATCACCCTCGCAGGATTCCCCGTAACAACACGACGTGGAAGAGCGCTTTTGGTGGCAATGTTGCTTGCGCCAATAAAGCAATTATCACCTATTGTTACTTTTCCTACAAAATACGTTGCGTTATACGGCTCGATTGCGCAATTACCATGTGCAATCAACCATGCACCAGCTGAGATTGCTACATTAATTTCAATCCCAATCAGGTATGGCTCCGCAGATAGGTGTCAGGACTAATAGCGTCGCACTCTTCCCAAACGCCTGAACCGAGGGGACGCGCCCCCTAGGCACTCGTCCGGGTAAATATTTACGGTAGGCTCAAGCAATGTGTCTACCGTTCTGCCATTCTTCGTATTTGCCAAAATCTATCCACTCCGCAAGAAGCCACATACCCCCGGCGCAGTACGTATCTAAACATAGATTGCGATATGGACTGTAGAACTTGTGTATTTTCTGCCTTCGCCCATAACGGTCGGCTTCAGTAACTGTTACTTCAATCCATTTTCCCGAGTAGTTACCGTACAAAAAGCGTTCCTGCCCAACTGACTGAGTTGCAATCATCTCTTCACCTGTAATCAGGTTGAATCCTACGCACTTATACTGCGTTGTAATAAGAATGTAACGACAACTTGTTCATCTTGCCTAGAATCTTCATGCTGACAATCAACAGCACTGTCTAAATCCACATCTATGCATGCTTCCCTGATGCAATCTACACTTGCTGCATTGTGTATACCAAAACTTATAGCCCATAAAATTTTTCTATCAGCCCCACGCGATTAAACAAAAAGAATCTCCCAAAGAACAGAGTTAGGATATAAATTGGCAATTCAGCAATGTCAGCATAAACTAATTGGAACTTCGATTTTGTAACCTTATCCCACACTTTGTATAGGAAAAAGCCTACAACCGCGCCAATTGTGTTTAATATCAAATCATCAATATCTGCACTTCTACCACTAGGAAGTTGGCTTAGCTCTATAAAAGCGGAAAACAACAAGCCAGCTAACACAACGTAGGATATCTTTCTCATTTTTTCCCACATTACTGATAATAAAAAGCCAAACGGAATAAACATAAAAATATTTAGTAAATACCCGATAGTACTAATTTTTCCGGAGAATGGCATAAGGTTAATCTGATCCTTCAAATCTTTATATTGTATCTTCATTACATCATAAAGTGTTCCCACGTCGGTGACATAAAAGACAGCCATAATGTAGAACGCAAAAATAACAGGCAAAAAATAATATTTTTTTGTAAATTGAGAAGTATATCTTCCTTGAACCTTCCTTAGCATTATCAGTGCAATAAAGAATGGGATAAACTCGGAGAGAAATTCATATCCAAATACAAGAATATTATACATAACCAATTCTCCCTTATTTTTGAATGTCAAATTCAATTTGCTAAATCTTTTAGGGCTGCCATTGCAGTCTATAGCGTTATTTTTTCATGCTTTCGTAGGCACCCCGTTGTATCTGCAATCTTCAAAAAATTGCAGAAAAAGCAGGTAGATAGGCAAGTGGTTTATGCTCTATCTAGTGCAATAGACCAGTTGACTCTTTCGTTTTCAGGTCCCCAACTGCACTGGCAAGCGCACTGGTTAGCTCTTGATACTCCTTCGACTTTTTTATCTGCGCTTCCGGACGAGCACTTGCAGGCGCATCTCCTAGCCATTGTTTCCTCTGTTTCAGGCACTCTATTAAACGGATTAATAATTTGCATATGTATTTCCTCCTTTAAGTATTTGTAAGCCTATCTGCCTGCTTTTTTGTATTATGATATCTCAATATGCGAGATTTCTTCAATTTTACTTGGCTGAGTTTCGAGGAGTTCATGATAATACTCTAGCCACATAGAAGATCGATCTTTGATCTCTGGACACAGTTGTCTTTTCACATCCATATTTAGACCATTTTCATCATAACAGTGCGCATAACAAATATCACACAGATTAACGGCCCAGCAATTTGAGCAATCAAGAATAGATTTACTTTCGTAATTCTCCAAGTAGAGCTTATTTACTTTCTGAGTGTCAATTCCAGTATCCACATGACCTATAGTAGGAGCTGTTCCCACGCGCTCACATATCCTATAACTGCCATCAGTACAGACGTACAAGCGACGTTCACCCGGTACGCAACAACCATTGTAAAATATACTGTTCTTTGGCTTTGTATACAGGGGGCGATTATGAATACTCGTTAATCCGGATGTCAGTACTTCCGTATAGAGATTGCGTTTTATTCCTGAAAAGTCATCATTTTCTGCTTTTGATTTGGCCCATGATATCCAAGTCGTTTCTTCTAGCATGGATTCTCCGCGTACATTCATTTCCTCGTAATATGTATCCGGGATAGAATTAGGTGCCGGGTAAGTAGCACGAACTTCTGTCTCTTCTGGCATAAAATCCAGACTTTCAAAAAAATCATTGATTTTTTCAAATCGTTCTCTCGTGTAAGGGGGCATCAGCACGGCATTAAAAACAAGCCTTGTTCTCTTATACTTATTTACCGCTTCTGCAATATTCTTTAACCCAGTAAACACGACACCAAAGCTACCTTGATTGTTTTGATTTACTCTGGACCTGTTATGAATTTCCTCTGGCCCATCAACACTTAGGACAATGCTCATATTAGGAATTTGTGCCAGATACTCCGCGATCTCCTTCGTCATCAAGGTGAGATTGGTAGTGAATGAGAATATGAGGCGTTCTACCTTAAGGGTTTCTAGCGAATAATCTATGCATTGCTTCATAACCTTAAAATTTAGCAGCGGCTCACCTCCATAGAATGTGATAGCAAGCTTCTTATGATCATTATGCGCATATACATAGTCAATTGCCTTTTTTGCCGTTTCAAAATCAATATTGCTTGTATTAAAGTTGCGATTTGCCCCGTAGAAGTCATTATAAACACAATATTTACAGCGAAGAGTGCACATTCCTGTCAATTCGATAATTAGCTGATTGCACTGGTAATTCTCCTCAAGGTAACGCGAAGATAGATCCACGAAATGAGTAATTGGAGGATTACAAAGCAAATTCTCCTTATCAAGGAACGTACAGATGTCTTCTATATTGTGAATTGACAACAATTCATCTTGAAATTGTTTATCACTCACGTTCTCGTTGAACAAAGCCTCCATAAGTTTCTTACTGTCCGGATCCAGCTTTACCACTTTTCCTGTACCCGCATCATACAAGTACGATGACTGAGTTGTGTAAAAAAGCTTTCCCATACGTCTGTATTCCTTACCATTTTTCAGCTCACGTAACTTCTCTGCATTCATAAATTTCCCCATCCTTTTTCTATTTTATAAAAAGCACACTTCCGCCGCTTTCTTTTCGAGGTAATGCAAAAACGCCCCAATTAATCAAGTTTTTGGGCGTCAACCAATTTGAAATATACATCTCGATTTTGCATTAGTTCTTCGTGAGTACCTTTCTCGGCAATTCCCCCTTCCTGTAGTACAATAATTTGATCCGCCCGTGAAATACTGGAAAATCTGTGAGAAATGAATATCATAAGTTTATCACGTCTAGACTCTCTCAAATTTGAAATAATATAGTTTTCTGATTCTGAGTCAATAGATGAAAATGGTTCGTCCAAAATGAAAATCGTGCTATTGTTGTACATACATCTTGCAATCGCCAATTTCTGCCACTGTCCCTGTGATATATCAATCCCGTTGCTCCAGTCCTTCATAAGAAGTGTATGCTCCTGGTTTGGAAGATCTTCAACAAATTGCCGCATTCCGACAATATCTAACACGGTACTAAAACGATCATCTCCTTCATCTACAGTTCTTACAGCAACATTATCAAACACATCAAACGGGTATTTAATAAAATCCTGAAAAATAGCACTAGTGTGCGCATAATACTCATTCAAGTCCATATCCGCAATATTTTTGCCATCAACGAGAATTTCTCCCTCTGTCGGTTCATAAAGTCTAAGCAGCAATTTTATCAACGTTGTTTTTCCAGAACCATTAAATCCAACGACAAAATATGTCTTTCCTCGTTCAAATTCTAAAGAGATGTTTCTCAATACATAATTATCACAACCCGGGTATTTAAAAGAGACGTTGTTGAATTCAATTTTATTAAAGTCCTTGTTAAACACACAATTTCCATTGTCATCGCACACCACTCTATGTTCTAGTTCATCAAGCGCCTCTAAGTATAGCAAGCTATTTTGAAGGAAGGATAATTGGGCCACAAAGTCATTATACGAATTCTTTAAATCGTCGAGCGAATTAAAATATAATATGATTGTGCCTAGGCTGCAATTTCTCTGCATTCCCAAAAACAGCAACCATAATTTAACACAAAAAGTAAATGCCACATCCACGCATTGCATTAACACTTTTTTGTTTAAAAATTGCTTTCTCGTTTTTGCATCTTCCTTCAGGAAAAGAGTAAAATACTTCGTTATAAATGCAATAATTTTCTCTCCAACATTATATAACTTTACTTCTTTCACATTTTCATTTTTGACCATGAGAACTTTCAAATATTCAATGAGTCTTTTCTTTGGTTGATTGTAAAATGAAGTTGGACACATAAAGGAAAAGATCCATAGTGATA
>ERZ808240.2081-NODE-2081-length-22989-cov-4.994026_pt1 | contig 22989 bp, 19 predicted proteins | sample MGYA00521084_ERZ808240 | MGnify/ENA primary metagenome ERZ808240 (study PRJEB31516, sample SAMN03275571) | gut metagenome | biome: mammalia-associated habitat; material: feces | host: Papio cynocephalus | place: Kenya | collected 2012-08-06 ...
ACATTCTTGACAACCGCGGAAGCCTGAGCCGGAAGCATCGTGATCACCAGCAGGACCGCCAGAAGCAGAGAAATTCTTTTTTTCATATATATCGATTCCTTTCATTTTTTGATTGCTTTTTGCCTTTTAATTATCCCATCTTCTGATCGCAATGTCAAGCGAAGGTACGGCGCGGAGGCACCTGCAACATCTGGTCGGAGACTGCGATGTCTGGTGCGGCACACGAAAAAAGTCGAAAAACATCAAAAAAAGAGGATAATCGAGACAATTCGCGCATTGTAAAACAATTATAATATTGTAAGTAAATGCAATTACAGAAGTGTGCGAAAATTTGGAGGAAAGAAAAATGGTTCGTTGGAATGCGCTGCAGCAAAGTCTCAAATATTACGAGAAACAGTTAAGAGAAATGAGAAAACTCCGCTATACCAAAACAAAGACACGCTTGCTGCTGCGAAACAGTGTGAGCGGGCCGCAGTATTATATAAAAGAGGAGCAAGACCGGCAATATCACTATGTCCGAAAAAAAGAACTGACAAAGGTGAAACAGATCCAAAAGATCTATTTTTATGAAAAACTGGAGGAAGTGTTGAAAAACAACATACGTCTGCTGCAAATCGCACTGGACGGTATTGTGGAAACCGATTATGACAGCATCAATAGCCTGCTTCCCAAAGCATATCAAAATGCCGAAGTAAATTCGGAACAGTCAAAACGGAGAACCACGCACAATGTAATTCTGCCATCGGAAAATCCGTATTTACGAAAAAACTTGATCCACAGAACTTCATTCGGACTTTTGGTGCGTTCGAAAAGTGAGCTGATGATCGCAGAAATTCTTTATGAGCTTGGCGTGAAATTTTACTATGAAAAACGGTTGCTTCTGCAGGACGAGGATGGTCAGCCACATGAAGTTTACCCGGATTTTACGATCGTATTAAACAATGGGCGGATCTATTATTGGGAGCATAAGGGCATGTACGGTGATGAGGCCTATGCAGCGCGGGATTTAGACAAGATGCTGTTGTATTACCGAAACGGTATTTATCCGCCGGTTAATCTGATCATTACAATGGACAGCCCGCAGGGTGGACTGGATGCATCTGCCGTTCGCGCCCATGCCGCGCAGATATTTGAACTTGCCATCTGATTTTACATACGTGGGAAAAAGGGCAGCAAAGGAACGAATACTTGTAAATTTCAAAAAAGTAGACCATTTTCTTATTTTTCCTGGAAAATAGTCGAGACTCAAGAACTTTGGATTTGAAATATTTGTAAAAGAATTCAGGCAAGTGAAGAGAAAACATCAAAGTGCGACATTTTCAGACGGAATTCGACATAAGAAAGCAGTGGTAAAAGCAAATTTTCTTCGGTGAGAACGGCTTTGAGAGGCGTGAACGAGCCGATTTGCGAAAAAAACAAGAAAAAGAGCGCCACGGATTAGACTATTTTTCTCTAAAACAACGGAAATAGTTGAAAAATGGTAGAAATTAGTACAAAAGCGGTGCGGAGCAGTGCAAACGGGAGCCGCACACAGAAAAGACACAAAAAGAAGGCGTCCGCGACTGCGCTGCACGATCTACGCGGGAAGCGTAAAAAAGCCCCGGTTGTCCGCTTGCGGATAACCGGGGCTTTGAAAGATGGAATGTAGGGAAAATGTCTTATTTTACTTCATCAAGCCGGTAAGTAAAATACCGTTTGGCAGGGGTCTTGTATAAGGCCGCGGCCAAAATGCTCGCGATGATGACGCCTGCGGCGAACTGACCGCAGTTGGCAGGCATACTCAGAATACCGGTCATAATGTTGCCGGCCAGAACCGCATCCGCGACGCCGTAGCCGAGAACCATGACGATACCGGCGATGATCATGCCGATGATCTCAATCAAAGGGACACCTGCAATCTTCACTGTTTTTTTGCTGCGTTTTACCATATAATCGATGAACAGACCCATAACGAGCGCCATCAAGCCTTTAATCACAAAGGTCCATGGCGCGAATGCCACATAGCCGCCCATGAGATCCGCGAGCGCGGAACCGAACGCAGCTGCAATAGCGCCGTTCTTTTTGCCTACAACCAGGACAGCCAGAAAGATCATAGCGTCGCCCAGATGTACATAGCCTTGGAACGGAGTCGGAATTTTAAAGGTATAGGTCGTAATTAAAATCAGGCACATCATCATAGCGGTCATGACGATGGTGTTGGTCTTATCTGTAACTTTCATTCTTGTCACCTCTTTGGACTTTGCTACTTCCTTATCGTGTGAAATCGCAATCTGTTTTTATATTGCTATTATACCCCATATGTGTTATGATGAAAATATTCAATTATAAATATTTTTATAAGTACAGATTGATGGAAACGACCGAATGAAACCGATATATTTGAATCAAGATAACACATCAGAACGTTTTTTATACCTACAGCTATATGATACGATCAAAGAGAGGATCTTGCATGGCGAGATGACCACCGGCGAAAAACTGCCTTCACTGCGCAGCCTGGCGGCGGATCTTGAGATCAGTCTCACCACGGCGGAACTTGCTTACAATCAGCTTCTGGTAGAAGGCTATATTGTCAGCAAACCGAAAGCCGGATACTTTGTCGCGCAGATCGCGCCGATCACGTCGGGCATGTCAGGAGCGGCCGTCCAAAGAGGAAAATCGGCAGCGCAGGCAGATGAGCTCCGCAATTTTACATTTGAAGCAGCCCCGTACCGGACAGATCCGGACTGCTTTGACTTTGTGAAATGGAAAAAATGCGCGGCAAAAGTTTTTAATGAATATTCCGACCTGCTGCTTTATGAAAGCGATCCGCAGGGAGAAGCGGCGCTGCGTTTTGAAATTTCAAAATATCTGTATCATTCCCGCGGCGTGACGACAAGTCCCGACCGTATTGTGATCGGGGCAGGCACACAGCAGATCACCAGTCACCTTTGCCGGATCCTGCGCAAGATGAATATCCGGCTGGCGGCGCTGGAAGCGCCGGGATATCTGCCGGTGCAGAGCATGTTTCGAGACGGCGGTTTTACCATTTCACACATTCCGGTTGCCAAAGACGGTATTGAGATCGCAAAACTTCCGGCGAATATCCCGTCTGCGGTTTACGTCAGCCCGTCCAACCAGTTCCCGACCGGAGCCGTCATGCCGATTGGCAGGAGGTACGAGCTGCTCGACTGGGCTGCGGCAAACCGCAGCATCATCATCGAAGATGACTACGACAGCGAACTGCGCTATTTCGGAAAGCCGGTACCGGCGTTGCAGGGACTGGACAGCCGCGGCTGTGTCGTTTACCTCGGCACATTTTCTTCCACCCTGTTCCCGGCGATCAAAATTTCTTATATGGTACTGCCGGAGGATATGGCGGAAATCTTTCGCGCGATCAAACAGGAATATACCCAGACTTGCTCCAAAGCAGAGCAGCTGACCCTGGCCTTTTTTATGGAAGATGGGTATTACTATACCGGGATTCGCAAACTCCGCAGCTTGTATGCGCAGAAGCGAACCGCAGTCCTGCAGGCGTTCGCAGAATACGGCAACGCTATTGTCACCCCGATCGACACCCATTCCGGCATCAACCTGACCGTCAAAGTCCGCTCCAAAAAGAAAGCCGACAGACTTTGCGCCGAAGCAAGATCCATCGGACTTCAGATGGTACCGCTGTCTGAGATCACCGACCAGGAGACCAGCGCTTTGATCTTTTATTACAGCCAGCTGCCGCTTGCGGAGATCGACCGGCTGGTGGAAGAACTGATCCGATGCTGGGAAACGGAATAGTCCGCTACACCAGCTCATATTTCACCAAAAATCTGGCGGCGTGGATCAGATCCGGCATCAGGTGCAGGGCAGCACGGCTGATGAAGATACTGTTTGCGCCTTTTTCCTTCAGATTATATGCGATTAAAAAGACCGGAATTTGCTGATTCGCAATGGCCTTGATGTCCGCCTGTATCTCCTTGAGGTTCGGCAGTCCGGAAAGACCCGAGAGCTTGCCGTAACGGTCGAGCGCCTCCTTTGCTTCTGCCTGCGAAGCCAGGACTGCCTCGGAGATCTTCGCAAGAAAGATCTCCCGCGTATAGAGAATCAGCGGATCCAGACCGAAAATGCGGGCGCAGGCATCGGCCATCTTGAGCGTGACCTTGTCGAAGGTGCCCCTGGCGAAGGCAAAGTAATTGCCATCGATCAAGTCGAATGCTTTCAAGGTGTCCAGATACCCCAGGCGCATGATCCGCTTTGCGTTGGCGCGGTCGAAGATAAGAATGTTGCCGAGATCCCATTTCGGTTCAATGTAGACCAGATTCGGCGCTTTTTTGATGCTGTCGTACTTGACGAGACCCATGCCCTTGAGATTGACCGCGATGACGTGCGTCGCGCCTTTCTGCATCGCCATATTGACCGGGATCTCATCGGCGTAGCCGCCGTCAATGTATTCGACGCCATCGATCGGATAGCTGTGGATGGCCGGAAACGCCGAAGCACTGGCTACGATATAGTCGGTCAGGCGGCCGGCAGGAATGTCCTCCTTAAAAAGATAATGTGCGACAAAGCCCGGCAGAGAAACAACCGGAATACCGTATTCCATCGCGGCGTCGCGCACCTTTTTTTCATCGATATAGGTATCGAGAAGCTCTTTGAGGCGGGAAGTTCCGGCTCCGTGGTGGAAGACAATCTCGCGCGCGTACTCAATGGGCTGGCTGCCCTCCGGTACGTCGAACACCATGTGTGTTTCCATTTCGCGCCAAAGCTGTGCCGTCAGATCCACGTCGCCCTGTACAACCATCGCGGCATTGATGGCGCCAACCGAAGTGCCGGTCACGATGTCGATCTTGATCCCTAGTTCTGTAAGAACCTGCCAGACTCCAGCCTCATAAGCGCCGCGGGAACCGCCGCCGCCCAGCACCAGAGCGGTTTTTCTTGATTGCTTGTTTTTCATAAACCCCATATACTCCTTTTTCTGAACTTTTTCAAGAACTTTTCAATTCAAACTACCAAAATTTTAGCATAAATGGTATACTGTTAGCAAGCAAAAGAGATGTGAATCTTGCGCGGCTTTGTAGTTCGCATACAGAAATACAGAAAAATACAAAAGACAGGAGGAATTTGCATGGACAAACAACTCAAAGAGATTATAGACAATAGTGAGAATATTGTTTTTTTTGGCGGCGCAGGGGTTTCGACCGAAAGCAATATTCCGGATTTTCGATCCGAGCAGGGGCTGTATCACGCGAAGCAGGTCTACGGCTACGCGCCGGAGGAGATCCTTTCGCATACTTTCTTCATGCAGCATACGGAAGTTTTTTTCGACTATTATAAGCACAATCTGATCCATCGGGACGCACAGCCAAACAAAGCCCATCTGGCGCTGGCGCATCTCGAGCGCGAGGGCAAGCTTAAGGCGATTGTAACGCAGAACATTGACGGGCTGCATCAAAAGGCCGGCAGCCGCAAGGTTTACGAACTGCACGGATCGATTCTGCGCAACTACTGCATGGACTGTGGCGCGGCCTATGATCTTGACTATACGCTGGATCCCACGCATTGCCGCGGTAGCATCCCGATCTGCCCGAAATGCGGCGGCATCATCAAGCCGGACGTGGTGCTTTATGAAGAAGCACTCGACGAGTCCTGCATGATGGGCGCGCTCAAGGCGATCGAACAGGCAGATACGCTGATCATCGGCGGGACCTCGCTGGCGGTTTATCCGGCGGCCGGTTTGATCCGCTATTTTAGAGGTAAAAATTTAGTATTGATCAATAAACAGCCGACGCCGTATGACGGCAAGGCGGATCTTGTGATCCATGATGCAATCGGAAAGGTAATGGAGATAGAGGCATGAATATTTTAGTGGCAAATGATGACGGTATCCAGGCAGAAGGAATCGCCAGACTGACCGAAGCGCTCAGCCTGGCAGGACATGATGTATATGTGATCGCGCCGAACGGACAGCGTAGCGCGTACAGCCATGCGATCAGCATCAACAAGGATGTGTTGATCCGCAGAGTTGAGAACTACCCTTTTGCCAGAGAAGCCTATATGGTAGAAGGCACTCCGGCGGACTGCGTGAAGCTCGGAGCCGGATTTTTGGAAAAACGCGGCGTCAAGGTTGATGCGGTCTATACGGGCATCAATCATGGAGCCAACTTAGGTACCGATACGATGTATTCCGGTACCGTATCTTCGGCAGCGGAGGGCGCATTTTTGGGTCTGCCGGCAGTCGCGGTCTCGGTTGTGACGCACGAGCCGAAGCACTTTGAAGCGGTCTGCAAGGCAGCCGTCTCGCTTTTGCCATACGCCTGTGCACATATCGCGCCGGGCTCCGTCATCAATATCAACGCGCCGGATCTTGCGGAATCCGAGATCAAGGGCATGCGCGCGGCCAAATTGGGCAATGCTAAGTATGACGAATGGTATTACGAGGCAGCAGACGACGGCGAAACGGTGACCTACCGCTATGCGGGCACCATGGTCGAGGACGAGACCTGGACGGACGAGATGGACACCAAGCTGGTGCGCGAAGGCTACATCACCGTTTCGGCCATCAAATATGATTTGAACGATTATGAAGGATATGAAACACTGAAACAATGGGAGGAAGCAAAATGAGTTTCTTACAACAGATCAAAACATGGAAATTGGAAAAGGATGACACGATTTGCGTGATCATCGACTTTCAGGAAAAGATTTTGCCGGCGATGCATGAAGCAAAAACTGTGGAGGATTATGTCATCCGGCTGATCAAGGGCATGAACGCGCTCGGAATCCCCATGGTCGTCACGCAGCAATACACAAAAGGACTGGGCGCGACCGTGCCACAGATCGCAGAGGCAATCGGTGCGTTTACGCCAATCGACAAAACCACGTTCAGCTGCATGGATGAGCCGGTATTCGCGGAGACACTGGAAAACAGTACCAGAGGAACCGTCATTCTGGCAGGCATCGAAGCGCATATCTGCGTCGCGCAGACGGCGCTGGATCTGATCCGGGAGGGCTACCGCGTGGCGCTTGTCACTGACTGCATCCAGTCCAGAAATCCGCAGAACAAGGAGCGCACCATCCAGCGTCTCGCACAGGAGGGGGTTGTGATCACAACCTATGAAAGCGTGCTGTACGAGCTTTTAGGCAGTGCCAAGGCGGCGGAGTTCAAGGCGATCTCGGCGATCGTAAAATAGGCTCCGCCCGCAGGATTGCCGCGGCGCGGAACTTACAGAGAAAGGAAGAAAAAACAAAAGATATTTATGATATTTGAACATTCTTTTGAGAGCTTGACGCCGGAGCAGATCGCGATGCTCAATACCTACTTCGATGGATATGATTACCAGTCATCCGCTTACACCTATATCGCGAACTATATCTGGCGTAATACGCACCGGATCAGCTGGCAGATCATCGGTGACTACTTATGCATCGGCGCGCTGGCGGAGCGGGATCCGGAAGAGGACAAACAGTATTTCATGTCCTTTCCGCTGACCAATACCGGATGCTACGAGATCCCTAAACTGCGGGAGACCCTGCTCGCGGCGAAAGAAATTTTCGCGAAGAACGGACAGCAGCTGGAGATGAGTCTGGTGCCGGAATCCCTGGTACCGCTGTTGCCGGAGTGTTTTCCTGAGGAGGGCGCGCTGTTCATCGAACATGACCGTGACGATGACGATTACATTTACCTGAAAGAGGATCTGGTGACGCTTGGCGGCAGGAAGCTGCACACGAAGAAAAACCATCTGAATCAGTTCCTCAAAAATTATGAGTTTACCTATGAAGAGGCAACCCCGGAGATGGTACCGGAGATCATGGCCTATATTGAGAGCAAGAACGAATACAAGCTGGGAGAGACGCCGGAGGAATGGAAAGAGATCCTCGAGCTGGAGACCGAAGCGATCCGCGAGCTTTTGAAGTTCGTTGGCAAGGGGCTTCTGACCGGTATCATCCGCATCCACGGCAAGATCGAGGCGGTCACGCTTGGAGAATTCGCGCGCACGAACAGCAAGGAGACCGTTCTGGTGCATGTGGAAAAGGCGGACGACCGCATCCGCGGGCTGTATCAGGCGATCAATAACGAATTTTGCAAGCGACTGCCGGAAGAGACGGTTTATGTCAATCGGGAAGAAGACATGGGGCTTGCCAATCTGCGGCTGGCCAAAATGTCATACAAGCCTTGGAAACTGGCGAAAAAGTACACCGTTATTGTTAAATAAACTACTTTTTGCGGAAGGCTTGTATTTATACAAATTTTTTTGTAATATAGAAGAGAAGATGTATGTTAAAAAGTACAAGAATTTCGTTAAAAAAATAACGATTTCGCTTGCATTTTGCGTTATTGTGTGATTAAATATCTTTAAAGACAAAAAACAAAGTATTATTATCTAAGGAGGATACATAAAAATGAAAGAAGTTGTAATTGTGAGTGCAGCAAGAACACCGATCGGTAGCTTTGGCGGTTCCTTAAAGAACGTTCCAACCAGAAAGTTAGGCGCGATCGCAATCAAGGGCGCGGTAGAAAGAGCCGGTATCAAACCGGAAATGGTTGACGAAGTTATCATGGGTACCGTTCTGCAGGGCGGCCTTGGCCAGAACGTCGCAAGACAGATGACGTTGGACGCAGGTCTTCCGATCGAAGTACCGGCTATGACCATCAATAAGGTTTGCGGTTCCGGTCTGAGAGCAGTGGAACTGGCTGCACAGATCATCAAAGCAGGCGATGCGGATATCGTTGTCGCAGGCGGTGCGGAAAACATGTCCGCAACCGCATACGCGATGCCGGCTGCAAGATGGGGTGCGAGAATGAATAATACCCAGATGATCGACATGATGGTAAACGATGGCCTTTGGGACGCGTTCAACGGTTACCACATGGGGATCACCGCTGAAAACGTTGCGGAACAGTGGGGCATTACCAGAGAACAGTTAGACGAATTCTCCGTAATCTCCCAGAACAGAGCAGAAGAAGCCATCAAAGCAGGCAAGTTCAAAGAGGAGATCGTTCCGGTTGAGATCCCGCAGAGAAAAGGTGATCCGATCATCTTCGATACCGACGAATTCCCGAAATTCGGCACGACTACAGAAAAAGTCGCGAAATTAAGAGGCGCATTCAAGAAAGACGGCGTGGTAACGGCTGCGAACGCTTCCGGTATCAACGACGCAGGCGCTGCAGTTGTGGTTATGAGCAAGGAAAAAGCTGACGAATTAGGCATTAAGCCGCTTTGCACCATCAAGTCCTATGCTTCCGCAGGCGTTGATCCGTCCATCATGGGCGTAGGTCCGATCCCGGCTTCCCAGAAAGCATTAAACAAAGCCGGTTTAACCATCGAAGACATCGACTTAGTAGAAGCAAACGAAGCATTCGCGGCACAGTCTCTGGCAGTCAGAAAAGATCTGCAATTAGATCCGGAAAAGACAAACGTCAACGGCGGCGCGATCGCGATCGGACACCCGATCGGAGCTTCCGGCTGCAGAATCCTCATCACGCTGATCCACGAAATGATCAAAAGAGATTCCAAGTACGGTCTTGCGACCCTTTGCATCGGCGGTGGCATGGGTACTGCATTAGTAGTTGAAAGATAAGAAACACGCATCGAAACAATTACAAAACAATAAATAAGAGAGACCGAAAGGCGGGAACCGGCAGGAACTTGCTTTTCGGTCTTTTTGCGTGGCGCGCCCGGTGCGCAGAATTTTGGTGCGCATCTCCGGCTCGGTGAACCTTCCGTATGGAAAAGCGCTGCGACGCGATCGGACAGAAGCAGGGGCAGAAGTTCAGTCAGAAAGTGCAAAAATATTTGCAGTTTCTGTCGGAGTATGGTAGGATAGTAGTATCCTATGGAACGAGAGGCAACGGTATGAAAGCGGAATATCTGAACAAGATCCTGGAAGAACTGATTGAACTGATCGACGAGGGCGTATACATCGTCGACCAGGACGGTGTCGGAAAATTTTACAATAAAGCCATGGCATCCATGGAAAAAGTCAATCTGGACGATGTTCTGGATAAAAAATTCCACGAAGCGTTCCCGGATTTCAGTCTCAGCGAGAGCACGATGTTTGAAGCGCTGAAGCGGAACACGCCGACGCTGCGTAAACAGCAGACCTACAAAAACCTTTACGGCAAAGAGATCACGACCATCAACAGCACGATCCCGATCGTAGTGGACGGAGAAACCGTTGCCGCAGTGGAAGTTGCCAAGGACATCACCAATATCCGGAAGATGTCCGACACCCTGTTGGAGCTGACAGAGGGAAAGCGCGAAAAAGCCTCCGATGCCGGAGAAAGGCCGCAGGGCGGCATCAAGCGCTATACCTTTGACGATATTTACGGAGAAAATCCGGCCTTTAAGGAAGTCATCACCCGCGCGAAAAAGGCGGCGATGAACGACGCGACAGTCTTTATTTACGGAGAGACCGGAACCGGTAAAGAACTGCTCGCGCAGAGCATCCACCATGCGGGCAAGCGCAAAGACCGGCCGTTTTTGGCGCAGAACTGCGCCGCGATTCCGGAAACCCTGCTGGAGGGCATCCTGTTCGGAACCGCCAAAGGCGGCTTTACCGGGGCAGTCGACCGCGCGGGACTCTTTGAGCAGGCAAGCGGCGGAACACTGCTTTTGGACGAGATCAGCGCTATGCCATATGATCTGCAGAGCAAGCTGCTGCGGGTGCTGCAGGAAAACTATATCCGCCGGGTCGGCGGTACGAAGGACATTCCGGTTCGAGTTCGCATCATCGCGACGGTTAACGAGCCGCCGGAGGAACTGATGGCGCAGGGGAAACTGCGCAAGGACCTGTATTATCGCTTGAATGTTGTCAATCTTTGGATCCCGGCACTCCGGGAGCGTCCCGACGACATTCCGGTGCTCGCGGAAGCGTTCCTACGCAAGCACAACAAGCGATTCGGCAAACAGCTTTGGTCCATCACCGACGCGGCGATCGAAAAACTGCGGCATTACGATTATCCGGGCAATGCCCGCGAACTGGAGAACCTGATCGAGCAGGCGGTATCCATGGCCGACCGGGAGCATGTCCTGACGGAGAAGATGCTGACCATGCCGCACTACGCCAGGCACGCGCAGACACCGGAGCGGCCTTATGACGTCAGCTGCCCGCTGCCTGACTATCTGGCGGAGGTCGAGGCACGGATCATCCGCGAGGCGATCATTGAAGCCAAAGGAAACATTTCCAAGGCGGCGGATACTCTGCAGATCAAGCGGCAGACATTGCAGCATAAACTGAAAAAATATCACATCAGCGGACAGTAAAAAAAGAGGAAACCAAATATGACATTGAAACGAAAAGAACAAAAAAACACCGCACCTTTCAAATCCATCATTCTTGCCCTGCTGCTCTGCGCTCTGATCGGGATCGGAGGATATTTTGCGGGCATGCGAACCGGAAACGGCGCGCACCATGAAATGTCCGCTGTCGTACTGCAAAACCAGATCACTGCCATGAGCGAACTGGGCACAATGACCTATGCTTATACAGAGCTCGGAAAATACAAGACACAAAACGAGTTTTACGGCGTAAAGCTGCCGTTTACGACCAGCAGTTTTATCTTGACCTATGATGGCGTGATCAAGGCCGGTATCGATATGAGCAAGGCAGAGGTCGCTGTCAGCGGCGACAAGGTGAAAGTGAGCTTGCCTCCGGCACAGATCCTTTCCCACGAGATTGATGAGGAGAGCGTACAGCTCTATGACGAAAAAAAGAGTATCTTCAACCCGTTTACGGTAAAGGACTATACGGAGTTCTACGCGGATCAAAAGAAAAAGGTCGAGGAAAAAGCCTTGGCAAAAGGCTTGCTCACGGAAGCGGAAAAACAGGCGCAGGTCATGCTCAAAGGACTTTTGACCGATGCGTCCGCAGACGGTTATGAGATCGAAGTCATCTGCAGCGGCGCCGCGTAACCGGAAGCAATTCGGGGGATACGTAAGACAAAAGAAAAATGTGCAGATCTGCGGCTTTGCGGTTTTGCGGGTAAAGCAGACACCTGCCAAAAAGGAATAAGCAAAAAACGAGAGCGATACGAGGAGAATGCGAAATGAAAGAAAAAATGGAAAAAACCAACGCCATGCGCAAGCTGGATGCGATGAAGATCAAATACAAGGAACACACTTATACCGATACGGACGCGATCAGCGGCGTGGAGGTCGCCGCCGTGCTCGGGCAGGAGCCGGACAAGGTTTTCAAGACCTTGGTCACACAGGGAAAATCCAAAAATTATTATGTGTTTATGGTTCCGGTCGCCGAGGAACTGGATCTGAAAAAGGCCGCCAAAGCCGTCGGTGAAAAATCGGTGGAGATGATCAAGTCGAAAGAACTGCTTCCGCTGACCGGCTACATTCATGGCGGCTGCAGTCCGATCGGCATGAAAAAATTCTTCCCGACGACGATCCATGAAACCGCGCCTTTGTATGACACCATCCTTTTCAGCGGCGGCCGGATCGGGTTCCAGATCGAGCTGCCGTTTGCGGATCTTACCAAGGTGATTCGTGTGCAGTGCGCGGATATTATCAAAGAATAACAAAACAGCGCTCACGACGGATTTCGGAAGAGGAAACCGTCGGCGAGCGCTGTTTTTCGATGCGTAAGATGTGTTTATTTTCCGAGGTACTCCTCGAGCGTGATACCCTGCTCGGTGATCTCGGCAGCGGCCTCAACGCCGACGTAGCGCAGATGCCACGGCTCGTAGTCGTAGCCGGTAATCTCGGTTTTGCCTTTCGGATAGCGGATGATGAAGCCGTATTCGCTGCAGTGGTCATTGATCCACTTGCCGTCTGGATAATCCGCGAAGTCCTGTTTGAGTCCCCAGCCCATAGACTTTGACGTGATATCGAGCGCGTAGCCGGTATGATGCTCACTGCGGCCGGCGTAGGCAGAACGGATATCCGCCGTTTTTTGTCCTTTGTTCTTCACGGCGTTTGCGTACAGCGTCTTTTGCGTCGCGTAAGTACGATAGGCGGAGCAGACTTTTAAGGAAAACCCCTCTTTCTTTGCGTCGCGGTACAACTTCAGATACGCGTCATAGGCGTCGGATTTTAGCTCGAGATTCTCCCAAGTTGTCAGTTTGTTGTCCATCACGACCATATCGGTCGGCTTGTAGCCCTTGCTGACAGCGTGGAGTTTGTTGACCAGCACGAAAAGATCGCCGTCATCTTTTTTGCGGACATCCAGAACCTCCGGAATGCCGTACATATCGAAGTCTTTCCAAGGCGCGGACGGATCGGTGACCGTAACGTTTGCGGAAGGTTTGTTCGGATCGGCCTGCGCTGCCGGTTTCTTGCTGCCGGAATCCGCGGAGTCAGAATCCGGTTCTTCTGCCGGCTGTGGATCCTTGTCCGCCGGATCCGGCGTTTCCGTGTTCGGCTGCTGCGGCTCTGTTTCCGATTGCTGCGGATCATCGACGCTGATCGCCGGATCCGGGTCTGTGCCGGAGACCGGGCTTGCGGCATCCGAACATCCGCAGAAGCAGATAACGACGGTGCCCGCCAGGAGCAGTAATAAAATCGTAAGCAAATGTTTTCCTCTCATTTCCAATTTTCTCCCCTTCGTCTATGCAGAAGCGTTTGTTTTGTGACCGAAAATGACCACGTTCTTATTTTACCACAGAGTCCAACCCTTTTGCTATCGAAAAGGGAAAAAATAAATTCCTGCCCCCTGCGTTTATTTCTCAGTTGCACAAGGCACTACCTTCTAAGAATGAGCACCACGCCGCATCGGAGGTTGACATCGCGAGAAAAAAGGATTAACATAAATAGGGCGAAATGAGGGGGATGTTGTCGAAGCATGCCCCTTTGCTGTTACAGTACAGCACATTGCCGGATGCAGTCCGGCAGTAAGCCTGATTTTACAAAACCGGAGTGATGTGACATGAAAAAAATCGAAATTGATATGTTTAAGGAATATGTCGGCAAGCTGATCTTTCGTTGCTGTGTATTTTTGGCAGTGCTGCTGGCGTATATTTTCGCGCCGGATTATTTTGACCTGATCCTGACCCAAAAGGTGGAGATGAAGTGGCTGCTTTCGGGACTTTCGGCGGAACAGATCCACGGAATCCTCAGACAGTACAATATCCTTTGGGTCTATGTGGTGTGGGCCATCCTGATGGCGAGCATGGTACTGCAAATGATCCCGCAGAACAAGCGTATCACGATGGGCAGCAAAAAGGGCTTTGCGAGTCATTACCGGCGGGCGGAACATTTCAGCGAGTTGGAGTTGTACCGTTACGTCCAGAAGAACAATCTGGCAGCAATCTGGGTGCTGCTGGTATGGCTGAGCTTCAATGCGATCTTTGGCATTTTGTACGTGGCGGACATCATCGAGACGAAGGAACTGATCCTCCTGTCCGTATTCTACTATGTCAGTGATTTGATCTGCGTGGTCATCTGGTGCCCGTTCCAGAATTACATCATCAAGAACCGTTGCTGTGTGAACTGCCGCATTTTTAACTGGGGCTATTTCATGATGTTCACGCCGATGCTGTTCATTCGTAACTTCTTCACCTGGAGTTTGTTCTTTACCAGCATTGTGCTGATGCTGCGCTGGGAGATCACCCTGCTCAAGCATCCGGAGCAGTTTTGGGAGGGTTCCAACGACGCCCTGAAGTGCGAAAACTGCAAAGACAAGATCTGTAAATTCAAAAAACCGAAGTATTTCAAGTAGTCGATGCGGGCAGCAGACAGGTTCAGCAGTGAGGATCATGCGGAGACCTTGCGAAAAACTGCGATTTTCGCCTTTTCCTCCGAAAGAAAGGGTGGATAATCCTTGCAAATCGTGCTATGATAGTAGCATATACAGAAAAAATAAGGGGACGAGCAAATGGCAGAAACCAATTTTATCTACAGCATCATCGAGAAAGATTTAGCGAACCATAAATACGGGGACAGACCGATCTACACGCGTTTCCCACCGGAGCCGAACGGCTACCTGCACATCGGGCACGCGAAGTCGATCTGCCTGAACTTTTCAACGGCGGCCAAGTACGGCGGCAAGTGCAACCTGCGCTATGACGACACCAATCCGGTCAAGGAGGATATGGAATATATCAACGCCATCGAGGAGGACGTACGCTGGCTCGGATTCGAGTGGGACAAGCGCCTGTGGGCTTCGGACTACTTTGATAAGATGTACGAAGCGGCAGTAGAGCTCATCAAGAAAGGCAAGGCTTATGTCTGTGATCTGACGCCGGAGGAGATCAAGGAATACCGCGGTACCTTGACAGAGCCGGGCAAGGAGAGCCCGTATCGGAATCGCAGCGTGGAAGAGAATCTTGCGCTGTTTGAAGAAATGAAAGCAGGAAAATACGCGGACGGCGAGAAAGTGCTGCGCGCCAAGATCGACATGGCGTCGCCAAACATCAATCTCCGAGATCCGATCATTTACCGCATCGCGCATGCGACGCATCATAATACCGGCGACAAGTGGTGCATCTATCCGATGTATGACTTCGCGCATCCGATCGAGGATGCGATCGAGGGTATTACGCATTCGATCTGTACGTTGGAATTTGAGGACCACAGACCGCTGTACGACTGGGTACTGGCGGAGATCGGCTGGTGGCCGCAGCCGCCGCAGCAGATCGAGTTCGCACGTCTGAACCTGACCAATACCGTGATGTCCAAGCGTTATCTGAAACGTCTGGTGGACGACGGCGTGGTAGACGGTTGGGATGACCCACGGATGCCGACCATCGCGGGCATTCGCCGCAGAGGCTATACGCCGGAAGCGATCCGCAGATTCTGCGAGGAGATCGGGGTGTCCAAGGCGAACAGCACCGTGGATGTTTCTCTGCTGGAACACTGCGTGCGCGACGACCTCAAAGAAAAAGTCGAGACACGCAACGTGGTCTTTGATCCGATCAAGGTCATCATCACCAACTACCCGGAGGGTCAGAGCGAACTCTGCGAAGTGGAAAACAATCCGGCAGTACCGGAAATGGGTGTGCGTCAGGTTTCCTTCTCCAGAGAAATCTGGGTAGACGGCGAGGACTTCATGGAAGTGCCGGCGAAGAAATATTTCAGACTGTTCCCGGGCAACGAGGTACGCCTCAAGGGCGCTTATTTCGTGACCTGCCAGGAAGTCATCAAGAACGAAGACGGTTCGATCAAGGAGCTACACTGCACCTACGATCCGCAGACCCGCTCGGGCAGCGGATTTGAGGGTCGCAAGGTCAAGGGGACGATCCACTTTGTGGACGCGCAGACCGCGGTGCCGATCAAGATCCGCCAGTTCGACTACCTGATGCACGAAGACGAAAACGGCAAGATGGTGGCGAACGAGGACACCATGCGTGAGATCACCTGCTACGCGGAGCCGAAAGTGCTTGAAGCTGAGGCCGGCGAACGCTTCCAGTTCTTCCGTCACGGCTACTTTGTCGCAGACTCCAAGTTATACGGCGAAGGCAATCCGGTCTTCAACGAGATCATCGGCCTCAAGAGCAGCTGGAAAAAATAGAAAACCGAAAAAACAACAAAAAGAATAAAGGGATTTTCACAGGTAAAACGACTTGGGAAAGTCCTTTTTTTGTTGGATTTTTCGCATAGAATATGATAAAATAAAAACAATGTATAACGAAACGTGGTTCAAACAGATGGAGGAGGACAGTCGGAATGAAAAAACGATGGAAACAACTGAAAAGAGCAGCTTGCCTGTGCCTGATGGTGGCAGTCCTGGTGACCCTTCTGCCGCAGGGATTCGGGCACGCGCAGAGCGCGGACGCGGCGAGCGTCAAGTCGATCGGGAGCGCGGCGGCGCTGCGCAGCGCGCTGACATCGTCAAAGAGCGGATCTTACCGCTTAACGGCGGATATCAGCGGACTGACCAAGGCGATCGTGGTTAAAAGCAAAACCAAAAGTCTGGATCTGAATGGGTATAGCATCAAGGGCAAGGATCAGACAACCGGACTGATCACGGTCAAGGGTGGCAAGCTGACCATCAACGACAGCCGTGGCGGCGGACAGATCCGCAACACCCGGGATCAGGACGCGATCGGCTGCGCTTCCGGCACCTTGATCATCAATGGTGGCACATTCCGCGGGAAGTATTATGCGATGTACAATACCGGCGGCAAGACAACGATCAACAGCGGCAACTTCCGCGGCGCGCAATGCGGCATTAAGCAGGTGGAAGGCACGCTGAACCTTCAAGGCGGCACCCTGCAGGGTGAGAGCGGCTTGACGCTTTTGGGAACCTCCAAAACGAAGGTCAACATCACCGGCGGCGAGCTGAGCGGAACCTATAGCGGCTGCGACGCGAACGGCGGCAAGCTGACGATCAGCGGCGGCACTTTCGTGGGCGAAAAGTCCTGCGGTCTGGCGGGATTTTCCGGGAAATACGGGACGGATATCAGCATCAGCGGCGGTAGCTTCCACGGCTACGACGCGCTTGCGGTGCAGGGGAATGTGAACCTGACCGTGACGGGTGGCAGCTTTACCGGCAGTCATACGGATTTGACGATTTATAACACCTTCCGTGGCGAACGCGAGATCGACCAGAGCCTGTTTGCGAACATCTGGGATGACAGTCCGGCCGGCCACGGCGTTTATGAGACTGCGTTCAAGCGCGTGCCGGTCACTTATACCGCGGGCATGACCGTCAGCGACGCGGATACGCTGTATTCGCTATATGTCCAGGCGCAGGAAAAGCTTTTGCCGCATCTCAAGATTCGTACATCTGAGCATCTGTACGAGGTTCTGAACGTATACGGCACGGCATGGAACCTGTCCTCTGCCGACACACAGACGAATTCCTCGATTGAAAACGGGATGGCGGACATTGACGTGCAGTTTGACTATTGCACAGAGTTTGAAGTGGAGCGTCTGATCTGCGATCCGAAGGTCAAGACGAACGCATCGGCCAAGGCGGTCAAGTATTATAAGAAGATCTGCAGCATCACGAAGACTGCGACCAAGGGCTGCAAGACGAAAAAAGAAAAAGTCAGAGCCATCAACCGCTACATAGTCAAACATTATTCCTACGACAATCAGTACCGGCAGGCATCCTATAGCTTCCTGGGTCTTTTGGACAACAAGAAAGCAGTCTGCCAGGGCTTCGCGGAGCTGTTCCGCATGATGGGGTTGCAGGCTGGCATCGAAACACAGTCCATCGGCGGTACGGCGACCTCCGGACCGGGCAAAAAGGATTTTGAGACACATATGTGGAACCGCAGCAAGATCGGAAGCAAGTGGTACTATACCGATGTGACTTACAACGAGGGCACCGGCACCAACAAGTTCCTGCTTTTGAGTAAAAAGAGCTTTTACGGAAAAGGGTACCATTATCGTTAGTGGTCTGTAAACGTGGCATGCAGCAGCATAAGGATAGCAAGAAAAAAAGAAAGCATGCATCGGCTCCCGTAGCAGCGCCCCCCAGCGGCGGGAAACGCCGCAAGGGCGGCCGCGGGAAATACGATGCATGCTTTTGGAATTCACGTGTTTGACGCGCTGACGCGCTGATACACTTTGCGTAGCGCAGCGTGTCTGCGCGGCTAGTAGATGTCGAGCATGGTCAGCAGGCTTTGGACGCGATAATCGTAGGCTGCGTAATCCTTGAGTTCAAGGCGAAAGCCCGGGTTGATATTGTCATTCGGGTATTCTGCGCTCCAGCCCGCGAGGGTCACGCTTTGTGTATGCGACGCGCCGTCTGCATCGCGGTAGGTCCACTTGATCTCGCCGCAGTTTTCGATCAGGGCGATCAGTGCATAGGCATAGGAGCGCATCTTCTGGTTATAAATCTTGTCATAGCCGTCTGCCCAGGGCCGGTCAAAGATCAATTCCCAGCTGTGCGGATATTCAAATCCTTCGGATTCCTCCGTGTACAGCTTGTTGGTGTAGCTCCCGATCGTTTCGCCGACGCCGAGGATATTTGCGAGCCGCTGGTCGGCACTGATATCACCGATAAACGGGTTGCGTGCTGCGTACAATGCCTTGGCTTTTTTGGTGATCAGGCCGCTGCGGTCGATGGTGTCGCCTTTGATGTTGATGGCTGCGGGCTGCATCTCGTCGGCTTCGGTATCATAGGTGACCGGCACTTCTACCCGGAAAGTGCGCGCCTGATGGAAACGTGAGAGCGGCACAGCGTAGACGATGACGTCGAGGCCGTCAGCGGTCTCTTTGAGTTTGTAGTGTGAGAATGCCAGTCCGCTGCTGTTTTCGATCCAACAGTTGAGTACAAGTGTTTCGGCCGTGACGTGAGAAAAATTCCGGGTCTCTCCGTTTTCATCAATATAGGTCTCGGTTTCTGTTACGCGAGAGTCCGTATCAGTCGTCATCATCATATGGAAATCGTCGATCGGGCTGCCGTACAGGTAAATCTTGGTCCAGATACCGAAACCGGTCAGAAGCAGCACCAGGATCGCCGCGATCAGGATCCGTTTGCGATTTGTGCTGCGGATCTTTTTCAGGTAATCGATCTCCGGAAAATCTCCGTTGCCGGATCCTTCGGATTTTGCGACATCTTTTGCGTCTCCGGCGCTCCCTGTCTGCATGGCTTGATAGGCAGCGGAACAGGTCGGACATTCCGCCAGATGTGCTTCGACCGTCTCGCTGCTCGCGGGACTGGTCAAACCGTCCGCGTAGGACGGCAGTAAGTCCTGGACGATATCACAAGGTAATTTTATCATTTTATAGAAACCCCCTTTTGTAATTTTTCTTTGCCGCGGTAAAACGTAACGCGTGCCCAGTTCTCCGTATGCTCCATGATCTGTCCGATCTCCTTAAAAGAAAGATCCCCCATCAGACGCAGGTACAGGACCTCACGCATCGGATCTTCGAGCTTATGGAGCGCCTGCATCAGGCTCAGGGTGTCGAGTTTCGCGATGCAGACCTGTTCCGCAGACGGAGTCTGCAGGTCGTCCGGCGAAAGACTTTCTTTGCGCCTATTTTGCTTTGCCAAATGACGGCGCCAGACATTATTCGCGATCCCGCAGAGCCAGGTGCTGACGCTGCTGTCGCCGCGAAACCGATACGCCGCGCGCAGCGCTTGATAGAAGGTTTCCTGTGTCAGCTCTTCGGCAAGATCCGCATCCGCGCATTTCGCAAACAAGAATCCGTAGATCATGCGCGAATGCTCTCGATAAAGTTCCTCCATGCAGCACGCCTCCTTTCCCTCTTTTTTCGTTTGCTGTCATATAATAAGTAACACGAAAAGCGGTTTCGTTACAAGAAAAAAATATTTTTTGCACAAAAAAGGTTCGCCGGCAGAAAGCTTCGAGAAGCATCTGCGGCGAACCTTATTATGATCATGATTATGATCACGGAATGTCGAAATTTGCCGAATGTGTCGAATGTGTCAAGCGGCGCAGGACATTTGGCCTGTGCCTGATGGGCAAAGCCGTGCGGACTATGCGCTCTACAGCAGCGGCAGTTTATTGAGGATGATCGTAAAGATGACCATGCCGAACAGCGCAAACGGATAGGTTGCGCCGTATCCGGCGCCCGGTTCGTCGCTGCCGACCGCGTCGGTCGCCGCGCCGAGACCCGGTGTGGAAGTCATACCGCCGCAGATCGCGCCGGATAACATGATCCAGTTGAGCTTGAACAGATAGCGTCCGACCAAAAATCCGACCATGATCGATACCGCGCCCACGAACAGGCTGACAAGCGCCAGGGTAATGCCGGAACCGGTCAGCGCGGCCACGGCCCCGTAGCCGTAGTTCAGACCGACGATCGCCAAAAAGAAGGCCAGGCCCAGTTCCCGGATGATGCCTAATACCTTGGTATCCATGCGGAACGAGATCGGTCCGATCTTGCCGATATAGCCAAGCAGCAGCGCGCCGATCAGAACGCCGCCGGTGGATTCCAGACTGACATAACCGAGCGGCCCCATGTAGATCTTGATCGAGCCGATCAGATAGCCGACAAAGCAGACCAGCGCGAACGAGATGATGCTGAACTCAGTCGTCGGTATCTCCCGAACGCCCTGGATATTGCGGGCAGCTTCCATTTCCAGCCGATACTTTTTCTTTTCTTCCTCCACGTCAAATTTGAAAATGACATTGAGGAAGTTGACAGCCAGAATGACGATGATGACGCCGAACGGATAGCCGACCGCCGAACCGATGCCAACCTGCGCGGTAGCCTGATTGACGAAATCCAGTTTCATTTCCTGCGTCAGGGACGCGGTGTTCTCCGCGGTCAAGCCGCTGTATTTTTCGTTGAGCGTGAGCACGCGGATCAAGGACTGTCGATCCAAGTCGGAAGCCTGCTCGTAGCGATCCGCCAAGTCCGTGGCCTGGATCTCCGCGGTTTCCAGTGCGGAAGCCAGCCCCGGGGAGCTGGTCATCGCGCCGGTATAAACGCCGGTCACGGCATACTGGTTCGTGTCCTTGCAGAACGCCGTGCAGGCGTAGGTTGCACCTGCTCCGACAAAGGTGATCAAAAGACCGAGTACCACAAATTTGGCGCCGTATTTTTTGAGGACAATGCCGAGGTCTTTGGCTGCCAGCAGCCCGACGGCAGCCACGAAAACGATCAGAGCCGCCGAAAAGAAGTACGTGTTGACGACTTTCCCACCGTTGCCTGTCATGATCTGAACCGCGGCTTTCCAGCCGGCTGCCGATTCATCCCCGGCAAGATAGAGCTTTTGGGCAAAGCCGTAAACCGCCCAGCCGATAGCTAGTCCCACAAACAAGGCTCCGGAGGTGCCGAAGCTGAATTTGCCGAATTTGATCTTGCCGAATAACAGGCCGAGGGTAATGGTGATGAACATCAGCACGAACGGATTGAGCATCAGGCTGATGGCATCGAATTTTATAATTTGCATGGTAGAATCTCCTTGTTAAAAAGCAAACATTTACCCAAACATTATACCAAAACGGAAAAATTTCTCAAGCAAATACAAGGCAAAAAAAGCGTAAAGAATGTTCTATTTTTGTATCTCCGGGGACAAACCCGAAATCCGATCGATGCATGACAATTCTTTGAAATTTTTTTGGATAGTGAGGCAGGTAGGGTTTTTGCGCAAAAGAAAACGGCGGCTGCCGTTTCCGATAGCCGCCGCAGGGTTTTGCCCTTTTGTTATCTGTGATACGTTTTCTTTTTGGTTACAACCGTCGTGCCGATGGCTGCGCCGCCGCTGACAAGCAGGAGAGCAAACCACAGAAGCACATGGCTGTTGTCGCCGGTCTTCGGAACTTCGTTCGGATTGTCGTTCGTCTTTGCCGGCTTTGTCGGTTTAGATGGTTTTTCCGGTTTTGTCGGCTGATCCGGATCAACAGCAGGCTCTTCCGCGTCCTTCGTGTAGGAGTTGGTGATCGTTACGTTCTTACCGCCGTAGGCCAGCGTGAAATGGTTAGTGCTGAATGTCTGAGCGGACTGAGTGTAACCCTCGACCGCAGGCGCGGTTTCCGTAAGCGTGTACTCACCGACAGGAAGCTTTATGCTCTGCGTTTCATTCGCGCGCAGCGACATGGTCTTGCTGGTTCCGTTTTTGCCTGTGATGGTTACCGTAACCACATAGTTCGCCGGGATGCTGTCAAGCCCCTCAACCTTCTTGGTGATGGTCAGATCATACTCGCTCTGCGTCGGCGGATACCATGGGGTAGGAGGTGTCTGCTTTTCCCACTGTGCGGTGTAAGTGACATTGCCGGTTACGGTGTCGGTAACTGTCGGATTCCAGCCGGTGAACTTGTAGCCCTCACGTGTCGTGCTACCGCTGAAAGCAGGGGTCTTGTCGCCGGCCTTGAGGTCTCCGGTAACCTGATCTTTGAAGACCTCCTCACCGTCCACGCCATCGGTGTAGGTAACCGTGTACTTCTGATCCGGTTGCGGATCAGGTTCAGCACAGGTGACCTGGAAGACAACAGGAAGCGTACCGCTCGTCACGGTTACATTGGCCGTAGCGTAGCTGCTGTCAAATTCGACCACGATGGTTCTTGTTGCCGTTTCTCCGTCAGCAAGCCGGTGGGTCACCTCGGTGTCCTTATTGTAGCGGTCAATATACTTCGCTGCTTCAACAGTGATGGTGGAAGTGAACTTGCCTTTTTCACCCTCCAAGGTGACAGCGGAGTACCCG
>ERZ808240.2083-NODE-2083-length-22980-cov-45.564318_pt1 | contig 22980 bp, 18 predicted proteins | sample MGYA00521084_ERZ808240 | MGnify/ENA primary metagenome ERZ808240 (study PRJEB31516, sample SAMN03275571) | gut metagenome | biome: mammalia-associated habitat; material: feces | host: Papio cynocephalus | place: Kenya | collected 2012-08-06 ...
ATCAAACCGCTTCTGTTCGGTGGGGACAAACCATTACCGGAAGCGCTGATCCAGGCAGTCCAGACTGTTGCAATGGAAGCAGCGAAGGAAGCAGCCAAAGAGGCTGCAAAGCAGGCAGCACAGGAAGTGGCACATGAAGCAGTAGAAGCCATTAAAGAAATGACGCCTGCCAAAGAGGTTGCTGAAGAAGAAACAGAAGCAGAAACCATTAAGGAAGAAGAAACACTTGTAAAAGAGCCGGAACCGATGGTAGAGAAGCAGATCACCGGTCAGCTCAGCTTTGCGGATATTATGGCAGAATGGGAAGAAACCAAGAAAGCCAATGAAGAAAAGCATTTACAGGAAATGAAACAACGGGTCTTAGAGCAGACAGGTCCTCTCTTATCGGATTTTGATGCAGCGGCAAGAGCCAGTGTACAGTCAGATCTGGATATGATCAATCCGGTTCTTGATGTATTTTCCGATACAGATGATCTTGCTACGGAAGTAGAAGATGCATTGAAAGAAGAGTCGGCAGAAGAAAAGACTGAGACAGAAGAACCTGTTGAACCGGAAGAACCTGTCATAGAAGATATCGATCTGCCTGAAGAGGAATCCGTAGAAGAGATCGTTACATCTGTGGAGCAGACAGATTATGTGGCAGAACCTGAACAGGAAGAATCTGCAGCAGAAGCTGAAACAGAAGCTGTTTCAGATAATGAAGCAGCATCAGACGAAGAGTTACAGGATCGTCCGAATAAATTTAATACAGCAGAGATCAATGGTCTGGAAGCCAAGCTGATGACAGCGCTTGAAAACCAGCATTATGACACAGGCAATATGCAGGTACAGGCACTGGAAGAAGAAATGGAACAGTCTGAAAGTGATTCCAAGCCTGAGGATTATATCTCATTATCTGAGATTGAAAAGCAGCAGAAAGCTGCTCTGGCAGAAAAACAGGAAGAAAAATCAAATGATCCGGAGAAACGTACACTGACAAAAGCAGAAAAAGAAATGTTTGGTGCGATCGCACAGACAAAAGAGCTGCAGGAACAGATCGCTTATGCACTGGATACTATTTCACTTGTTCCGTTTACCGGTAATGTGATCATTACGGGAGATAAAGGAACAGGCGCTTTGACGATCGCACAGAATATTGCGCTGGATATGCAGTCAAACAAAGCTTTTACCGGAAAAACAGAAACTCTGACAGCAGAGGAGCTGAATCAGAAAGATATCATGACATTATTTGAAAAAACAGCAAACGGTGCGATTATTGTCGATCATGCAGGTGACATTAAGCAGTCTGTATGCCAGAGCATGTTAAAAGTATGTGACGAAATGCAGGGAAAGGGCATTTTACTTATTCTGACAGATACAAAGCAGGATATGGATCGTCTGATCCGTACAAATCCAAAAATACAGGATTACTTTAATGTAAAGATAGATATCCAGGTTCTGGATAATGACGGACTTGTAAATTTTGGACGGGAATATGCAAGAGAACAGGAATATTCCATTGATGATATGGGTGTTCTGGCACTTTATAACCGGATTGAGGAAAAACAGACAAACGAACATGCGGTTACGGTAGAAGAGGTAAAAGAGATCATAAATGAAGCAATCAGCCATGCAGACAAAAAGAACCTCTCCCATTTTATGGATGTTGTTTTTGCAAAGCGGTATGACAAAGAAGATATGATCGTATTAAGAGAGAAGGATTTTATCAAAAAATAGAAAAGGGGTTAAGGTATGACAGAAAGCAAAAAACAGGAATGTCCGTTTATGATCACCGAGGCAGACGCTTATCTTTTTGCGCAGGGCACACATTATGAAATCTATGAGAAAATGGGTGCACATGAGGCAGAAATAAATGGACAGAAGGGAGTTTACTTCGCAGTATGGGCACCAAATGCCAAATATGTGAATGTGATCGGTTCCTTTAATAACTGGGATATCTTCAAGGATAATATGGAGCGTATTTCAGAGGGAGGTATTTTTGCATTATTTATTCCGGGCGCAAAGGTTGGGGATATGTACAAATATGTGATCACGACAAGTGATGACAGAAAGTTATACAAGGCAGATCCTTACGGTAATTATGCACAGCTCAGACCAGATAATGCGTCTATTGTAACAGATCTTTCCGGCTTCAAATGGACAGATTCCGTTTGGCAGACAGAAAAACAGACAAAAGATGTTTTAAAAGAGCCTATGGCAATTTATGAATGTCATATCGGTTCCTGGATGAAGCATCCGGTCAGTGATCCGGAAAAAGAAACCGGATTTTACAATTACCGCGAATTTGCGGATCGTTTTGTAGAATACTGCAAGGATATGAAATATACGCACGTAGAGCTGATGGGAATTGCAGAGCATCCGTTTGACGGTTCCTGGGGCTATCAGGTCACAGGCTACTATGCACCGACTTCCCGTTACGGAACACCGGAAGATTTCATGTATCTTGTCAATACCTTACATAAACATCATATCGGTGTTATTCTGGACTGGGTTCCGGCGCATTTTCCAAAGGATGATTTCGGTCTGGCGAATTTTGACGGAACATGCCTGTATGAGCATCCGGATGCCAGAAGAGGAGAGCATCCCGACTGGGGAACAAAGATCTTCAACTATGGCAGACATGAAGTCAGCAACTTCCTGATCGCCAACGCCATGTTCTGGGTCAATAAATTCCATATTGACGGACTCAGGGTAGATGCGGTAGCTTCCATGTTATATCTGGATTACGGAAGGGAAAACGGACAGTGGCTGCCAAATGAATTCGGTAATAATAAAAATCTGGATGCGATCGAATTTTTCCGTCATCTGAATTCCATGATGAAGAAAAAATATCCGGGCACAATGATGATCGCGGAAGAATCCACTGCATGGCCGCTTGTAACAGGTGATCCAAAGGAAGGCGGACTTGGTTTTACTTTTAAATGGAATATGGGATGGATGCACGATTTCTGTTCTTATATGAGCCTGGACCCGATCTTCAGAAAAGACAATCATTATAAGCTGACATTTGCCATGAGCTATAACGAAAGCGAAAATTATATTCTGCCGCTTTCCCATGATGAGGTTGTACATCTGAAATGTTCCATGCTCAATAAAATGCCGGGCTTTTATAAAGACAAATTTGCAAATCTGCGTGTAGGGTATACCTATATGTTTACCCATTGCGGTAAGAAGCTTCTGTTTATGGGACAGGATTTCGGACAGGACTGTGAATGGTCGGAGGAAAGAGAGCTGGAATGGCATTATCTCGAGGATAAAGAGCACAGCTCCATGAAATATTACACACAAAAGCTCCTGGAGATCTACAACAAATATCCTTGTCTTTCTGAAAACGACAATAACTGGAAGAGCTTTGAATGGATCAATGCGGATGACAAAGACAGAAGCATTTACAGTTATATAAGAAAGTCAGAAAATGGCAGAAATAATATTCTGGTTGTTCTGAATATGACACCAATGGAAAGAAAAGATTATCAGGTCGGTGTTGACAAAAAGAAGAAATACAAATTGCTTTTAAACAGCGATGATATTGATTTTGGCGGAAACGGTAGTGTGATCCCGAAAGAGGTTACCGCAAAAGCAGTGAAATGTGACAACAGACCATATTCCCTGACATTTGACCTGCCGGCTTACGGTGCTGTATTATTCCTGTTTTAAACAGCATTCTCTTTAGAAAAAAGAAAAAGAATCCGAAATAAAAGGTAAGCACATTGTGCTTACCTTTTTTAATGAAGATAGTCATCAACAGAAAGAGGATCCTATGAGAATTAACTTTACGAATATACAGGTCAACCAGGAAAAAGAAATACCGAAGACGCAGGCAGCAGAGAAAAAAGAAACAAAATCTGCTGCTGTATTTGCTGCAAATCCGTTTTCACAGACAAAGACAAAACAGGGTATTTACGATAAACAGGGAAAAACAATGGAGGATATCCAGGCAGAGACATTGGTCGTGGATACTGCTTCTTTAAAAGATTATATGACAGTCATGGCAAATACCATGTCCGCGGATGATTATCAGGCACTTGTAAAGGACGGTGTGAATCCGGGCAGAATAGAAGCAGGTGACGCTGTTACGATCATGGATCACATTAAGGCAGAAATGGCAAAAGCAGGCACTGTGATCACAGGTTTTAACAGCAGTGATGATTTTTCACTGGATAAGCTGACAGCACTTTCTAATGATCCGGGCTATGCACAGAGTCTGATGGCAGCATTTTCCGAAAATGATATTCCGCTTACGGAAGATAATGTCAGGGAAGCAGTGGATGCGAAAGATCTTGCCATGCAGATCGGTGATGTGACAGATGACATGAAGCAGTATCTTTTGGAGAATGAACTGCCGGTTACGATCGAAAATACTTATAAAGCGAAATTTGCCGCTACTTATCAGCAGCAGGAAAAAAATCAGGCAGTGGAAGCAGATCCTGCATTTGCCAGGCAGATCGACAGTGTGATAGAAGAAGCAGGGCTGGCTGCTGATGAACAGACAAAAGCAGATGGTATGTGGCTTGTTGCAAGAGACGTTCCGCTGACAGCAGAGAATCTTCTGCTGCTGCGGGATATGAATCATATGGAGCAGGGGAATGAAGCTGCTATAACAGAAAAAATAGTGGAAGCATTAAAAGAAGGAAAATCACCGAAAGAAGCACTTCTTGCCGGTGAAAGTCTTTTGGAAAAGGCAGAAAAGATCATAGATACAGCTAATTCCATTTGTGACGAGGCTGTTGATAAGGTTGTTTCTAAGGGACAGACCTGCAATATCCGTAATCTGGCAAAAGCGCAGGCAGATCTGGAGATGCAGCAGAAAGCAGCAGTTTCATCCGGAGATGTTGCAAAAGCGGATATGCAGCTGTCAGGGCAGCAGATCCATGCAAGACGCGTCATGGAAGAAGTACGGCTTCAGATGACAGTCAGAGCCAATCTGCTCCTTTTGCAGAGTGATTATGCGATTGATACACAGCCGATTGAAGAACTTGTGGAAAACCTTAAGAAAATAGAACAGCAAAGTGGAGAAACTATGGGAATTTCTCTTCCGGATGAAGCGATGGATGCGGTCTGGAAGGAAAACAGCCATAAAATTGCGCAGATCGGTCAGATGCCCGCAGCAATTCTTGGTCCGATCGGCAGACAGATCGGCAGTTATCAGCTTTCCGGTATTTATGAGGCAGGTCTGAGCCGTCAGAGCCAGTACCGGAAGGCAGGAGAAAGCTATGAAGCACTGATGACACAGCCAAGAGCGGATCTGGGAGATTCCATCAAAGATGCGTTCCGGAATGTAGATGATCTGCTTGCGGAAACCGGAATGGAAGCTACAGATGCAAACAGAAGAGCTGTCCGTATTTTAGCTTATAACCGGCAGGAGATCACAAAAGAAAATATCGAAGAAATCAGATATGCGGACGCAAAGCTGAAGAACCTGCTTTCTGAAATGACACCTGCAAAGACGCTGCAGATGATACGGGAAGGTGTCAATCCACTGGAGGAGACAGTGGATGAGCTGACCACTTATCTGCAAAATCAGCAGACAGACTATGTGGACAATGAAGAAAGATTCAGCCGGTATTTATATAAGCTGGAGCAGGAAAAATCCATTTCCGCAGAAGAAAGAGCTTCTTATATCGGTATTTACCGTCTGATCCGTCAGATTGAAAAGGGAGACGGAAAAGCGATCGGAACAGTTGTTGCAAACGGGCAGGAGCTTAGTTTTTCCAATCTGCTTTCCGCTGTCAGAACAGGACAGAAAAAGAAAGTGGATGTAAAGGTAGATGATGATTTTGGTCTGCAGAAGGAAGTACTGCAGAAGGGAGAAAGCATTTCCGACCAGATCGACAGTTATTATCAGTATCAGGCAAAGGAACTTTATGATGCACTTTCCATGGAAAGCGTTCAGACGGAAATGGAAAGTATTTCTATCATGCAGAGCAGGGAAGAGCTCATGCAGATGCGGGAGGATCTGACAGCGCAGGAGCCTGTAGTTGAATTCCTGACAGCGTTTGGGCAGCCTGTGCATGCACAAAACATGGCGGCGGCAAAACAGATGTTAAATAACCGCGGAGATATGTTCAGAAAAGTAAAGGATGCAGAGTCCGGAATGAAAGAAACGGATGTTTTCCCGGATGTTGATGCTGCTTTTGAAGAGCTGTTATCTCATTTTAACGACGTCGAGGAAGCAAAGCAGTCTTATGAAGACTTTACCGATACGATGCAGGAAGCGGTGGAAGAGGCTGTTTATGAGCAGTCGGATCTGCTGGATATCAAAGCACTTTCTCTGGTTGCCAAGCAGCTTTGTTTATCGTCTCATCTGGCAAAAGAGGAAAGCTATGAAATGCCGGCCGTGATACGCGGAGAGCTGACAAGTGTTACTGTAAGGTTCCGTCATACAGAGCAGAAAGAAGCTTCTGCATCTTTACAGGTGACTTTGACGGACGGAGAGATCATATCTGCAAAGTGCAGACAGGAAAATGGCAGAATAACGGGATATATCGGCTGTAACAGAGAAGATACATTGCAGAAATTACAGGAAAAAGAGGAAGATTTTAAACAGTCGGTTCTTTTGGAAACGGGATATTCTGCCGATATTACTATTGTATATAGTCAGGATATCAAAAATTCTTATTATGATACGGAGCAGCCTGCAGGGAAGCAGATGCTTGCAAATACACAAAACCGGTCAGAAGAGGTACAGGGAAGTCATACTTCTGCAAACGGCCTGTATCAGACGGCAAAACAGCTGATCAGACTGTTAACGGAATTATAAGCAGAAAGGTGAACAGGTATGAAGATCAATTACAATGCATCAGCAGTTGTAGCAAATGCAGCACTGGCAGTCAATGAAAAAAAGTATAATGTTTCAACAGAGAGATTATCAACAGGTTATAAAGTAAATCATGCAAAGGAAAATCCATCCGGAATCGCGATCGCAAAGCGTATGAATGCACAGCTCAAAGGACTTTCCCAGTCCAAGGATAATGCAAGTACGGCAGTTTCCGTTGTCAGTACGGCAGAAGGTGCACTTACCGAAATGCAGTCCATGGTACAGCGTATGAATGAGCTTTCCGTACAGGCAGCAACAGGAACAAAGACAGATTCCGACAGAGAATCCCTTCAGGCTGAAATAAAAGAGCTGAAAGAAGAGATCGAACGTATGAAAAATGATACGGAATTTAACGGTAAAAAGCTGTTAAACGGTGATTGCGATCTCAAGGGATATGCAGATGCGAAGGGCATAAAGGTAAGCTATTATTCCGATGAGACACCGGTTGCAAATTATAAGTTCAGCCTGGTAGATCCGATCCCGCTTGATCAGGACGGAAATGTAGATCTGCAGGATGGCAGTGTGACACTTTTACAGGATGGCAGTGAAAATGCATTCCCGGCGGATGCCAAGATCTCTTATGACGGTGACAAAGTAACCGTCACAGCGTCAAATGAATTTGAGATTACATTTAAAGTAGATAAAAATGTTACCACGACAAGCCAGGATGGCAGCATTTCACTTGATATCACAGGCATCGGTGCCATGCGTGTCCAGATCGGTGCCAATGAAGGACAGGTGCTTGAGATCCGTATTCCGGAGGTTTCTCTGGATACACTCGGTCTTTCCGATATCGATATTTCCACAAAGGAAGGCGCACAGCGTGCAATGGACGCCTCCAAGCAGGCAAATGCTTTTATTTCTTCTGTCAGATCCAGGATCGGTGCTTATGAAAACAGACTGGAGCATACACAGAGCAGTCTTGGTGTAACAGAAGAAAATGTGACAAGTGCATTTTCCCGTATCATGGATACAGATATGGCAGAGGAAATGACAGAATATGCAAACCAGCAGGTGCTCAATCAGGCAGGTATTTCAGTTCTGACACAGGCAAACCAGAGACCGGCAGAAGTACTGCAGTTGTTACAATAGAAAGGCAAAAAAAGAAAAACAAGCGACACCGTAGGTGACATTTGTTTTTCTTTTGCCTTTCACGAACGAATCTCCTGCGGAGCAGGAAAGAGAGCGCGATAGCGCGGATTCGTGAGTATATATAAGAGGATTAATCTACATGACAAACGAAAAAAAACAGGAATTTACACTGCGGATCACGCAGGCAAACAAAAGCCAGCTTATTGTGCTGTTATATGAAATTTTTCTGCAATATATGGAAGATGCAAAAGCAGCACTTGCGGACGGACAAAGAGAAGCTTTTCACAGAAGCATGGAAAAATCCATTGACTGTCTGCGGGAGCTGACAGACAGCGTGCAGGAAAAAAATGAGTTTGGCAAAACCGTTTTAGGTTTATATTTATATGTCAGCAGACAGCTTGGCATGGCACTTGGCAGTAAAAAAGCAGAACCGCTTTTCGAGGCGGAAAAGGTCATGCGGAAGCTTTATGAAATTTATAAAGCAGATGCAGCCAATGATACGAGTGCTCCTGTCATGCAGAAGAGCCAGCAGGTTTATGCAGGACTGACTTACGGACGGGATGATCTGACGGTCAGCAGCCAGGATGGCAGCAGCAATCGCGGTTTTTACGCATAAGACAGATAATCATATTATTATGATGCATCCTTTTCACAGGATAATAAAATTTTAGATAAAAACAAAGAATAAAAACAAGCCAATGCTGCAAAACCAAAAAAGAACAACAGGCTTCCGATCAAGACCAGATTTTTGCCGGAAAGAGATGCCAGAAAAAGCAGAAAGGCAGGGATAAACAGGATCAGAATGGTTGTTGGCAGATTACCGAGACTCAGCAGTATGGCATTTTTTAAAGTGTCTTTTAAAGCTGCTTCATAAAAAGAAAGCAGTGGAAATGCATAAATGATAATGGAAAATAACACAAACAGCAGAATCAGGAACGGAACCTGTAACAATACATATTTCCGGTCAAGTATAAAACAGACAATATACAGATCTGTCAGGAAAAAGGCACATAAAAGAAAAAGACAGATCCATAAAGGAGTTGCAGATTTAAACTGCTTCCGGAAACACTTCATATAGTTTTTATGAACCGAAATACCTTCTTTCCGGATCATTTTAATACTTGTATTATATAATGCGCAAAGAGAACTCCCAATTGTAAAAAGAGGGAGCGATGTCAGAATAAACAGAAAATTAAGCTCCATCATATCAAAAAAACATTCTAAAATCCGGATCAGCGGATTATCAGCCTGAAATAAGTCCTTCATAACAAATCAGTCCTTTCTTTAAATCATCCATATTATAATTTGAGTATACAGGAAATAATTGGCTATTGTCAGTACAAAATACATATTTGGCAAGAATTGCAAAATAAAAAGCAAGAATCGTAAAGATTCATATATGAAAAAATGTATAATAAAATTATGTTATTACACAACGGGGCCTGTTATTTGGAATAGCAATGCAAAGTAAAAAACGAAGGGTATTGAAGGAGGAAAAAAATGAAGAGGTTAATTGCAAGTATCTTATGCGCATGCACAATATCAACTCTTCTTGTCGGATGTGGCAGTACATCCGATCAGACAGGAGATACAGATGCCAAAACGGAAACGGATGCAGAAAGCGGAGAAAGTACAGGAAATACAGAGTCAAAGGCAGATGGGGATCATGTGATCAATGTCTGGGCATTTACAGATGAAGTGCCCGGTATGATTGAAAAATACAAAGAATTGCATCCTGATTTTGATTATGATATCAATACAACAATTATTGCAACAACGGATGGTGCTTATCAGCCGGCACTGGATCAGGCACTTGCATCGGGAGGAGCTGATGCACCTGATATTTACTGTGCAGAAGCAGCCTTTGTACTGAAATATACACAGGGTGATGCTTCACAGTATGCAGCAGCTTATGAAGATCTTGGCATTGATGTAGACACTATGACAAAAGAAGCAGATATTGCACAGTATACGATGGATATCGGAACAAATCCGGACGGAAAACTGGTTGCACTTGGTTATCAGGCAACAGGCGGTGCTTTTATTTATCGTCGTTCCATTGCAAAAGATGTCTGGGGAACAGATGATCCGGCTGAAATTGCAAAGAAGGTTGGTCCCGGATGGGATCAGTTCTACAATGCGGCAGCTGAATTAAAAGCAAAAGGTTATGGTATTGTTTCAGGAGATGGCGATATCTGGCATGCAGTGGAAAACAGCTCAGATAAAGGTTGGATCGTGGACGGAAAATTAAATATCGATCCAAAACGTGAAGAGTTCTTAGATCTTTCCAAAAAACTGAAAGACAATGGTTATCATAATGACACACAGGATTGGCAGGATGCATGGTTTGCAGATATGAAGGGCGAAGGTGCACAGCAGATTTTCGGTTTCTTTGGTCCTGCATGGCTGATCAACTATACACTTGCTCCTAACTGTGGTGGCGAAAAGGTTGGAGAAGGTACTTATGGTGACTGGGCAGTATGTGAGCCTCCGATCGGTTTCTTCTGGGGTGGTACATGGCTTCTTGCAAACAAAGATACACAGAAAAAGGAAGCTGTAAAGGATATCCTTGAGTGGATCACACTCGACAGCAGTGAAGAAGGTCTGCAGTATATGTGGGCAAACGGTACTTATAATGGTGAAGGTGGCACAAAAGACTGTGTAGCCAGTGGAACTGTTATGTCAAAATCTGACGGATCTGTGGAATTCCTTGGCGGACAGAATATGTTTGATGTATTTGTTCCGGCTAACTCTTATGCAAAGGGTACCAACCTGACACAGTATGATGAAACGATCAATACTTACTGGAGAGAACAGGTTCGTGAATACACAGCAGGTAATAAGTCCCGTGAGCAGGCAATTGCAGATTTCAAACAGCAGGTAGCAGATAATCTGGACGTAATCGTAGAATAAAAATGATCTGAAGCCTCATCCCGGTTAAGGGATGAGGCTATATCATACATCTTTGATGTATGAAAGAAATTGGAGGTGAAGGATGTGAGAAAAAGAAAGCATCACAGATATGCAAAATACGGTTACATATTCAGTATTCCTTTTATGGTTGCATTTATATTGTTTTCTTTATATCCGATCGTATATACAGCCTTGATCGGTTTTACAGATCTGAAGGGTCTCGGAATGACAAATTTTCATTTTCTGACAGAAGATCCCTTTCGAAATTTTAAAATAATATTGACCAATCCGTCTTTTCAACAGGCGTTAAGAAATACAGTTTTCCTGTGGATCTGTAACTTTATTCCACAGATATTATTGGCACTTTTGTTAACTGCATGGTTTACGGATAAACGCAGTAAGGTAAAAGGACAGGGATTATTTAAGGTTCTTTTCTATATGCCGAATATTATTACCGCTGCAACTGTGGCAATCCTGTTTAATGCTTTATTCGGATATCCGATGGGACCGGTAAATGATCTTCTTGTAAGACTTGGTATCACCAATGAGCCTGTAAACCTGCTCATTAATAAGGCAGTTGCAAAGGGTGTTGTTATTTTCATCCAGACATGGATGTGGTATGGCTATACGATGGTTGTCCTGATTTCCGGTGTACTTGGCATCAGTCCTGAGATTTTTGAAGCAGCGGAAGTAGATGGTGCAAATCGTGTACAGACATTCTTTTATGTTACGATTCCGAATATTAAAACAATTTTGTTGTTTACACTTGTCACAAGTCTTATCGGTGGTCTGAATATGTTTGATATTCCAAAGCTGTTCCTGCTTGGCGGACCGGATAATGCAACACTTACAACAAGCGTATTTATTTACAACCAGGCATTCAGTGGCAGCTATATGTATAACAGGGCAGCAGCAGCGAGTATGATCATGTTCCTGATCATCTGCGTTATCTCAGCATTTATGTTCTACATTTTAAGAGATAAGGATGAAGAACTCAGACTTCGTGAGATCAGAAGACAGGAGAAGAAGTACAGACAGGAACTGAAGGCACAAAGAAGAATGGAAAGGGAGGGTGCAAATGTTACACAATAAAGAAAATAAAATTCTGAAGATTGTGATCTACGTTGTATGTATTCTGCTGGCGATCATCAGTATTATGCCCTTCTGGATCATGATCATGAATGCGACGAGATCGACAACGGAAATACAGCAGCATGCAATTTCCCTTCTGCCATCTACACATATGATCAAAAACCTGAAGATTCTGCTTGGAAAAAGCTTTAACCCTGTCAGAGGATTTATGAATTCCCTGATCATTTCCGTAGGTTCCACAGGGCTGGCAGTTTATTTCTCATCATTGACGGCATATGCACTGACAGCGTATGACTGGAAACTGAAACGGCCGTTTTTCAGCTTTATTATGGCTGTTATGATGATCCCTGCGCAGGTTACAATGATCGGTTTTTACCAGATGGTTTATAAAATCCATATGACAAATAATCTGCTTATGCTGATCTTACCGGCGATTGCGTCACCTTCCATGGTATTTTTCATGAGGCAGTATTTACAATCCACCTTATCGATGGAAATTGTGCAATCAGCAAGAATTGACGGTGCAGGTGAATATTTTATATTCAATTCCATTGTCCTCCCTATTATGAAACCGGCAATTGCAACACAGGCAATCTTCAGTTTTGTATCCAGTTGGAATAACCTGTTCACTCCGCTTGTCCTGCTGACGGACCAGGATAAATATACCATGCCTATCATGGTAAGTCTTCTCCGCGGTGATATTTATAAGACGGAATACGGTTCTGTCTATCTGGGTCTGACATTGACCGTTTTACCGCTGATCATTGTGTACCTGCTGCTTTCCAAGTATATTATCGCAGGTGTCGCATTAGGCAGCGTAAAAGGTTAATATAATGTATCTCTCTCATTACACAAAAAAGGAAGCCAAAAGCTTCCTTTTTTGTTGAAAAGAGATATTTAATTTACCTGTTCTTCACGGAATTTATTACGGTATTCCGTTGGAGAACAATTGGTACATTTTTTAAAACACCGGCAGAAAGTAGTCAGATTATTAAAACCCGTCTGGAATGCAATGTCCGTGATCGGAATGTCGGTTGCAAGAAGAGCCTGCGCAGCCTGTACTCTTTTGTGAGACAAATAATCATAAAAAGTTGTATTTGTATGGAGCTTAAATAAACGTGAAAAATGGTATTTGGAAAAACCAATGTAATCAGCAGCCTGCTCCAGACTCAGATCTTCCTGATAGTTAGCGTCAATAAAGGTCAGAAGGCTTACAAACTTATCATAATGTTCCCTGTGTTTATTAATATTATCCGTATCAGCCTGTGTAACGGACTGGTCATATTGTTCCTTTCCGATTAAAATGTAGCTTTTCAGTAAAAGAGAAAATATCGTTGTTTCCCAAAAAATATCATTGGAAAAATAAGTATCGATCATCTGCATCAGATTAGCATAAAATTCCTGATAAATAGAAGGCTTAGTAATAGCAGAGCAATAATAAGCATCCATAAAAACAGGATCAAGTGTATGATAATCTTCCAGATTGGAAAAGGAATCGATATTGATCAGAAAAATAAAGCGGGCACCTTCTTCCTGACAGATGATTTTGTGTAACATATTTGGTGGGATCAACAATATATCGCCAACATTTAAATGATAGGTCTTGTTGTTGGCAATAACAGTGTATGTGTTTTCTATGCATAAGATCATCTCCATTGCAGCATGATGATGTGTGGCATATCCTTCTACCTGATTATTGTACCATATGCGGATATGGGATTTGGGACTGTAATCGATCTGTTCCAGAGAACCTGTCAGATTCCGCCCCACAAACTCAGTAACAGGCTGCTTATATTTTGGTGGTGTTTCTCTTTTTTCTGCCATAAAAATCCCCCTTTTACATGCATAAAACGCAAAATTACCTTCTTTTTCCATTATAAAGCACAAATTGATAAATGGAAAGTTTTTGCGGGCATGATCCGCAATATTTGTAAACGATATCGCAAGAAATGTGAGGTCGCTGCAAAAGTAATTTTGTAAGATAAAAGCAGCAGATGACAAAGGACGGAACAACAGTAGAGAGTATGAGGATTTTGCAATGAACAGAAAAGAAGCAGAAGAAAGAGCAGCCCATCTGGTTGATCAGATGACAGTGGAAGAAATGGCATCGCAGCTCAGATATGATGCACCGGCTATTGAAAGACTGCATATTCCGGCATATAACTGGTGGAGTGAAGGACTTCATGGTGTAGCAAGAGCCGGAACCGCAACTGTATTTCCGCAGGCAATAGGGCTTGCAGCTACATTTGATCCGGTGTTAATAGAAAAAATAGGAGATACGATCGCGACAGAAGCCCGTGCAAAATACAATGCAGCTTCTGCGCATGGGGACAGAGATATTTATAAAGGTCTGACAATCTGGTCTCCTAATGTGAATATTTTCCGTGATCCGAGATGGGGACGCGGACACGAAACATATGGAGAGGATCCATATCTGACAAGCAGACTTGGAGAATCCTTTGTAAAAGGATTGCAGGGTGATGGACCTTATTTAAAAACAGCGGCGTGTGCAAAGCATTTTGCGGTACATTCCGGTCCGGAAAAGGAAAGACATCATTTCGATGCCAGAGCCACCAGAAAAGACATGTGGGAAACTTATCTGCCGGCTTTTCAGGCCTGTGTGGAGGCAGGTGTGGAATCTGTGATGGGTGCATATAACCGCACGAATGGGGAGCCATGCTGTGCCAATACTTATCTGATGGAAGAGGTATTGCGCGGCAAGTGGCATTTTGAGGGACATTATGTATCTGACTGCTGGGCGATCAAGGATTTCCATGAAAATCATAAAGTAACCAGAAATGCGGAAGAAAGCGCGTATCTGGCACTGGAAAAAGGCTGCGATCTGAACTGTGGCTGTACTTACCGGGAAATCATGCCCGCTTATAAAAAGGGAGATATGTCACTTTCCCTGATCCGCCGCGCTGCGATCCGTCTGTTTACAACAAGATTTCTGCTCGGAATGTTTGACAAAACAGAATATGATGAGATACCATATGAAACCATTGCCTGCAAAGAACATCTTGCACTGGCAAAAAAAGCAGCGGAAGAAAGTATTGTTCTTTTAAAGAATGATGGTATTTTACCGCTGAAAAAGAAAAAAGGTATGACAATTGGTGTGATCGGTCCAAATGCAGACAGCAGAGAGGCACTGATCGGCAATTATCACGGAACCCCTCCGAGATATATTACGGTTCTGGAAGGAATCCAGGATTATCTGGGAGAAGACGGACGTGTATTATATGCACAGGGCTGTCATTTATACAGGGACAGAGAGGAAGCACTGGCACAGCCTGATGACAGGATCAGTGAAGCAGTCAGCTGTGCAGAGCATGCAGATGTGGTTGTGCTCTGTCTGGGGCTCGATGAGACACTGGAAGGAGAGGAAGGAGATACGGGAAATTCCTATGCTTCCGGCGACAAGCTGGATCTGCTTCTTCCACCGCCGCAGCAAAGGCTTTTGGAAGCAGTTGCGAAAACAAAGACACCATTTATTGTCTGCCTGCTTGCAGGTTCTGCAATGGATCTTAATTTTGCGGATCAGGAAGCTGCTGCCATTCTGCAGGCATTTTATCCGGGAGCAGAAGGCGGAAGAGAAGTGGCAAGGCTTTTATTTGGGGAATATTCGCCATCCGGAAAGCTTCCTGTCACCATATACCGGGATCTGACGGAAATGCCTGCATTTACAGATTATACAATGCAGGGAAGAACCTACCGTTATCTGACAAAAAAACCGCTTTATCCGTTTGGCTACGGTCTGACCTACAGTGATTGCGTGATAAATGAAATACAGCCGGAAAAAGACTATACTTATGAAGATGCTGTAAAAGATGGTTTAGAGATAAAAGTACATGTGGAAAACAGGGGCAGTTATGATACAGAGGAAGTACTACAGGGTTATGTGAAAGTACAGAGTCCGAATGAAGTGCTGCATCCAAAGCTCGGTGCTTTTGCAAGGATCCATTTAAAAGCAGAGGAAGAACAATGGATCAGCCTGCATATTTCCAAAACTGCATTTTCTACCGTATCAGAAGACGGTGAACGTGTCTATGATGGTAAAAATGCGCAGATTTTTATTGGATTCGGACAGCCTGACGAGCGGACAGCAGAGCTGCTTGGCATTAACAGTCTGTCATTTGAAGTCTGATAGGATTTTTACCATGAAATAGGCAGAAAGATCATACATAAATAATAAAAACAGGCATACATTGAAATAGAAAATACATGATGGTGTTTGATATGGGAGAATTTACATCTCAGAATTATATGTATATTTTTATTGTGTGTGTCTGTCTTTTTGTTTTGTTCCTGAGCAGCTTTCAGAAAAAAAGAAGGCTGGTGCTTGGTCTGGTGGAACGTGGTATTTTAGGTTTTGTGACGATCATAGGACTGGATCAGCTCTTTTCCTATCTGGCACTGGATCTGTTTGTCGGGGTTAATCTCTGGACGCTTTTGACAAGCACAATCCTAGGAATTCCGGGGGTTTGCATGCTGTTTTGTATCCAGTTTTTCTGAAAATCCGGCAGTTTTCACAAAAATGATCTTTTTTGCAAAGAGGGGTTTACTTTTGGAAATCCCTCTTATATAATGCAGCTTACAGATAGCAGTTCTGCTATCGGTGAAACAGTTCCTGTTTCACAATTTCCACTTATTTAAATCTATATATATTTTGGAGGATATATGATTTTTTTGTATGGCATCCTCTGTCTGGCAGTTGTGATGGATCTTTTTACATTCCGGATCAGTAACCGGATCATACTGGCAGGATATCTGACAGGCATCTGTTATCGGTGGCTGACTGGTGGCTGGATGGGAACAGGCAGAGGTATTTTGGAAGCAGCGGTTTTCTTTTTGCTTCTCATTCCCGTTTACCGCTTTGGTGCATTTGGAGGCGGTGATATCAAGCTTTTCAGTGTCTGTGCCCTGTTTACGGGAATCATGCACAGTATTTCTATTTTTATCTATGCCTGCTTCGCAGGCGCGTTCATTTCCATTTTCTTATTGGCGTATCGCCTGATCTTCAAGAAAACAAGAAAAAAAGCAGTCATCCATTTCAGTATTCCGATCTTGTTTGGCGTGATTGCACTACAAACAGGAGGAAGTATTTTATGAATCAGTTACTTGCAATCTGTGACAGGGAGACGATCCTTGTGAAAACGCTTTCCGCGTATTTAAAAGACCGCTTTCATTTTCCTATTATGGCATTTGATGATGCGGATCGGTTTCTGGCATTTGAAAAGGAGCGGGAGGAAGAGGATATCTGTCTGATCGGGGAAGATTTTCTGGATGCTTTTCAGACAGAGCAGCTTCTGACAAAGGTCAGACGCCCATTGTATCTGACGGAAGCAAAGAATGGATCCGGTATTTATAAATACCAGTCGATCCATGAGATGGCAAAGGCCATTTTGAAGCTGTGTGAGGAGGAAGCACTTCTGCCGGTAAAAGGAACTGCGATAGCGCAGACAAAGCTGATCGCTTTTTATTCCCCCGCGCATCATATGCTGCAAAGCTCTATTGCGCTGACGATGGGACAGATCCTGGCAAAAAACAGGAAGGTGCTTTATCTGAATTTTGAACCGTATTCCGGTTTTGAATATATTATGCAGAAAAAATTTGTATACGACATGATGGATATTCTGTATTTTTTGCAGGAGGATGCGGAGAAATTCAGATGCCGGCTGGAAAGTATGGTAGAAATGACCGGAAACCTATACTACTTACCGCCTGTTTTTTCTTATCCCGATATGGAGGAAATCGATGAAAAAACGTGGCAGGCATTTTTGCAGAAGATCATCCGGGAAACAGACTATGAGGTGATCATACTGGATCTGACGGAGCAGGTAAGAGGGCTTTTCTCTTTGCTGGAGCTGTGTGATGAGATTTACAGCTGCATCCCAAAGGATGGGCTGGCAATGGCAAAGATGGAACAGTATAAAAAGCTGCTTTCCCATATCAAAAAAGAGGATCTGCTTTCCAAAACAAAGGAATGTAAGATCCCGGTCTTTAAGGAATTTTCTTACCAGGCAGCACTTTATACCCATACGGAGCTGGCAGATTATGTACAGAAGCTGATGGAGAAAGAGGAAGAAGATGAATGAGCTGAAACAGGAGATCAAAAGCCGCCTTCTGGAAAAGCTGGATCATTCCATGGAAATAGAAGATGAGGCAGTGCAGGAGCTGATTGAAAAAGAAGTCTGGCTTATGGGGAAGGAGACATATATCCCACTGGCAGAGAAAAAAAGACTTTGCAGGGAAATCTATTATGCGATCCGGAAGTTTGATGTTTTGCAGGAGCTTCTGGAAGATGAAACAGTGACAGAGATCATGGTAAACGGTCCGGATCACATTTTCATTGAAAAGGAAGGCAGATTACAGCGTTGGCAGGTTTCTTTCGAGTCAAAGGAAAAGCTTTTGGATGTGATCCAGCAGATCGTTGCAAAAGCGAACAGAGTGGTCAATGAAAGCAGTCCGATCGTAGACGCAAGACTTGCGGGAAGCCGTGTCCATGTGGTACTGCCGCCTGTTGCACTCAATGGGCCGATCCTGACGATCCGCCGCTTCGGAAAGACGCCGCTGCTCATACCCGAGCTTTTAAGATTTGGTTCCATTTCGCAGGAAATTTGTACATTTCTGGAAAAGCTTGTCGTTGCTGGCTACAATATTTTTATCAGTGGCGGAACAGGCAGTGGGAAGACAACCTTTTTAAATGCACTTTCTTCTTTTATACCCCGCACAGAGCGGATCATTACGATCGAGGACAGCGCAGAGCTGCAGATTCAGGGAAATGACAATCTGGTGCGGCTGGAAACAAGAAATGCCAATGTAGAGGGCTGTAAGCCTGTGACGATCCGGGATCTGATCCGTGCATCGCTTCGTATGCGGCCGGACCGGATCATCGTCGGAGAAGTCAGGGGCGCAGAAGCGATCGATATGCTGCAGGCATTAAATACGGGGCATGATGGGAGTCTGAGCACCGGTCATGCCAACAGTGCAGCGGATATGATCGCCCGTCTGGAAACAATGGTACTCATGGGGATGGAGCTTCCGCTTGCAGCGATCCGCAGGCAGATCGCAGGTGGTGTGGATCTGATCGTTCATCTGGGGAGACTGCGGGATAAGAGCAGACGGGTATTGTCTGTATCAGAGGTTGTTGGCTATGAGCAGGGGGAAGTTCTGCTTTCTGTTTTATATGAGTTTCAGGAAACAGGAGAAAAAAATGGCAGGGTACAGGGCATATGGAAAAAGACAGGGGAACTTGGTCATACAGAAAAATTGCAGCAGGCGGGTATTATGTTATGAACTATGACAAATACAAGTTTAAGTGGCAGGAGATACTTTCATTTCTGATGACTGTTACAGGTCTGTTTTTACTGATCGGAAAGCTTTTTTTCGGAACATTTTGGGCAGGTGGTCTCTGTATTGTTTTTCTTCCTTTTTTGTGGAAGAAGAAAATGAAACAGCTTCTGGAAAAGCGGAAGAAAAAGCTTGTAAAGGAATTTAAAGATCTGATCCTGTCCTTTGATGCTTCCCTGAAGGCAGGTTATTCCATTGAAAATGCTTTTCTGGAGGCCTGCAGGGATCTGACTTACTTATATGATGCATCCGCGGATATCCTGGTGGAATGTCAGAGTATGAAACGGCAGATGGAAAACCATATTACGTTGGAAGCACTTTTAACTGATCTGGGAGAGCGCAGTCAGATGGCAGATATCAGGGATTTTGCAAAAGTATTTGCCACAGCAAAAAAGAGCGGCGGAGATCTGAACGCCATTATTGCCAATACAGCAGATGTGATCAGCCAGAAAATAGAACTGCTCGCAGAAATAGATGTCATGCTGACAGGGAAGAAAATGGAGCAGCGGATCATGCTTCTGATCCCGCTTTTTATCATGGGATATATTTCCCTCACTTCACCGGGATATTTTACACCTCTGTATCGAAATCCAATGGGTATTCTGATCATGACCGGTTGTCTGCTTCTTTATGCCACAGCATATCTGGTATCTGAAAAGATCATGGAGATCCACATATGAAAAAATTATTTTATAAATTCGGTTATTGGCTTTTTGGGCATGCTTTTTTTCAAAAATTATATCAGCCAAAGGTAAAAGAACATTTAAAGCTTTTATATCCGACAACGGAAAAACAGGAAGCATTGCGGGCATATTATGCAAGGAAAACCGCGGATCTGCTGCCTGTCCTGCTGGTAGGGGTCTGTTTTCTTCTGCTTTTATACGGAAAAGAAAAAACGGAATCTGTCCTGCAGAACGGTTATCAGCTCAGACGCGGACAATATCTGGAAGACCCGAGAGAGGTTGCGCTTGTCATATCCAATGGCAGGGAAGAAAAAAATCTGGTCTACGAGCTGCAAAGCAGACAATATACGCAGCAGGAACTTACCGAAAAAAGAGAACAGCTGATAAAAGCTTTTGAAACCATACTGCCTGGAAACAATACATCATTTGCTTATGTGACCGAAGATCTGAATTTACAGAAAGAATATGAAGGTTATCCGTTCCGGATCGACTGGGAAAGCGATGATTATACGCTGATCGACAGTGATGGCAGTGTGAATACAACGGAACTCAAGACGCCAAAAGCTGTCCTTCTGACTGCGGTTATGTCCTGTCAGGAACAGATCTGGGAACACAGCTTTTCTGTCATGGTATATCCCTATGTTTCCGGGGAAAAACAGCAGGAAGAAGTACTGACAGGTATTCTGCAGGATGCAGATGAGAAACAGAAAACGGAAGAGGTGATGGAGCTTCCCAAAGAAGTACAGGGACAGGCTGTCAGCTATCATCTTTCAGATCAAAATACAGTCCTGATCGTTTTTTTCCTTCTGCCGTTCCTTTTTATCCTGCTTTTTCTGGCAAAAGACCGTGATCTGGAGCAGGAAACGGAGAAAAGGAGCAGGGAGCTTGTGCTTTCTTATCCGTCGTTTATCAGCAAATTTTCACTGCTTGCAGGCGCAGGCATGACAGTTCCTTTTATTTTTCAGACTATGGGTGCGGAAGAAGAAAATCCTTATCTTGCCGTTGAGCTGAAACTTCTCTGCCGGGATATGAAAAATGAAATGTTGGAGCCTGCACTGGATAAATTCGGGAAACGGTGTGGAAATACTCTTTATCTGAAATTTTGCGCACTTCTGATCCAGAATGTAAAGAAAGGGACAAAGGATTTTCTGTCTATGCTCCGGGAAGAAGCTGCTTCTGCCTTTCTTTTACAGAAGCAGCAGGTAAAAAAGGCAGGGGAAGAAGCCGGGACAAAGCTCTTATTTCCCATGGTACTGCTTTTACTGCTTGTCATGCTGCTCATTATGATTCCGGCGTTTTTATCGTTTTCTGTATCCTGATATAGCACATACATGATATGAGCCGGCAGATATCCGGAAATACAGAAAATGATGCAGAAAGGGGGTGAAAAGATGCAGGTAATCAAAGAAATCTGGCGTGATGAAAAAGGGATCGGAACAGTAGAAATGATCCTGATCCTGGTTGTATTGATCGGACTTGTGCTGATCTTTAAGAAGCAGCTTACAACGATCGTCAACAATATTTTCAAAACCATTTCAACAGAAAGCGGCAAAGTCTGAGCTTTGCAAAGGGAGGTATCAAATGAAAAAAGGATCTGTCACTGTCTATATGACACTGATGCTGGCGGTATTACTGTCTTTGTTTGTGACAGTCATAGAAGGCGCAAGACAAAGAGCGATCAGCATACAGGCAGAAACCGCCATGGATCTGGCAGTGTATTCTGTGTTTGCAGAGTACAACCGGGCACTTTCCGATGCATACGATCTTCTTTTTATAGATACCTCCTATGGAGAAGAAACAGGATCTCTTTCACGTACCAAAAAGCATTTCAGTTACTATGCAAATGAAAATCTGATGCAAGGTCAGACGGCAGCTGCGGCAGATCTGACAAAATGCTTTCTGTCGGATGTTTCCTTTCCGGCTTGTGCTTATGCAACGGATCAGAAGGGAGCAGTTTTTGAAAAACAGGTGATCCGGTATATGGAGCAGAAATATGGCCTGTCCTATGTGACAGAGCTGAAAAAAGAGCTGACTGCTGCTAAGGAGAGTGGGTTATTTACAAGAGATGTGACGGCGGAAAGGCAGCAAAATCAGAGCATTATAGAAGAAACGGAGCTTCCGAAAAAAGATACCGGAAGAGTAGATGCGGAAGGAAATCCCATTTTGGAAGAAACCGAACTGGAAAATCCTGCAGATCGGGTGAATGGAAGCAGGGCAAAGGGTGTTCTTTTTCTTGTAACGGATCAAAAGCAGCATATTTCAGAGCAGACGGTCAATCCTGCTCACTTCAGCTCTCACAGAGAAGGAAAGCAGGAGGGGATCGGTCTTACCTCGCGGGAACAGGTAAAAACAGTGGAAAAGCTATTGTTTGACAGCTATATCATGGAAAAATGCAGTTGTTTTCTGGATGAGGAAAAAAATGCGGGAGAACTTTCCTATCAACTGGAATATATTCTGAGTGGAAAAAACAGTGATATTGAGAATCTGAAGTATGTTGTCCACAGGTTACTTCTGATCCGGGAAGTCAGTAATGTTACTTATCTGTTTTCTGATGGGGCAAAAATGGCGGAAGCAGCGGCACTGGCATCTGCAGTCGCTACGGCAGCAGGTGTTCCGGTACTGATTGAGCCGATCAAGATTTCCTTATTATTTGCGTGGGCTTATGCGGAGGCGGTGTATGATGTCAGGACACTTCTGGCAGGAGGCAGTGTTTCTTTGCTGAAAACAGCGCAGAACTGGCATTACAGTTTGGAAGGAATGCTGCAATATGAGGGAGATACGGCAGTAAATGAAGTGCAGGAAAAAAAGCCCGGTGAGCTGTCTTATCAGGAATATCTGCGTCTGCTTCTGGCAGCAGAAGGAGAAGAGAAAAAGGTACTACGCATGATGGATGTTGTGGAAATGCATTTGCAAATAGAGGATGCATCCTTTTATCTGGCAGATTGTGTGGACTATCTCAGTATACAGGCGGAGATCGGAAGCAAATTTGGCTATAGCAAAGAATTAGAGAGAACATTTTACTATTAAATATAT
>ERZ808240.2084-NODE-2084-length-22957-cov-5.747664_pt1 | contig 22957 bp, 20 predicted proteins | sample MGYA00521084_ERZ808240 | MGnify/ENA primary metagenome ERZ808240 (study PRJEB31516, sample SAMN03275571) | gut metagenome | biome: mammalia-associated habitat; material: feces | host: Papio cynocephalus | place: Kenya | collected 2012-08-06 ...
CAATTCGTTTTGTTTTGCAAAGACAGTCTGCCAAACTTCCTTTTTTTCTATATAATATGGTAGTTTAAAGGGAGAAATAGAATGAGAATAGCTATTTATGGTGCCGGTTCATTGGGTACAGTTCTTGGGGCGTATCTTTCCAAAGCTGGTATTGATGTTGATTTGTTTTCCAGGAATAAGGAACATATTCTTGCACTTAAGGATAAAGGTGCACATATTATCGGAACGGTAGATTTTACCCAACCCGTGAAAGCTTTCTTTCCTCAAGAGATGCAGGGAAAATATGATTTGATTTTTTTGATGACGAAACAATTGAACAATAAAGAAGTAGTTACCTTCCTAAAAGAGCATCTTAGTGAGAATGGGGATATTTGCACGATGCAGAATGGTTTTCCTGAAATTTCCGTCAGTGAAATTATCGGAGAAGAACATACGATTGGATGTTCGGTTGCATGGGGAGCAACACTAATTGGAAAGGGTGTATCTGAACTTACAAGTTCTCCTGATAGTACGTCTTTCGGATTGGGCCGAATGAACGGGGAACAGGATAGTAGGCTTCTTGCCTGTAAACAAATTCTTGAGAAAATGTGTCCTGTTGTTTTGGAAACCAATTTTTCGGGAATGCGTTTTTCGAAAATCTTGATCAATAGTGCATTTTCAGGAATGTCTGCTGTTTTAGGAACGACTTTCGGAGAAGCTAGTAAAAACCGCAAGTCAAGAGTTTGCATCCAAAATATCATTAAAGAATGTATTGATGTAAGTCGCGCCAATGATATCCAGATCGAACCGATTCAAGGAAAGGATGTAGTGAAGCTTCTTGATTACAAAAATATAGTCAAGAAAAAGATTTCTTTTCTTCTAATTCCTCTTTGTATCAAAAAACATGCTGGCTTGAAAGCCAGCATGCTTCAGGACCTAGAAAAAGGGAAAAAATGTGAAGTAGATAGTATTAATGGTGTTGTTGTCAGTTTTGGAAGGAAGAAAAACATTCCGACTCCCTATAACGATAAGGTTGTTCAAGTCATCCATGAAATCGAAGAAGGAAAACGAAAACCTTCCTTCGATAATCTTGAAGCTTTTTCATCGTTGAAGAAATAAACCTTCATGTCTTATTAATTTTGATAATGGATATCCTGTTTCTGAATCAGCGGATATGAGACGAATTCGTTCCCATCAAGATTTTCTTTATTCAGATCGATGCAGGAAATACGATTGTTTTGGTAGGTCGTATAGTAATATTTTCCTTCAATCATGTCTATGCAAGAAGAATAAATGGTTATTTCGTAGGCGCCTGGTTTGACCTCACAGGCGCCTTTTTGCTGTTCTACACTATGTAAGACATGGAAAAACTGGGTTAAGGAAGAAATGGTATCATCTTCACTGACGGAATAGTGGTTTGTAAATGCGATTTTTATAAATCTAGACGCAGATGATAAGTCACCTGGCAATCCCAATGCTCCCATACCTCTGGAATAATTCTCAAGGTTCATTTCTGGTAAAAAAGTATTAATTGGATCTTTGTTAGATAATTTTTGATAGTTGTTCAATTGGAACATCTGCTTATCGAATGGAGGGTTGTTTGTCAGAACATGAATCGGATTGTCATAAATCTTGACCCCGTTCTTTAAGAATTCAATGACAATACATTTTCCAGTTGTATCAGCAAGCATGTAATGAAGACTGGAAGCTTTCACTCCATCCATGAATTCGGTGTCTGTGACAATTATTTTGTCGATGCTGCTTATCACTTCTTCTACAGACTTAAACTTTGCTAAAATGTAGGGGATGAATTCAAATTGCGCAATATTTGCTTTTCCGTTTTGTGGCTTTTGATAAAATGTATTCCCTACAAAGTTCAGCCCGGCAATAGACAGGCCATATTCATTTGTTCCGTCATAGAAAAGGGGAGTGTTTTTCATGATGGTTGCTGTTCCAAGAAAAGCTGGATGTGTTGTAATTGATTGTGTATTCCTCAGAACTAATTCATGGTTTCTTTCCACGATAGTTACATTTTCTCCATATGAAAAATCATAATCCAAGTTTCTTCCGAAGTATCTGTTCTTCATGAATAACGCTGTGCACATTTTGTTAGTTCCTCCCTTTTAATACATTTTAGCATAGTCTATGTTAAAATTTCTTTGTTTGGAGGAAAATAGGATGAAAGTTATATTTTTGGATATCGATAATACACTTTTGGATTTTGACGAATATACTAAAAGAACATTGAAGAAGGGTTTTGAGGTATTTGGTCTAGGAAAATTCGATAACCACGTTCTCAATGTTTTCCATCATGAAAATGACATCCTTTGGAATCGAATTGAACAGGGGAGTCTGACATTTGATGAATTGAAAAAAATACGTTTTAATATTATCTTCTCAAAGTTGGGTGTTCAATTTGATGGAATACGATTTGAGACCTTTTACCGGGATGAACTCCATGAATCGGCTATTTTTGAAAAAGGTGCTTTGGATATGGTCGAATACCTCAAAAAAAAGTACGTGCTCGCTGTCAGCAGCAATGGTCCATATGAACAACAATTGCATCGTTTGTCTATTTGTGGCCTTGATAAGTACTTCTCTTATTTTTTTATTTCCGAGGGTATTGGATATTCCAAACCGGACACACGTTTTTTCCTTGAGTCATTTCGCATTTTGAATGAAGGTAGGAGTGAGAAGATACTTCCTCAAGAAACTTTGATCCTTGGGGATTCATTAACAAGTGACATGAAGGGTGGTCATGATTTTGGAATGCATACTTGCTTTTATAACAAAAAAGGAACCCAAATGGTTCCTCAATACATCGACTACACGATTGACTGTTTATTACAAATAAAGAATTTTCTTTAAAGAGATTTCTTTACTCTCCGATTTCCTTCAGGGTTGTTCCTTTATAGCTGATTGTGAAATCGCCATCTGTTTTTGCTTCAAAAGCAAGCTGAATATTTATGAGTTCACCGGAGTTTGCCTTTATTTCCTGTGAATTGCTGTTTTCTAAAACATAGGTGATGGATTCCTGTTTTCCATTGACGGTGATACTAGAGAATTGATATTTGTTGACGACGAATAAAGCCGGATAATCTGTCTTATCGAAGGTTAATTTAAAATCCGAGGCTTTTACTTCGATGCTCTTGTCCGAATCATTCCCTGCGATTACAAGAGCAACAAAGATATCTTTTTCGCTATCTTTGTTTTCCTTCATTGTCTCGAAATATTTTCCGTTATCGTATTTGTGTTTATAGAGACGCAAATCGTTGTTTACTTGATTTCCACAAGAAGTAAGAAGAACGCCAGTAAGAAGAAACGAAGCAAGTTTTTTTGAATTTTTCATTGAATTATTCTCCTGTTTTTAACTAAAATCAGTTTAACATAAAGTAGGCGGTTTTGATAGAACCAGATCAATTTAACTTCGGCTGTATTTTGTTTTTTTAATTTTGTTATTTTTTAATTTTTAACGAAAAACGTCCCACATGGGACGTCCTTCATACGACAAATACTTATTAAGGAACAAAATTCCTGATTTTTCCAAATTGGTGGACCTGACGAGGATCGAACTCGCTACCCCCTGCTTGCAAAGCAGGTGCTCTCCCAGGTGAGCTACAGGCCCAAAGCCACGGAAAATAATATATCATTTTCCATGGGTAATTGCAATCAGAATTTAATTTTTTTGAATTGGTTTGTCAGATTTTCTTCGCTCTTTGAATGAACTTCCAAATAGTTTTCTGTGTATCCTTGATAAAGACCGTCTTTGTCTTTCCCTTCGAAAAGGACTTCCAGATTTTTCCCTTTCATATCTGCACGGAAATTTTTCTCTAGGATTACTCCTAAATCTATTAATTTGTTTGTTCGCTGCCTTCGGATGTCCATCCGGACGATTCCCTCTTTGATTCTACTTGCAACAGTGCCTTCTCTTTCACTGTAAGGAAACGCGTGTATTCTCATGAATCCGACTTTTTTAATGAACTCGTATGTGTTTTTGAAGTCTTCATCTGTTTCTCCAGGAAATCCAGAGATGACGTCCGTGGATAAGGCAACGTTGGTTATGTTCTTTTTGATCTTCTCTGTCATGGAATAAAAGTCTTCGAGTCGATATTTGCGATTCATTTTTATAAGTATTTTTTCACTTCCGCTTTGAAGAGGAATGTGGAAATGGGGACAAAGTCTGTTCGGATAATCGTGGAAAAGAGAAATATATTCATCATCAATCTGTGAACATTCAATGGATGATACACGAATGCGGAAATGTTTTTCAGGAGCATATTCTGCCATTTCACGAAGTAGATTTTTCAAACGGTACGCTTTTTCTTCGTGGGGATCTTCATAGCTTCCGACATCGATTCCACCAATGATAATTTCCTTTACTCCATTATCAAGTAGCCTCTTCATTTCCTCCATTATGCTTTGATGATTTCGTGATCGAGATCTTCCTCTAGAATAGGGAACGATACAATATGAACAAAAGTTATCGCATCCATCCTGAATCTTGATATAAGACCTTGCTTCATGTTTTCCTTTGCTGATTGAAAGATTATCGAAGGTAAAACTTCGGAAATCTGAATTGACCTGGTCTCCAGGAGTTCGTCCTTCCATAATACATTGTGCCATTTCGTCTTTGTGGAAGGTTCCATATACAGCCTTTACGTTTTCGATTTCCAAATACATTTCTTTATGAATTTGGCTTGAACAGCCCATAACAAAAATCTTGGAATCGGGATGATCTCTTTGAATATCCCTAACGGTTTTCATATCCTTTTTTTCGGCCATGTGTGTAACGGCACATGTATTGACGATATAACAGTCTGCATTATCGTTTGTTTCCTTAAATCCATTTGCCAAAAGTTTTTCTTTCAGTGCTTCGGATTCATAGGCGTTCATTTTGCAGCCTAAAGTGATGATTTTGAATGTCATATTATTTTATCTGTTCTCCCAGAAAATTTTTGATATCCTCATATAATTGCTGTGAAATGAGTTTTAAATCTTTTAATGAGGTGAGGAACCTTTCTCTATCTGCACTGAAATAACTTTTCATAAGTTCATCAAGCCTTTCGAAGAGGTTTTCTTTATTCGGATATTTTAATTTCTCATCAAAAAGTGGGATTTCTTGTACTAAGCAGCCTTTGTTATCAAGAATGAAGACTGTTTCAAAAAAAGGATGATAAAAACCACAAAGATCATTTTCTTGTATATCCAAACGAATCAGCCTTGTAAAAGTTGAGTCGAAAAGCGCCCTTCCATATGTCTCAAACGGATCGACGTAAAAAGACGAATCCCCTTTAAACAAGCCTTCATATTTTCCATCTAAAAGAAGTTTCATATCCCTATAATACAAATCGTTCACTTCCTCGTTTAAAGTTGGAATATAGATTCTTTTGCTTCCTTTCTTTAAATAGGGAAGTTTATTTTTTGCGTTTTTCATGACGGATGGAAGGGATAAAGCCTCTTTCGGGAACGTCTGTAGAAAATAATCAAGTTCCTCCCTGTTTCGTTCGCCTTCCAATATGATGCAAGCTCTTATTAATCCATAAATGCTTGAGGTATCGTTATAGATATTTGTTTTGCTGTTGAAGTTTGAGGCATGATGATAGAAAAATTCTTCTTCAGCTGAATTTGCCATTGGCTTTGGATTTGACCATTGTAGGTATTGGAAAATTGTTTTTTTCATAGTCATTATTTTACAACAATTAAGAACAAAGAAAAAGGAAGAGACAAATGTCTCTTCCTTATCATCGAATCGATTTACTTGTTTTCGGTAACTGTTTTCTTGTCTCTGAGAATGGCGTTCATGATGATGCCAAGAATCATGGAAACGGAAACTGCCGTAATGCTTACGCTTCCTTTTCCGCTTCCGAAGGAGAAGACAAGTCCGCCAATACCTGCTACCAAGATGATGGAGGCTACAAAGATGTTCTTTGTGTTGCCCATATCTACTTTTTCGTGGATAAGCATCTTGACACCGGATGAGGCAATGAAACCATAGAGAATCAATGAGACGCCACCAGTAACACATCCAGGAATAGTTTCCGTGAAGGCCATGACAGGGGAGATAAATCCTAAAAGAATGGAGAAGATGGCAGCAAGTGCGATAACTTTTGTGGAAGCGATCTTTGTGACGCCGACGACAGCAACGTTTTCACCGTAAGTAGTATTTGCAGCTCCGCAGAAGAAACCGGAAAGTGCGGTTGCAATTCCGTCTCCCATTAATGTTCTGGTCAATCCAGGTTCTTGTAAAAGGTCTCTTTGAAGGATACCAGACATATTTTTATGGTCGCCGATATGTTCGCAAATGGTAACCAAGGAAACAGGGATGAAGATCAAGCAAGCCTGACCGACGGCGGAACCGGTAAGCGGGACAATGCTATCACCGCCCTGACTGGCGACAAGGAAAAGGAATTTCGGATAATCCAAGAAAGACTGGATGGTAACATTAGCGACTCTGTTTCCGCCCTCGACTTTAGTGAAGAGGTCAAGAATCGGATCGAAATTGATGACCTGGAAATAACTTTTGATGGTTGGATCAGAGATTCCTAAGGAAATGAATGTAAATATTGCCGCGACAAGATAACCAGCAAGCATACCCATGACAAACGGAATGAGATTTAATGTTTTCTTTCCATAATGAGAGCAAAGTGCAGTAACAATCATGGCAACAAGACCAGAAATGATTGCACACCAATTATACGACATTCCGCTTCCGCTTGTAGCGGTAAGATTGCTGATGGCACTCCCTGCTAAGGAGAGACCGATGACCATGATGACCGGACCGACGACAATAGGAGGAAGAAGCTTGTTCAGCCAATCCACTTTGAAAATCTTGATGAGAAGAGCAACAAGACAGTAGACGATTCCAACCATAAGCATTCCGATGGGCAGAATCCATAAATTGACTTTTCCGGCAGTAGCATCGACCTTGATTGCCTCCGACATAGCAGCCATATATGCAAAGGAAGAGGCCAGGAACACAGGTGATTTGAATTTTGTGATGAAAAGATAGAACAAAGTTCCGATTCCGGCAGAGAAAAGAGTCGGAGCTAGCATCAATGAACTCAGATTATAGGTGACATTGTTCAAAACGACTGTAGTACCAGAAAAAACAAGAAGAGGGACGGTTACACAAGCGACAAACATAGCCAGAACGTGTTGAATTGCAAGAACAATCCAACTGGAGATCTTTTTGGGATTCTCATCGACTTCGAGGATCAATCCATTGGGATGAACACTCTTTACTTCTTCATTCATATACAGCTCCTTTCTTTTCTGGGCCAAAAAAAGAGGGGACTTTAGACAAGTCCCCTCTCAATTTGCTGAAACTGATTTGTATGAAGAACAAAAAACGAATCCAAAACAATTAGCTTTCTTTTGAATAGCGATGGAGTTAGATTTCTTTTCTTTGTTTTTCATTTCAATTAAACCCTGGGAGAAATTCTATCGAAATTGTTAGTAGAATGCAAGAAAAAAATTAAAAACAAAAAAATGCATGTTATCCATGCATCAATTAACGATGGAGCAAGCGACGGGAATCGAACCCGCATATTTTCCTTGGCAAGGAAATGTTCTACCACTGAACTACGCCTGCAAGAATGGCGGATCCTACGGGATTTGAACCCGTGATCTTCTCCGTGACAGGGAGACGTGATAGGCCTCTACACTAAGGATCCACGATTGATTTTTTACTTCGTTTTGCGAAGCTCAAATATTATCTCAATTCTTAATCTAAAAAGCAATACTTTTTTTAAATTTTTTTCTTTCTTTCATTTTTGAGAACAGAATTCATTCTCGTTTTATGTTGTTTTTTCATTTTTCTTTGAATGAAAATGGTAAGATTTCAAAAAAACAAGTATAAAAGAAAAGAACATGGATTATAATATTTTGGTATTTATATTGAAAGTGGGGAATACCTATGGAAAAACTGATTCTTTCTGAAGACGAGATTGTCCGCATTTGTGACAGACTTGGAAAAGAAATCGACAACAAGCTCGAAGAAAATGCAAATGGAGTTCCGATTCTTCTTGGCGTTATGAATGGTGCACTTCCGTTCATGTATGAGCTCGTCAAGCATATCAATACACCATGTCAACTCGATACGATTAAGGTCAGTTCCTATGATGGGACCAGTACGACTGGTGAAGTCAAAGTCCAGAAAGGACCGGATCATTCCTTGGAAGGAAAAGATGTCGTCATAATCGAAGATATCATCGATACAGGTATTACCATGCATTTCCTTAAGGAGTTTGTCCAGAACACTTATCATCCTAAGCATCTTTATGTTTGTATCTTAATTAAGAGAGAAAGCAAAGAAGTAAAATTTGATGAACTTGCTGATTTCACTGGTCTTAGAACGGATGAACAGAGATATATCGTTGGATTTGGTTTTGATTATTATGGATTGTTCCGTAATCGCCCATATGTATTTGTCCCATCCATCAAAGACATCAAGGAATGGGGAGCCATTCTGGATGAGGATAAGAAGCTCACTGAACAGTGGAAGAAAGAGCATTCCTCAAAGTAGGATTATGAATTTCATGGCTGACCAATTCGGTTGGCCTTTTTTGTATAGAAAAAGCAGGAGCTTAGTGACTCCTGCTTTTTGAGAGATGCTTATTTGTCGATTTCGTTGAATTTATCCATTACTGCACGGATTGTATCATCCATATCGAAATATTTGTACATTCCTAGTCTTCCCATGAATGTGACATTCTTTTCTTCTTTGGATAATTCTTCGTATTTTTTATAGAGAGTTGCATTTCTTTCATTGCTGACAGGATAGAAAGGGTCGTCTCCTTCTTCAAATTCTTTTGGATATTCTTTTGTAATATAAGTAACTTTGCTTTCTCTAGGATTAAACCATTTGTGTTCCGCAATTCTTGTGAATGGAACTTCACGTTCTGTATAATTGATGACAGCATTGCCTTGGAAGTTTTCTTTTTCTAAGCGTTCTGTTTCAAAACGAAGCGTCCGGTATTGTAAATGACCGAAACAATAACCGAAGTATCGATCAATTTCCCCTGTATAAATAATATGATTCGCAAGTTTGTTAAGTTCATCTTTCTTTTCAAGATAATCTGTATTATAGATTACTTCAACTTCTCCAAGCATTCTTTCGATTACAGCGGTATAACCATCAACTGGAATGCCTTGGTATTTGTCGTTGAAATAGTTGTTGTTGTAAGAAAATCTTACTGGAAGTCTTTTGATTATGCTGGCCGGAAGGTCCTTGCAATCTCTTCCCCACTGTTTTTCTGTGTATCCTTTGATTAATGTAGTGAAAACATCGTTCCCGACCAAAGAAATGGCTTGTTCTTCGAGATTTTTGGGTTCTTTGCCTTCCATTTCCTTGCGTTGTGAATTGATTTTGGCTAATGCTTCTTCTGGTGTGATAACTCCCCAAAGAGCATTGAAGGTATTCATATTGAATGGAAGATGATAGAGCTTTCCTTTATAGTTGGCAAGAGGGCAATTTACAAAGTTATTCATTTCAGAAAAAGAGCAAAAATAGTCCCAGACTTCCTTGTCAGAGGTGTGGAAAATATGTGGACCATAGAGATGTACGTCTATATTATCTTTTCTTTCTGACCTTATTGCTCCAGCTAAAACTGGCTTTTTTTCAATAACAATTACTTTTTTTCCTTTTTTTCTTGCAAGATTAGCAAAGACGGCACCGCTGAGACCTGAACCAACGATTAGATAATCATACATAGATAAAAATCTCCTAGATTTTGTAATATATAAATATATATATTTTATTCATTATACCCTTTTTTTTATGGTTTTCCTAGTTCATAGAAAAAATTAGGTATATTAGTTAAGAAGATTATTTCTTTTTCTGGTTTGAAAGTGATATAACTAATCTTGGGAACCAAAATAATGGAATATGATGTTGCAATTGTTGGCTGTGGTCCGACAGGTTATATGTGTGCCTACCGTCTCATCGAAAAAAATCCACATTTGAAAGTCGTTCTAATTGATAAAGGAAAAGACATCACAAAGAGAAAATGTCCGATTCTGGAACATTTGGTTACATCTTGTCCGAATAACGGAAAATATCAAGGATGCTTGCCTGCATGCTCAATGACTTCTGGATTTGGTGGTGCCGGCGCTTTTAGTGATGGAAAATTCAATAAAACTACGAAGTTTGGCGGATGGCTTACGGATTATATTACTCCGGAACATCTTGTATCTCTGATTGATTATTGCGATCAAGTGAATTTAAAATTTGGAGCTACTAAAGAAATCACAGATCCATACACCGATGAAGTAAGACAAATTGAAAAGCAGGCTGCTGGTGCTGGCCTTCTTCTTCTTAGAGCTGAAGTGCGTCATTTAGGCACAGAAGAAAATGTAAAGATTCTTTCCAAAATTCAAAATTATTTGATGGAAAAAGGCGTTGAATTTTCTTTTTTCAGCGATGTTATCGATATTGATGTAGTCGATCATCAAGTCAAAGGATTGCTGCTCAAAAACGGAAAACGCATTGATGCAAAGAAAGTGGTTCTCGGTGTTGGCAGAGAAGGATCTTCTTATTTACAAAAAATGCTTAAAAGGCACGACATTTCTTTTGTTAACAATCAGGTTGATATTGGTGTACGCGTTGAAACTTCTAACGTTGTCATGCAGGATATTAATAAATATCTTTATGAGGGAAAGTTCTTATTTAATTCTAGTCAGGGAACAACAGTGAGAACGTTTTGTTCTAATCCTAGTGGTCATGTCGTCATTGAGAATGATGACGGCGTTATGCTGGCTAATGGACATAGTTTTTCCGACCCGAAACTTGGTTCTGAAAACACAAATTTTGCTCTCCTTGTTTCTCATAAGTTTACGGCTCCCTTTGATGATCCTAATCAATATGCCAAAGATTTGGCTACTTTGGCAAATCGTTTAAGTTGTGGCTCTGTTATCATACAAAAATACGGAGATCTAAAACGTGGAAGAAGATCCTCCCCGGAAAGAATTCGCAAGGGATTTATTCGTCCTACATTGAAAGAAGCTGTTCCTGGAGATTTGGGACTATGTCTTCCCTATAAAACCTTGCAATCTATTATCGATATGATTGAAGCCTTGGATCACGTTACTCCGGGAATTGCTACGGAACATACACTTCTATATGGCGTTGAGGCAAAATTCTATTCTGCAAGACCAAATGTTGATGAAAATCTTGAACTTAAGGAACTTCCCAATGTCTATTGCGGCGGCGATGGAGCTGGAATTACAAGGGGCTTGGCTCAAGCGGGTGCATCTGGTGTTCTTATTGCGGATCGTATCATTGAAGAAATGGAAAAGAGGTAATTTAAAATGAAATACAATACTGTTTCTGTTGAAGGTAGTCAGTTTGGAGACGAAGGCAAAGGAAAACTTACGGATTATCTAGCGACTGGTGCAGATATGGTTGTTCGTTATCAGGGGGGGAATAACGCAGGACATACCGTAGAAATCGATGGTGTCAAGCATGCGCTTCGCTCTTTACCTTCTGGTATTTACAACAAAAATGTTCTTAATGTAATTGCAAATGGTGTTGTATTGAATCCTTTTGCCTTCTTGGATGAATTAGATGAAAACCTCAATTCAGGGTTAAAGGAATTTCATCTTGCGATTTCCAATCGCTGCCATTTGATTCTTCCTTCTCATATTGCATTGGATGGTGCGTTTGAAGAAAAACTTGGCGATAACAAGATCGGAACAACCCATAGAGGCATTGGTCCATGCTATTGTGATAAGGCAAGAAGAATTGGACTTCGAGCTGGAGATCTTCTATATCCGGAGTATCTCAAGGAAAGGCTTCATGGCCTTCTTGCTATCGATAATACTGAATTGGCTGCACTTGGAAAGGAAACCATCGATGAGGATCAGTTGTATCGAGACCTTTTGAAGGTTGCTGAGAGAATTAAGCCCTTTATTACTGATACTTCCGTTTTAATTAATTCGTATATTGATTCTGGTAAGAAAGTTGTTTTCGAAGGGGCTCAGGGTTCGTTGCTTGATTTGGATCATGGTACTTACCCATATGTTACTTCTTCTTCTCCGACCTCTATTTCTATTCCAGTGAATTGTGGTGTTGCTCCTCAAAAAGTTAGCAAAGTACTAGCTATTATGAAGGCATATATGACACGCGTCGGTGAAGGGCCTATGCCTACTGAACAGAATAATGACTGGGGAAATGCTATTCGTGAAAAAGGCCATGAATATGGAGTCGTCACGCATAGGCCTAGACGTGTCGGTTACCTTGACCTTGTTCTTCTTGGTTATACGTCCATGGTTAGCGGAGTCACTGATATTGCTGTTACATTATTCGATGTACTTATGGATGTCGATGATTTGAGAATCTGTGTTGCCTATGAGTTGGATGGCAAAGAAATTAAGACTGTTCCTGCTAGTGAACCTGAATATGCCAGATGCAAACCGGTTTACAAATATTTCCACAAGATTCCTCATTATGATACTAAGAAAATACACTCCTTTGAAGATTTCCCTATTGAGGCTCAGGAATATCTTAACTTCATCCGTGATTATCTTCATGCCAATATTTCTGTTGTCGGTCTTGGACCTGACAGAGATGAGACGTTGGTACTTCGTAAAATTTTTGACTGATTCGATTTTAGACCGGCTAGTCCGGTCTATTTTTCATAAAGACATTGAAATGTTTCAGCATTCATGTTTTTGATTTAAGACAATTTATTGACAATGTTTTTGAAAAAATCCTTATTTCTCGATAAGTTTGAACTGTTGTATTTACGGATATTAAAAAAGGGGAAATCTGAAGATTATTCATTGTTTAGACATTTTGATTTGGATTTTATATCGCTATTTAAGGCTATTTTTGATTGAGAAGAGACCAGGACTAGCGGAAATGACTTACTGATCATCGTTGTAGTCATAAAATAAATGGTTTTTATTATGAGTAAACCAATATTGGATCTTCAGGTTTACGAAATATGGACGGACTGCACAATGATGAAGTCAATAAAAACTTTATATATAAAAAACGGCAATCCGTTTTTGGAATGCCGTTTACAAATTGCTTTTGTCAATTAGTTAAATTCATCATATCGGGAAATATGGTAGGTTTTTCAATCTATTGTGATCCGAAAATCCTTTTTTAAATATTTTTCTATCATGCTTGAACTTCCAGGTGTGAATTGTGCTCTGCTTGGAAGTCTGTCAAATGGGCAAAAATAAACTTCAGTGGTTTCACTTGCTTGGGCTTTGATTTCTATTCTTCCGTCTGCTTCAGCTAAGAAATTCAAATCGACATATTGAGTAATGTCCCCATTTGGATAGTAAAAATCGCATTTTTCTCCTGACCGTATGGAAAAAAGTGAAATGTTCTTGATTTCAATTCCTGTTTCTTCTTTTATCTCCCTTTTCAGTCCTTCCAAAACCGTTTCGTTCAAATCGATACTTCCGCCTGGGAAACAGTATTTCCCATTGTCTTTTCGTCTTTCAATTAGAACTTCGCCTTTTTGATTGAAGACCATTGCTGTTAGGCCTACGCTCAGACATTTGTCATGTCCGATCTTTTTTCTTAAATAAGGAATATAATCAATGATTTCACTCATAAAATTCCTTTTTCCAGAAGTTTCTTCCTATAAATATCGCTTTTGGCATAATCTTTTTCGGCTCTGGCTTGATTGTATTGTTTATAGTTTTCCTTGTCTTCGTCTGTCAAAGGCTCGACATCAAATACCAAACCTAATACAGATGTGATTCTATGGAATGTATAAAGAAGATTGGAAAGTTTCTGTGTATCCGTATCTTTCTTCATGCTCTCGCTGTTTATGGATTTAATCAGTCTATCAACGACAGTCATACAGTTGGAAACATTTAAATCATCGGCAAGTGCGTTCATACTTTCCTCATAATCCTCTATCAGAAGACTGGGTTCTTTGTTTCCGGATAATTCCAGTTTATAGACACCTTTTCGGTAAGAATTTTGGTATTTTGCAATTTGCTTGTCACAATTGTTGAGGTTCTCTTCGGTATAATTAATCGGTGCGCGATAATGGGTGGATAAGAAGAAAAGACGTACTGAATTTCCACTATGACGTTCAAGGACATCTTTTGCTAGAATGGAGTTTCCTAAGGATTTACTCATTTTGACACCATCAGTCAACAGAAAACCGACATGCATCCAGTAGTTTGCAAGTCTGGTATGATTCACGGCTTCGGATTGGGCGATTTCATTTTCGTGGTGTGGGAATTTCAAATCAAATCCTCCTCCATGGATATCAATCAATGTTTTTTTGAAGACATCATTAACCATACATACACATTCAGTATGCCAACCTGGTCTTCCTCTTCCGATTATCGTATCGAATTTGATTCCTTTGTCGTCTGTAAGTTTCCATAAGGCAAAATCTAGAGGGTTCTTCTTGTTTGAGTTTACATCAATTCTGGATCCGCTTACGAGATCCTCGATGTTCTGTTTAGATAAATTGCCATATGTTTTGTCTGTATCAATAGAAAAGAAGATATCGTCTTTACTCTGGTATGCAGCACCGATGTCCATCATTTTTTTGATAAAAGAAGCCATATAATCAATATATTGGCTAGCTTTTGGGTGAGCATAAAGAGGAAGTATGTTTAGTTTATCTAGGCAATTTTCGTAAGCTTTGATATAAAACTCGCTGAGTTCTTTTTCAGTTTTCCCTTCCTTTTGGGATTCCTTGATGATTTTATCATCGATGTCCGTATAGTTGCTTACACATTTAACCTCATATCCTTCTTCTTTTAAGAATCGAGAAAGAAGATCAAAAGTAACGGTAGGTCTGAAATTTCCCAGGTGAACATAATTATAGACGGTCGGTCCACAGTAATAAATATCTACTTCCTTGCTATCGATTGGCTTGAATTCCCTTATTTTGCCTTCATATGTATCATAGAGCTTTATCGTTCTCATGTGTCTATTCTCCTTGATTTAAATTTTTCTCCATATTCTGAAGTCTATAAAGATTATAATACGTTCCTTTCATTTTCAGTAGTTCTTGATGATTTCCTTCTTCGATTAGACTGCCTTTTTTTATTACGAAAATGTGATCTGCATGTTTTATGGTGGAAAGGCGATGAGCAACTATGATCATTGTTGATATATTCTTCATTCTAGATAAAGAGTCTTCTATGATGTTCTCCGTTTCAGTATCGATATTCGCCGTTGCTTCATCTAATAGCATAAGGCTAGGATGATAGGAAAGCGTTCTAGCAAAAGAGATAAGCTGCCGTTCTCCGGAAGAAAAATTGTTTCCTTTTTCGCTAACCTGTTCTTGATATTTAAGAGGTAGTTTGTTGATAATTCGGTCTGCTCCGACAAATCGAGCATTCTTTTCGATTTCTTCTTCGGAAAGACTTTTATCCCCTAGCGAAATATTTTCGCTGATTGTCCCAGAAAACAAAAATACGTCTTGCATCATCATTCCGATGTTTCTTCTCAAGCATTCAAGTGAATATTTCTTTATGTCAATATCATCAATTAGAATTTGACCTTTGTCAGGTTCATAAGTTCTCGAAATCAGCGAAATGATGGTGCTTTTTCCAGCTCCAGTCGGGCCAACAAAAGCCACGGTTTTCCCAGGATAAATGATGAAACTCACATCCTTCAAGACATAATCCTGACCATCTTCGTATTTGAAATAGACGTTTCTGAATTCGACTTTTCCCTTGAATTTGTTAACATCTACACTATTCTTCTGATTGACGATTTCTGGCTTCATATCCAGAACAAATTGGGTTCTTGTAGCAGAGGAAAGTACGGATTGTATCGTATTTTGTAGTTGGCTCAATTGCTGAATAGGCTGGAAGAATTGACTTGAATATGTTATGAGAAGATAGAAAACACCAACGGAAAGGATTCCTTTGTAGACGGCTGGAATTGAAAAGATGCAAATAATAAGTACACAGACCATCTGAAGTAAATACATGGAAGGGTAGAAAAAGGCAAAAAGATCTTGGCTTTTTACATAGTTTTTATAAATATCATTGTTCTTTTGCTCGAATTCCAGCATTTTCTTTTCTTCTTTGTGGTATGTTTTTATGACTTGGATACCTGAGAAGGATTCCGAAAGGAAGGAATTCATTTTTGAAATGGCATCTTTTTCTCCAAGATAATGTCTTCTGGCTTTCTTGGAAAAAAACGAAGAGATGATAAAAACGAAAGGAAGGAAGGCAAGAAATACAAAGGCATAGACTCCTGCACGGTAGAAAGATATGGAAAGGATGATGACCAAGGATAATATGGCTCTTAAAAAGGAAGGGAAAATATCACTGAAAAATGTCGAAAGGTTCTGTGTATCGTTTGTTATTCTTGTGACGAATGAACCTGTTTTGAGACTTTTAAGCTGCTTTTGGGAAAGATTTAAAACATGAGAAAACATGTCTTTCCTGAAATCGTAGATTATTTTCTGTCCTATCTTCCTCAAATAGAAAGATACGATATATGTTCCAATTGAGGCAAAAAAAAGCAAAGAAAAAGTAAGTCCCCCATAAAGGAAAAAACTGCTTTTGGTTTGTTGAAAAGAATAAAGTCCTTTTTCAAAATCGGAAATTGAGTCGATTACTAAAGAAAAGAATAAGGATTCGGCAGTCCAAGAAAAATTGACGAAAATATCAAAGAAAACCAAAAGTGAAAAAGAGGTCCGATATGGTTTCAAGTATTTGAGGAAACTTTTCATTATCCTCATGTCTTTTACGGAATAGGAGGAATTTTGTTCTTCGATGGATTCATCCATTTTAGTTCACCTCCTTTTCTAGTTTCTGCATTTCGCTGATATTTTTGTATAGTGGACAATTTTCAAGCAGTTCGTTATGTGTTCCTTTTCCGATAAGTTCTCCATTATCAAGCACAAGAATTTGGTCGCAGTTTTCAAGTGCGGATATTCTGTGGGTTATGATTAAAGTAGTGATTTTGTTTTCGAGAGACCGAATGTTGGAAAGAATGTTTTTTTCTGTGTCTGCATCAACAGCGCTTAAAGAATCATCCAAAATCAAGACGTCAGGATGCTTGTAAATTGCTCGCGCAATGGAAATTCTTTGTCTTTGCCCACCACTGATCGAAGAACCTTTTTCTCCAACTAATGTAGAATATCCGTTTTCCATTTGCGAGATATCTTGATCGACGGAAGCGAACCTTGCAGCTTGAACCATTTTACTTTCGTCAATCTGACTAGAATCTGATTCTGAAAAAGCTATACTGTCTTTCACGGTTCCGGAAAAAAGATAACTTGTCTGTGCAACAAATCCAATATGTTCGCGGAGATCTTCCTTTTTCCATAGGTTGATATCGTCTCCGTCGATAAATAGTTGTCCTGGTTGAATCTCATAAAGCTTTTCGAGAAGACTTACCAATGTACTTTTTCCACTCCCTGTTCTTCCAATGATTCCAATCATTTCTCCCGGTTTTATCCTAAATGAAATGTTTTTTACGGCAGGTTCCTTACTTTGAGGGTAGGTGAAATTCAAATTCCGGAATTCGATTAGTCCTTTAATTGAAGAATGTGAAAGGCAATTATTCGTATCAGGTTGTAATTCTTTTTCATCCAAGATAGTCGAGATCCTTTGGCTTGCTGCTTTAGCATTCGAGACTTCGTTTATAAGAATTCCACAAGCCATTAACGGCCAAATCAAGGTATCCGTATAACCAGCAAAAGTAATAAATTGTCCTGAATCTTTTATGTTTCCAAGCAAAGTTGGATTGACTTCAATTAAAGAATAGGCACCAAAGCCTAGGAGTAGAAGATACATAATAAGGATGATAATGTTAATTCCTCCATCCAACAAAGAAGAATAGTTTGCAAATTTGATGTTCTTTATTTCAGCCTGTAAAGCATAGTAATCGAATCCGCTGTATTTTTCTTTTTCTTTACGGAATGCCTTTATAACGGCAAAACCCTGGAGGTTTTCTTCGGTGTAATCACTGAGATCTTCAAAGGCGTCACCAGCTTGTTTCGACCTATTTGTTTCTCCTTTCATAACCGTGCTTCCGAGAATAACAAAAAGAAGAAGAGGGATGACACAAATCAATGCAAGTGGAACAGACGATTGAAGCATGAAAATAAAAGATAAAGAACCTAGAACAGTGAAATCAATCAATAAAATCATTCCATCAGAAAAAAGCATTTTAATAGATTGCAAATCACTTGTAAAATAAGAAAGCAGTCCACCTACTTTTTTATTAGAAAAATAAGTAAGCGATAGTTTTTGTATATTTTGATACATTTCTTTCCTAAGATCTCGCTCGATTTTGGCACCAATCCTAGCACTGGATATACGCCAACCCATTCTTCCCAAAAAGATGCAAATGGACAGAACAGTCAATGAAATTAAAGTGATTTGCATGTTTTGGTAATAGAAAGGAATATCGATTGATTTATTATCGATGATAATTTGGGAAACTTTTCCATTTATGAATTCTTCTGGAGCGTTTCTAAGTAAAGTAATGATTCCTCCAGTTATTTTTGGAATAAATAATTGGAGAACATCAACTGAAACGTCAAAAAAAATCAGTAAAAGAAAATAATACCAGTATTTTTTATAAAATTGATTTATATGTTTTCCGAAAATCATAAAACCTCAACTAATTTGTTTCTTCGTGTCTGATTAGTTCAATGACTTCACCTTCCAAATCATAGAAGAATGCATTAACGATTTTTGCTTTAACTAAGTCACCTGGAACTAAAGGAATCTTCGAATAAAGCTTCAAGCCACCATCTACATCGTCTGGGGCATAGAGATTGCAAATGCACTTATAGGAAAAATCGGATTCGTCGTATTCTGTGATCAAACAAGTGACCTCACTTCCGATTCTTTCTTTATTTAAAGCATATGAAATCTTCTTCTGTTCCTTCATGATCTGATTGTAGCGCTTGCGTTTTGTCTTAGCATCAATTTGACCGTCCATCTTTGCTCCTGGTGTGCCTTCTTCTGGTGAATACATAAAGCATCCAAGGTGGTCAAAACGGATTTCTTTCATTTGCTTTAAGCACTCTTCGATATCAGCGTCGGTTTCTTTGGGAAAACCTACCATAATTGTTGTTCTTAAGACACTGTTAGGAACTCTTTCCTTGAATTTATGAATCAAATCGATGATATCTTGCTCTGTTCCTCTTCTTCCCATTCTTCTTAATACAGGGTCGGAGAAATGCTGAACAGGTAAATCGAAATACGGGGTTAAGTTGGAATTCTGACTAAAAAGTTCAATCAGCGAATCGTCAACTTCGTCAGGATAAAGATACATAAGTTTGACAAAATCAAAGCCTTTGTGCTTTACGATTTCTTTTACCAAGTCAGTAAGGGAAAGTCCTATATCTTTTCCATACATGCTTGTGTCCTGAGAGATTACCGTAAGAGAGCGTACGCCTTCCTTCTCTAAGTCTTCAATTTCTTTTTTCAAGGTCTCGAAGGGTACGGATTTGAATCTTCCTCGAATATATGGGATAGCGCAAAACGTGCAGAAATTATTGCATCCGTCACTTATTCTAAGATAGGCTTCCCTTTTAGGGGAAATGAATACACGCTGAGTTGGATCGATTTTTCCGGAAAGTTTTTTGTCTTTTATGAGGGATTGGAATTTATCACCGAAGTTCTTGTAATCTTCTAGCGGAATCCAAAGACTGACCTCGGGAATCTCTTTTTTCAAATCTTCGAGATATCTTGTTGCTAGGCATCCAGTAACAACGACCGGTTTCTTATATTCGATCATTTCTAAAATGGCATCGATGCTTTCTTTTTTTGCAGCATCAATGAATCCGCAAGTGTTAATCAAAATGATATCGGCCAAATCCGGATCTTGGACAGTCTCAAATCCGTTCTTTTTCAAATAGGCAAGTATTTCTTCCAAATCGACTTGGTTTTTTGCACAACCTAAGCTGATTATTCCAATATTCATAAATTTTTTTCCTCCTAAGTTTTTTATTATATAAAAAATTTCAATCAAATTCTTCTTAAAGATACAAAAAGGCGAAAGAAAGGGCTTCTTTCGCCTTAAATCTATTTGTTTTCTTCGTTTGTCCTTTTGGGTCTATTATCTTCTCCAAAGGCATTGTCGTATGAATATTCTTGGTCAGGGTTAATAAGGAACAAATCTCGGAGCAGACTTTTAACTTTCTTCTCTTTTTTTTGCTTGTTCTTTTCTTTTTCGATATTCTCTTGTATCAGTTTAGGAAGAGCTTCGATGAACTTCTTTTTGCTAAGTGATAGTCTCTCTTTCTGTTCATATACGAATTTAGTATAGTTGACACTGATTCCGCTCTTCTTGACATATTGTCTGACTTTGCTGAACAAACCAATGGAAGAAACAAAATCATAGAGCATTAATCCATAGATAACTCCAAAAAAGAATATTGGAAGAACTTTGATATATCCGCTAGCGTCAACAACAAAATGATATACATCAACGGTTATTTGATATACATACGGATTGATAAGATAATAATAAATGATGGCAACAGCAAACCAAATAATATCAAAAACTGGGCAGATTATTCCTAGAATATTTCCTTTCATATTGGAATAATCCCATAGTTTAACTTTGAATCCTTTGACAAAAATCAGTCCAGCAATGAATTCCAAGGCAATAAGGGACAAACCCATGATTGAAATTGGAATCAAGTCATAGACGTTTGGTCCCCATTTAATTGTGCTATTGAACAAATTTCCGGTAGGATTATAGAAATGGGAATTGTTTGGAAGAGGAAAATAGCACAGCATCAGCCAACAGAAGGTGAACATGATACAGCAACCAAATCCATATAATGGTAACCATGGGCCTTTCATAAAACCAGGGTTAACCCATTTTTTAGCCGAGAAAATTCTGCGAAAAAGTACCTCTATTAAATAGCCAAGAACATCGGCAAATAAGAAAAGAAATAAATAAAGAAGCCAAAGTTGACTTCCATTCAGATTTACTCCAGGTACGATGGAATCTACGAACATTGAAACCATATCAATTTCCCTCCAAGCAATTTTATGATACCATATTCCTGTTCAAGAATATATAGAGGTAAACGAATGAATTGTGAAAAGAAAATCGTATTTCTCGGGACTCCTCAGATTAGTGCCGATTGTCTGAAAGGATTAGTCGAACGTGGATTTAATATTGTCGGTGTAGTTACAAAAGAAGATAAGGTTCGTGGAAGAAACAATGAAATTGAAGCTTCGCCGGTTTGCAAAACAGCGATGGAATTAGCGATTCCTGTACATAAGCCTCATCGCTTGAACCAAGATTTTGGATTCATCAAGAATCTTCAACCGGACCTTCTTTTGACTTTTGCATATGGGCAGATGATTTCGGATGAAGTACTTTCTCTTTCTAAATATAGGCCATTAAATTTGCATGCATCCTTGCTTCCCAAGTATAGGGGAGCTGCCCCAATACAATATGCCTTGAGGAATGGAGACAAGGTTACAGGTGTGTCACTTATGCAGATGGTTCATGAAATGGATGCAGGGGATGTATTCGCTGTTAAAGAACTTCAAATAGATGCCGATGACAACTATACTTCACTTGCCAATAAGCTTAGCAGAACTGCATTGGATTTAGCTACGGAAGCATTACCTTTGTTTTTCGAAGGAAAACTGGAAGGGAAACCTCAGGATAAAAACAAAATCAGTTTTTGTCCATCCATCAAGAAAGAGGAAGAGATTCTTAGATTAGATACGGATCCGAATTCATTTGTCAATCAAGTTCGGTCGTTAAGTGAGACCCCAGGTGGTTATTTGTTCAATGGAAATCAAATCTTGAAGATCTATAAAGCAAGCTATTTCAATGATGAAGTAACAACAAAGGTGGGCTCTTTGATCAGACCTTCAAAAAAGCAACTTGCGTTGCAATTAACAAAAGGGCAAGTTCTTCTTCAGGAACTTCAAAGACCTGGAAAGAAGAAGATGACTGCAATTGATTTTTTGAATGGTGTAAAGAATGTAGATTCTATAGTTTTGGGAGAAGAAAAATCAGATGAGTAAAAAAGAAAAGAAAGAGGAAAAAACAAATGTCATGAGAGAATTGGAACAGAAAAAAATCTCCTATATCTCTCATGAATACGACCCGGAAAAGGCGATATCAGGAGCAGAAGTAGCAAATATTCTGAACCAAAACCCTGAAAAAGTCTTTAAGACCTTGGTTTGTGTAAGCAAATCGAAAGAACACTATGTTTTTGTAATCCCAGTCCTTTGTGAACTGGATTTGAAAAAAGCGGCCAAAGCTTGTCAGGAGAAAAATATAGAATTGATTCCTCAAAAAGAACTGCTTCCTTTGACCGGTTATGTACATGGTGGATGTTCTCCTATAGGAATGAAAAAAGTATTTCAAACGTATTTTGACGAAACCGCAAAACTTTTTGAAACGATCATGGTCAGTGGCGGAAAACGTGGCTATCAAGTAGAGATTAATCCACTCGATTTTCGAAAAATAATTCCTTGCTGGTTTGCAGATTTGACAAAGTAAAAAAGCTCCGACCTTTATGGTTCGGAGCTTTTGTTACATTTGTGATTATTTAATTAAATCAGCCCAAGTGAAAACTTTATGTTTGCAGATAATCCAAACAATATCTAAGATCCAATAAATGAAGATACCAGCAATAAAGCTGAGAAGATCAAGAACAAGAGCAACCAAGTTATTCTTGCTGACATCATTGATGATAGCATAAATAACGTGGAGAATAGAGAGAGGACCGAAAATTGCGATGATGATGTTCACAATTCTTGGCAAACCGTCGATAAATTTACAATATTCCATAGGAACCTCCAATAACAATATTATTTTACCACTTCAAGTTTGAAATAAAAGGTATGAAAGAGAAAATAACTCAGTGTTTTCAAATGATGAGTTTCTTTTGTTGCTTACCCCTGCGAAATTAAAATTTTTGAAAAATTAATTTTTGACTAAATATTTGATTTTTTCGGTATATCTTCGAAAATAAGTTATGAAAAAAGGGGCTGTTACGAAATTGATTCCTCAAAAGGGTCAGTTCTGACAGCCTTT
>ERZ808240.2085-NODE-2085-length-22949-cov-36.255482_pt1 | contig 22949 bp, 13 predicted proteins | sample MGYA00521084_ERZ808240 | MGnify/ENA primary metagenome ERZ808240 (study PRJEB31516, sample SAMN03275571) | gut metagenome | biome: mammalia-associated habitat; material: feces | host: Papio cynocephalus | place: Kenya | collected 2012-08-06 ...
GCGAAAATCTCGGTTCCGACCTCAACGCCCTGCTGCGCGTTGGCAACCAGAATGGCCGTGTCGCACACCCTGAATGCCGAGACCGCTCCTCCGACGAAATCGTCCGCGCCGGGAGCGTCGATGATGTTGAACTTCGTGTCCATGAACTCTGCGTAGAGCGGGGTCGCGTAGATTGACCTCTGGTTGAGCTGCTCGATTTCCGAGTTGTCGGAAACCGTGTTCTTTGCCTCGACCGTGCCTCTTCTGTCGATTACCTTGCCCTCGTAGAGCATGGCTTCAGATAACGTGGTCTTACCCGACCGGGTGCTGCCGATCAAGACCACATTGCGGATGTCTTTAGTGGAATAAGTCTTCATCTTTTTGAGTGTTATTAGTGTGTTTTCGTTTCCCTGCCCGTGTTTCACGGGCGGTAATTGTTGCAAATTTAGAAAATTTATTCACAAAAACAAGCGAACTGCCCGTATGTCCTTTGCGTTGTGAAAAAAAATGAATAGTTTTGACTGACATTTTGAAAAATAAAAATATAAAATATGAAAGCATATAGAGTTTTTGCTATGGGTGTGGCAGCGATGCTGCTGTGTGCCCCATACGCATCGGGGCAGTCTTTTAAGGACGGTCTGAAGCAGCTCGGGAAGCGAATCGGCAAGCAGGTCGAACAGAAAGTGGAACAGAAGGTTGTTGAGGAAGCCACCAAACAGGTAGAGAAGCAGGTTGACAAGGCATTTGACAGCATGACCGGGAAACAGGGCGAAAAGAAAACTGAGAAGAAGTCTGAAAGAAGCACCGTGAAGAATGCCGGGGGAAGTGCGGACAGGACTGCCGAGAGAAGCACGGACGGGAATGCCGATAAGAACACTGAGAAAACTGCAGAAAAACGGACGGAGAAGCAGGAGTCCCAGTCCGCTTCCGGGAAGTCCGCCCGCGACAGACAGCTTGAGCAGCAGTACGAGGCGATGCTTGGCTCCGATGCAGGAAAGGATGACGGGGATTCGACGACTCCGGGCGTAAGGCTTCCGAAGGAGCATACCGCTCTTTTTGCCCCGCTCGGCTACCCTGTGGATGCTTCTTGGGGAGTGCAGTCCATCAAGCCTGTCCTGCCTCCGACGGCCGCGGCGAAACAGGTCGATTGGGTCGATAAGATGCCGTATATATTCAATCTTGACAATCGGAGTGCTGTCGACGAGTATATTCTGCTCAACCAATGCAAGGAGGACGGCTACATAGAGCCGCTCACACCGGCCGACCACCGCTACGACAACATCAAAAGCGAGGTGTTTGCCCGCGCTGATGAACTGAATGCCCTTGTGAAATACTACAATGAACTCCTCGACGAGTACGACAGCGGCGACCCGCAATGGGTCATAGCGGGTCTTGAAAACAAGCTTGCCGCAGTGCTCGGCGGTGAGATATATAAGAGAACCCTCCGCTCGTCGATAGCTCCTCTCTTCGAACTGAAGGGCTTCATCAATGAGGATACCAGGGCGTATTTCGCCGCGCACGGGGGCTACGAGAACGCGATTGGTCAGACGTTGACCGTCTGGGATCCGCAGCCGGACAAAAAGGGCATCACCACCTCTGTCCCGGGACAGACCGGATTCGTGGTCGACGAGGTCGGGGCCGGGGCGACGGTTGACATCGAAGGCGTGCAGTATGTCCTGCATAACCAGAGCGGCAGGAGCTGCTGGGCCTTTGCCTCCGAGGTCGCTGCCACAGCGGTCGCGGGCAAGGACATGGTAATTCCGGACTACATATATTACAATGGTCGGGAATTCCCGGTGCAGAGTATGCGCGGAGGGCTCTTTAACGGCACGACGATAAAGTCTGTGAAACTTCCGAACACGCTTACTGAGATTTCCAACGCCGTGTTCCGAGGCACCCCCATAACGGAAATTGTCATTCCGGCTTCCGTGAAGAAACTTCAGGGTTCCGTTTTCCAGGACTGCACTAAACTTGCGAAAGTCGCGTTTGAAGGTGACTATATGGAAGAGTTCAGCGGCAGTTTCCGGAACTGCACGAGCCTGAAGAGCGTAGTCTGCCCGCGCCGGGTCGATATGATCAGCTACGATATGTTCAGCGGCTGTTCCAATCTGACGGAGGTCGTGCTTCCCGAGAACATCAAGGAAATCCCATCCGGCACATTTGAGGGTTGTCGGAAACTTACGAAAATTGATGTTCCGGCGACCGTCACCAAAATAGGCATGAGCGCGTTCGGCAACTGCGGTGTGACGGAACTGGACCTCCGCAACGTGACCGAGTTCGAGGGCTTCTGCTTCACCGGATGCAAGTCTCTGAAAAAAGTGATACTCAGTTCCAAACTGAAGGATGATTTCCTTACGGAAACATACACCGAGTTCATGGATTGTCCGCTGCTTCAGGTGAAATATGAGAACAACCAGTACATCTATCCTGCGGGCTTCGTATTCGTGCCTTAAGCGTCTTTGGGGCATCCCAAGCTGGTTAAGCAAAAGATAAGGACAGAATATGGCAAATAACATAGAGCATCAAGATAAGGATGCACTGGTCACAAATTGTGACCGCTTCCTTTGTATTGATGATGATGTGTATCAGATAGTCCGATAAACAATATAATATATGAACGGAAAAACAATATTCCTGATACTTTCGGCGGCAACGATGGTGTTGCCGGTGACAAATGCGTCGGCTCAGAACAAGCCGGTGATAAAGTCCGTTGATTTCACCCTCCCGATTCCTAAGCCGGGAGAGTCGCTCTTTGACGCCCGTGAGTTTCAGTTCACCTCGGCCAAGACCGAATACGGCGACCTTGCCCCGAGCGGGGAGATTGCAGTGTTTGACCTCGACTGGATTGGTGACTTCAACACGAACGATGACGGGGATATGTTTTTCCGCGACGGCTTCAGCTACAAGGTTCGCCTCAAGTTCATGGTGAACCCGAACGGGAAATATACGACGGACTATGTCTTCACGGGGAAAGACTACTACATTGACGGCTCGCGGATCAAGGCTACGGTCAATGGCATGGACGTCAAGGTGCTCAACAGCGTTCCGTATTTCATCAACACCGAGTTCACGGTGAAGGTCGGCGACGGCGGGGCGGGTTCGGAACGGGCTGTCGCGCAGCGGCAGAAGTCCGACTACGAGCTGAACAAGAACTCCTACCGCGCCTCCCTGAAAGCCTATTCGATTGCCGAGGCCGACGCTGCGAACCCGGACATCAATCCTGTTGACCTGATAATCATCACCGACCTCTACAAACCGGAGTTTTATGCCGGTTCGCCGGGACGCACCGCCTATCTCCATCAGGACTGTATGCGCGTGACAAGGATGATTGTCGATACGGAGGACTGCTATGTCGCCAGCGAGGTTAACAACACCATTATGGGTCCGTACAACATAAAGGAGGTCTGGCTCAGCGACAAGGTGGATGCGGTTGAGTTCCTGTTAGGAATATGCGGGGCGATGAGCGGAGGAAGAGACGACAAGACGGGCATCTATTATGCCGCCTACAGTATGCTCTTCCACTCGAAACGCGCCACGCTGTTCATCCCGGAGGCTGCCGCGCCGGCGATTAAGGCCCGCGTCAGCAGACCGACTTGGATGCACAAGCTGCTCTTTACCATAAGGACCTACACAGGCGACGTCTATTCGGCCGAGAAGGCGGGCGCGGCGGCGACAAAGCCGTTCTGCACAGAGCACGTATTCACGGACAAGGTCGTTGCGGCTGACAAAATCTGCAAATACGCCGACTGCAAGGTCGGCAACCGCTACTACTATTCCTGCAGAATCTGCGGAGAGTGCGAGCACAACGACAATCACCTCTTCGGTGACAAGGGACCGCTTACAGGAACGCCCGAACTGTTGGCGCACTACTACGAGCAGCCGCTCGCCGACGACCAGGCATACGTCGGGGTGAACGCGGCCGGACATCATGTCTGGTGGTACAGCTGCGTCTGGTGCGGACATTCTTACGGCTACGACCAGCGGCACATCACCAAGTTGGAATGGAAGTCCAGCGGAACAGAGGCCAATTATGCGCAGTTCTGCCAGGTGATGGCACGGCAGACCGAAGACCGCGAAGAGGAGGCCCGTCTCGTGACAACCGCGCAGCCCGGAATGTTCATCCTTCCGTACAAGTCCGAGGCGAAGATGAGCCCTGCGTTCCAGAGCGTCGTGAACTTCGCGCTCAACGACAACCTGCTGGACGACAATGCCCTCGGAGACGACTACACCGGTCCGATTAACCATTTCCAGCTCCGCTCCATAGCGGTACGCCTTGCCGAGGAACTGCTCGGGGGCGAGGTGAAGGTGAACAAGAAAGTGCGTGTGCGCTTCGTGGATGATTTTTCAGCCAAGGCCGCTACGATAGGTCTTCTGGACGGGCATTTCAGCGGGGAAGGCGCTCCGGCAGACACGGCTCCTGCAACCCGTCAGGAAGTGGTGACGATAATTTATAGGGTCCTGCGCTTCATCGAGAGCCAGAAGGTATATTCCTACACCGAGTATGACTCCAAGCTGGATTCTTACGCCGACCGGGGCAGCATAGCCCCGTGGGCGGAAGAGGCCGTGGCGTTTATGGACGCTCTCGGGCTTGTGAAGCCAGAGTCTGCATCGTCCTTTGCTCCGGATGCCGTGTTCACGATTGAACAGGCGATAGAGGTGGCTGAGAAGAGTACCCATGCCCAGCAGCTTGGCTGGTATCAGGCGAGGTCATGGGGCGAGAATCAGGGCAGGTCCTATTCCGGAAGTCTCAGCACCATCCCTTACGCGGGAGGCGGTTGCCACTTCATTTCTCCAGGCGAGCGCATCTGGGTTGTCGGCCCGCGTCTCGGCGGCATGTGGAAGTTCCTTCCGACCATCGACTGCTACACCGGCCAGCTGCTCTATGTCGACGCCGAATGGTTCCGTCCTGTCCGCCCGCAGGTCTTCACCCGGAAGGGCACCATAGTCAAGAGCATCCAGTTCCAAGACTACATGGACGGGGTCTATATGTGGGACTACGGCTTCTGAGACCCGGCTTGCTTCGGCGGTCGTCAGTCTTTCATGCAGGCGAGGGGAATAACTTTCACTCCATCCTTTCTGGTATATGCCATTTGTCCACCGGTGAGGACTATGAGCAAATCAGGCTCCCTTAAAGGGCATTGTTTTTCAGTTCGGTTATGTTCAGTTATCAGACGTTTCAGTTTTGAGAGATGGTTGGCTCCCTCTTCGATTTCACGGCTGCCGAGCTTGCATTCTATCAGTGCATAACGTCCGTCTGCCAAATGAAGTACAGCATCGGCCTCCAGACCATATCTGTCGTGATAGTACGACAGATGAGCGTCATGGGGCTGTGTGTATGCGCGAAGGTCGCGTATGCAGAGGTTTTCGAAGAAAAATCCAAAAGTTTTCAGGTCCATCTGAAAACTTTCCGGAGATAGCCCCAACGCGGCAATGGCGACCGAAGGGTCAATAAATTCTCTTTTGGGACCGCTTCTCATGGCAGTGGCGCTTCTGATGGACGGACACCATCCATAAATGTCTTCCAGCACGAACAGTCTTTCAAACACTTCAACATAATCATTGAATGTCTTTTCGTCAAGAGTATCGGTCACTCCGGCAACATCGGCAATCATACTTGACTTTTTGGCAAAAGTAGAGATGTTCCTTGCGTAAGACTTGAGTATCAGTCTTGCAATGAGAGGGTTTCGCCTTACTCCATCTATTCTTGAAACGTCTTCGTCACATACTGCTTTGAAATAACTGGCCGCTGTTTTGAGCCTTGCATTGTCTGTTCTTGCCTTGAATGTCCCCGGCCATCCGCCGCGGCATGTGGCAAAGATTAGTTCCTGAACTGTGCAGTCAGACGAAATCCCGTCAATGTCCAGATTGTTATTGTCAAATAATTCCTGTATTGAGATTTTCCCATTTGATTCACCTGATTCATAAAGACTCATCGGGTACATCTTCAACTTTTCGATTCTTCCGGTTCCCGAATGCTTTATCTTTGACTTATCCACAACCGCAGAACCGGTGAGAATGTATAAACCGACATCATCGCTTCGGTCAACGCTTGTGCGCACTGCATCCCACAGGACAGGAATGTCCTGCCACTCGTCAATGAGTCTGGGCGTATCTCCTTTGAGCAGCATTGATGGCGTTGATTGGGCGGTCGCTTCGTATTTTTCTCTGTTGTCCGGGTCTTCCAGCCATATCTTGCTTTTGGCGAACTGATCTGCCGTGGTTGTTTTTCCGCACCATTTGGGACCTTCAATCAAGACGGCTCCAAATGCATCGAGACTGTCCGCCAGAAGAGTATCTACCATTCGCTTTTTGTATTCCATACCATATTCATTAACAATATGCAAATGTAGAAATCTTTTCTGGAAAGAACAATTCATTCCGGTTTTTTGTGGCAATCCATTCCGGTTTTTTGTGGTAATTCATTCCGGTTTTTTGTGGCAACGAATCCAGAAAATCCCAAACTTATGATTTTCCCCTGCGCCTCTCTCAGTCCGCAGCGTGATCCTTTTCGGTGTGGGCGGCGCGGTAGGCTCCCGGACTCATGCCCACGGACTCCTGAAAGGCGGCGCTGAAATATTCCGGGGTGCTGAACCCGCAGTCAAGGGCCACGTTTTTGACCGGGAGCGTGGTGTTGCGGAGAAAATACATGGACGAGTGAATCCTCAGCTGCTGCAGGTACTGGGCCGGGGCCATTCCAGTGTTCTTCTTGAACATCCGCCGCAGCCATGTGTAGCTCATCCCCATCCCGGCGGCGAGCGCCTGAATGTCAATCTGTTCCGAAAGGTGGTTCGCCATGTGCTGCTTCACCGCGTTTATCGCCGTGACAACCCTGTCGTCGTTCCTGTTCTTTGTCGCGAGGTTATAGTTTATCAGCGACAGCATGTGAATCACGATGGCCTGCAGCATGGGCATGGTCTGGCTGCACTGACGTTCGGCGTAGAATAGCGCCTGCTCGAAAAGGTCAACGAGCGTCGCCGAGAGACCGAGCTCAACCGGTCCCTTCCTGTCACCGAAGAATCTTCTCACGTCGGAGCGGAAAGTCGGGCCGTTGAATCCGATGTAATACTCCGTCCATCCGATGTCCCTGTTCGGGTGATATGAGTGCCAATACCCCGGACGCAGCAGTATGAGAGTGCCTGGCGTTATCACCTTGCTGCCATCGCTGTCCTCGAACACTCCCGTGCCCCCGGTGATATAGACCAGCTGGTACTCGGCCAGCCGTCTCCCTTCGTTCATGCCGAATCCGTACCGTTTCGGAATCACCCTCACGGGATAGTCCTGCTGCGGGGCGACCTCCTGGTAGCCTATGGTTGAAATGAGGTCTTCGTTCTCGTTCGATACCGTTTCGAACGATAGCAGCGAAAATCTGCTCGTGTGTCTGTTCGTGTTCTGAATCATATTCCTATGTTTCCGGTATTCTTTGTGTCAAATATCTTATTTGATAAGCCCTGACATCTGTACCAACTAAGTGAAATTATGTGTAAATTTGTCAAAGGCAAAGGAGGAGTGAATCGCCGTGAATGCGTTTGGTTGTCGTTTTTTTTCTTCAACTCAACTTTCCGTGCACGGAAACGGAAACAAACCTCGAAAGCCTTGGTTAAAGTTAGGTAAAAATTGTGATTTTTGACCTTTGAGTGTCAAAAAATATAATTGATAACACAAAACGGAGATATGTCAAAGTTTTTCAAGCACAAAATTATGCCGTTCGCCATGGCCCTTCTGGCGCTTTCCTGCGCACAGGCGGCCGACGGTCTTGACACGGACGGGCGCGGTCAGGGGTGCTCCTTGTCCTTGTCCCGCGAAGCTTTTGTCAAGTCGTTCATCGACGGCAATTCCGTCAGCTGGTCCAAAGGTGACGAGGTGGCCGTCTTCGGCGGCGAAGGCACCGCGCCGAAGAAATTCACGGCCCGGGAGGACGGGATGAATGCCCGCTTCGATTTGCAGAAGGGGGAGACCGTACCTGACGTGAGTGGCGGGGGAAATTATTATCTCGTCTATCCGTACTCTTCAGTGGGCTCCACCGAGGTCTCGTCGAATACAATCTCTCTGAACATTCCTGCCCGGCAGACAGCCGTTCCGGGCTCGTTCGATCCTTCGGCTGCAGTCTCAGTCGCAGCGGGCTCCGACTGGAACGCCGATTTTCTGTTCCGTAACGCGCATGCTCTCTTCAAGATAACCGTGCCGGAGAATTTCGGCGCGGACATCGTGCAGATTCGTCTTTCCGCCAACGGAGAGGGTGAGGGCATTGCCGGGGACTTCGTCGTGACATTCGACCCCAAGTCTCCTGCCGTCACGGCCGTTGACGGCTCCGTTCCGGGGGTTGTTCTTGCTGCAGGAGACGGCTCCGTTCTCGCCCCGGGCGACTATTACATAGTGACCGCTCCCGTAACGGTTTCCTCCGGCATCTGCGCGGAGTACATAGGCGCTGACGGGAGGGTCTATTTCCGGTACTCCACAAAGGGGATGACATTCCGGCGGAACACTATATATGACCTCGGAGCGCCTGTGGAAAAGGCCGGGACGAGCGTTGTCCTCGAACCGAAATACTACACGGAGGGCGTGTCTTATGTCTATGGAGGCCGTGAGAATATATTCCCTGCCGTCGTCTCGGACGTGACGGATGCATCGTTCACCTCGCTTCCGGACGGCTGGAGGGCGAGGCTGGAAAAGGACAGGCTTGTGGTCATTCCTGACACCGAGTCTGAAAGAGGAAACTACGAGATACAGCTGTTCGCGTATGCGGAGGGGGCGAAGGCCGACATATATACCTTCCGCTTTAAATATGACCCCGCGCTGATTCTTTACGACGGATTTGACGGCTCGGACATCGACGACCGCTATTGGCGGAGGTTCAATGACCATCATGGAACACTCTGGAGCTGGTTCCAGACCGGAGACGAGGCGCAGTCGCCGGTTGCGGACGGGAAACTGCAGCTGAAGGCCGTCTATGAGGACGGGGCCTACAAGACCGGCGCGGTGACGGGGCAGAACCTGCTTGACTATGAGCCTCCGTTCAGGGTTGACTGCCGCGCCGCGATGAGCCGCCGGGAAACCGGTTTCTGGTGCGCGGTGTGGACGGTTCCGACCACAGGCTATCAGAACGGCGAGATTGACATTATGGAGGCCGGCAATCACTATACCTCCTCGGACTTCACTTCAAAGATTCACTGCACCTGTCACAATCCCTACACTCTCAACACCCCGTCGAAGAAGTATGAAGGCTTCCGGCCCGGGCAGGACCAGCCCCAGAGCGGAAGCGCTGTGCTTGACAACCCCAACGATTACCACATCTATTCCGTTGAGGTGACTGACGAGGCTGTCACGTGGTATGCCGACGGCGTTCAGATTCATCAGTATAAGAACATCAGGCACACGACCGACGACAACGGATACAAGTACGCTGCGGAATCCACAACGAGTTCGGCCGGCGAGACCATTTATCCGAAGGCCAACTATCTCAAGAACTATCCGTTCATGGAAAACCGCTACTTTGCCATATTCGACATAGCCGTCGGCAGCAGTTTCGTCGGCGGGACGAACAAAAAGGACGAGGTGCCGGCCACCGAGGGTTTCAATGCCCAATTTGATATAGACTGGATTAAGATTTCAAAGATAAAATGACGATGAGAAGATTATTTGACACGATAGTGGCTGCGGCCATCATTTCTGCCGCCGCCGTTTCCTGCACCGGTGGTCTTGCTCCGGATTCGGGGCTTATGACAAAGTCTGCAGCTTCTGCATCCGACCAGAACTCTGCTGGGTTCTTGTTCAGGATTGACGCTGACGGGGTTCAGACCTTTGTGCTCGGTCAGACCCGCACTTATGCAGTGACCCGCAAGGGGGTAAGCGCCACTACGGTGGTCGCTCCGGACGGTTGGTCCGTCAAGCTCTCCGAGACTCAGATAAGCATAACCGCACCGCATACTGCCGCGACAAAGTCCGCTGTGATTACCGACTCCGGCACGGACGTGTCGGTGATTGCCGTTTCCGAGCAAGGCTATGTCACCATGGCAAAAGTGACGACGGAGCTCGACACTACCGCAAGCGTGGATGACCCGTTTGCCACCCTGACGCTCGGAAATGTCGGGGCATATTCTGCGGAGGTGAACGTCGATGTGCAGAACCAGTCCGAATGGTTCTGGGTGCTGAAGAAATCGTCCGAGACCGCTCCTGAGGCGGCAGACATTAAACTTGCCAATGCCGGTTCCGACAGCAGGGTGACGCTTTCTACCGAGCCGGAAACCAACTACACGTTCTATGTTCTTCCGGTAAGCGGCAAGAAGAACGGCAAGGTAGCGAAGCTCTCGTTCACCACCACAGCCGTGACATCCTACTACGAGGCATGGGAGGCCGGCAGGGAAATCAAGGTAGGTTCGAGGACCTATAGCAAGGCCAATAACGGCAAGGCCATGTTCATCACCGGCAACAAAGAGCAGCAGATTTATGACGCCTGGGTTAATAAGGGCAACTATGGCATCTTTTTCATCGACGAGGGGTCGAGCGCGTTCTTCAATAATGCCGGTTACACCAAGCCTGTAATCGTCATCGGCAATGTTCCCGGCACCCGTCCTGCCGTGAAGATGAATCAGAACATTTTGGTTATCGGGACAGATCTCGCCTTCAGAAATGTGAGCGTGGAGATGGCTGACGGCGTCGGTAAAATGATATCCGGCAATCAGGCGATGGGAAGGATGATACTTGAGGACTGCCGCGTGGATTTGAAGTATCCGCTGCTTAACAGATATTCATATGGTTCCAACACCGGCGACATGGAGGGTGTGGAAATCCTCGACTGCGATGTTCTCGTTGACTGGGCGTCGGACAACAACACGGAACCGTTCCTCATAACCGCCCACATCGGAGGCTCCGACTGCGGAGACCTGACCGTCAGGAACAATGTCTTCTGGAGCGCTTTAGGAAAGAAGGTGTTCCATCTGTGTTCGAGCCAGTATGCCGGAACCACCCAGTATGCCGGAACCACAAAGTTCGGCGCCGTGGTTCTGCGGAACAACACTTTCTATAATCTGAACAACGGAAAACTTTCCTCGTCGCCACAAAGGGACAGGGCTCTGATCCGTTCCTCGTCTGTCGGAAGCTTCGAGACCGGAGGGAACATTTTCTATGACACGGCGCCTGAATCCAAGAGCGTCGCGGACAGACCGCACTTCACGCTTCTGTATGCCGGCGAAATGACTGTTGCGGAATTGCAGGCGGCAACGACGGCTGCCTCTAAGAGCCTGATTAACATTGCCGAGAGCTGTTATCTGAAAGGTACAGACAGCGCTGACTGGAATGCCGGGCTGACGAGCCTGATAAAGTGGAAGGACGGAAGCTCTTACAAGGAGATAGACTCATGGACCAACCCTTTCAAATCCGAGGATGCGGAGACCGGGAAGTTCGTCACTACGAATGCCTACAGCGAATATGGAGCACAGAGGAAATAATCGTAAACATACAAACTGATATAATGAAACACAGAATTACAGCAATCCTTGCGGCTGCCCTCGCGCTAATCTCCTGCGGAAGGGCGGCAAAGACCCCGGACTACTATGTCTGCGCCTACATCTGGCCTTCGTGCCACGACGACTCCCTCGCACGGGAGCTCATCTGGCCGGCCGGAGAGGGCGAATGGGAAATCATCAACAGGGCCGACGCGCGCTTCCCAGGGCATTACCAGCCACGCGAACCGCTCTGGAAGGGCGACAAGGACGATGACCCCGAGGTCGTGGAGAAGTGGATAAACACCGCTTTGGAATACGGCGTGAACACCTTTGTCTATGACTGGTACTGGTTCCACAACTATCCGTTCCTTGAAGAGGCTCTCGACAACGGCTTCCTCAAGGCTCCGTCAAACGAGAAGATTAACTTCTACATCATGTACGCGAACCACGAGGTCACGAATCTCTGGAATCCCTACACCAACACAGACACAAAGACGCTCACATTCGACCCCCGCATCGACTGGGCTCAGTGGAAGGTCATCGTTGACCGCGTCATAACCCGATACTTCACGAGGCCGAACTATGTGAAGATTGACGGTTGTCCGGTGTTTTCCATCTGGGATCTCAACCTCTTCGCGGACGGCTTCGGCTCGATGGAAGAGGCAGGAAAGGCAATGGCATATTTCCGCGACGAGGTGAAAAAGGCCGGATTCCCGGATCTGCATCTCCAGCAGTGCGGCGGCAACTGGAAACGGAGCGCATCCGAGGCTGCGCACGTCAAGAAGCAGATGGAAGTCTTTGAAATCAAGTCTTTCGCGTTCTACAACATGGGCGGGTTCGACACCGACTACATCCGGCACGGCATGAACGGAATCAGGCTGCGCGAAGACTGGGCAAAGGAGTACGGGCTTCCCGTGTTCCCGACGGTCTCAGTCGGCTGGGACAGCACGCCTCGCTTCCTCGATGAGGGGGCAGACAAAATCACCTGCTGGAATCACACTCCTGAGGCATTCGCCTCTTTCCTTCAGACCGCGAAGGAATGGGCGGACGACCACGCCGCCACGCAGCCCAAGTTCATCATGCTGAACGCATGGAACGAGTATGTCGAGGGCAGCTACCTTCTTCCTGACCGGCGCGACGGCTTCGGCTACCTTCAGGCGGTGCGTGACGTGCTTGACGGCAAATACGAAAACAGATAAAACAACTGCATAATGAAAACTTACGGAACACTTAAAAAAATCGTCCCGCTTCTTGCGCTCGTTCTGGCGGCCGCTTCCTGCAGCACGTCGGACTTGGACAAGAGGCTTGACGGACTTGACGGGAGAGTGACTGCCATTGAGGACTATGTCTCGAAAATCAATGACAACATCATCGCCGCAAATGCCCTCTATCGCAAGAATGTCCTCATAACGGACTACAAGGCGACGGAAAGCGGTTATGAGCTCACGCTGTCCAGCGGGGAGACGCTGAAGATTACATTCGGCGACAAGATTGACGGCAATGCTCCGATTATCGGTGTTGAGGACGGGAAATGGGTCATCTCGACCGACGGCGGAGATGAGTTTACGGAAATCGAGGGAACCGAGCCTCCTGGGAATCAGGACGGCAAGACCCCTATGGTCAAGGTTGACAAGTATGGCTTCTGGATTATTTCCACCGACGGCGGACAGAACTGGACCCGCATCCTGAATGAAAAGGGAGACCCTATCAGCGCGAAGGACGGAAAGTCCATGGGCGGCGAATACAATTTCTTCTCAAGTGTCAGCTACAACAAGGAGACTGGAAACCTGGACATCGTCATGGTTGGAGGGGATTCTCTTTCTATCCCCGTAAAGAAGGGTTCCTCTATTAAGCCGCGTTACTATTACGACGGCATCTATGCATTTGCCGGGAAGGAGGTCAGTTTCCCTGTGGAAATGACCGGAGTCGATAACGCCGTGTGGACTTATGTGCCGGAGGGTTGGCGTGCACGGCTTGAGGACGGCAGTCTCGTCGTCGCGGCTCCGGAGGACGGCAAGGCCGGGAGCTATACGCTTGAGATGCTTGCGTTCACGGATGCCGGCGACACTACCCCTTACAAGTTCACCTTCACATACGACCCTAAGCTGATTTTCCGCGAAGATTTCAGCGGGGCTGAGATTGACGAAAGGTACTGGAGCCGCTACAAGCATGGCGAATACACCTCTGAGTGGGACATGTATCAGGAGGGCGACCCGGCGCAGTCTTTCCAGAAAGACGGGCTGTTGACGATGCTTGCCGTGAAATATGGTGACACATACAGGACCGGTGCCGTAGATACAAGGAAGAAGATGACATTTGAACCTCCGTTCAGGGTTGACTGCAGCGCAAGGTTCACCCAGATGGCGGACGGTGTCTGGTATGCGATATGGATTTGCCCTGTAAAGGGTTATCAGTTCGGCGAAATTGACATTATGGAAAAATCCAACTTCGGAACCATGACGCAGCACACCGCTCATAACCCATATACCTTGAACTGTACGAGCATAGCGCAGGATCAGAAAAACTCCGGAAAGAGTTCAATTTCAGTGAGCGGTCAGTTCAACACCTATTCCGTCGAGTGCCGGGAGGATGCCGTGGTCTTCTTCGTGAACGGACAGGAGGTCTATCGTTACAGGAACATCCCGCATTCGGAGAGCGACCCTGCATACCTGAAGCTCAATGAGAATGAGCGGCCTTATTATATGCAGAACTTCACTTTCCCGGAGCAGTCATACGCGATTCTTCTGGACATTGCCGTCGGAGGCAACTTCCCTGGATGCGCCATAAACGATGAGGAACTTCCGGGACAGTTCGATGTTGACTGGATTAGTGTAAGCAAACTTTAGAAAAGACAAAATAACATAATGACAATATGAAAAACATTTTTAAACTGATAATCGCTTCGGTCGCGGCCGCGTCGCTGTTCGCCTGCACCGACAATTCCGGACTTGAAGAACGGGTTAATGATCTCGAGGGGCGCGTGACGGCCATTGAAAATGTGCTTGACGCATTGAATGACAATGTCGAGGCTCTTCAGGCAATCGCCGAGGGCAAGACTATAAACAGCGTGACTGAAAAGGACGGAGTCTATACCATAACTCTCTCGAACGGTGAGGAACTTACGCTCACGCAGGGATCTGTCGGTATGGGCAAGGCTCCGATTCTTTCAATAGACAAGGACGGCTGGTGGATGGTGGACTATCAGGACGGTAAAGGCCCGCAGTATGTCACGTCTGAAGGGGAAAAGGTCCTCGGGCGCGGATCAGACGGCGTGACTCCGAAGTTCAGCGTCAGCAAGGACGGCTACTGGACTGTGAGCTACGACGGCGGCCAGACTTGGGCTGATGTCCTTGATGAGAACGGCTCCCGTGTGCTTGCCGTTGCAGAATCCGGCGGCGAAGATTCCTATTTCGCTGACGTGACCTACACCGACGAGGCTCTCATCCTCACGCTCAAGAACGGACAGAGCTACACGGCTCCTGTCGTCGGAGGCTTCCTGTTCAAGATAAACGGAGTCCCGGACGGTGACGTCACCTTCAAGGGCGGAGAAAAGAAGACTTTCGGCATCGAGCAGAAAGGCGTTGCCTACACTACGGTCATGCGTCCCGAAGGCTGGAACGCATGGCTTACGGAGTCCATCCTCACGGTGCAGGCCCCGGCCGCCGCGTCCGCTGACACAAAGGCCGTCATCGCCGACTCCCGCAAGGATGTTTCAGTGATTGCAGTCTCTGAGGCCGGTCATGTCGCAGTGGCGAAGGTGCGCGTCTATGTTGATGGACAGAGCACCGTTGACGACCCGGCAGCCGGAATCAGGCTTCTTGAGGCGGCTCCTACAACACTCAAGTTCAGCATTATCCTTGAGAATGCCAGCAGCTGGAAATATATGCTGCTTCAGTCTTCCGAGCCGGCTCCTTCGCGTGCGGAAGTGATTGCTTCCGGCACCGACGGCGGCGCCGAGACTCAGATTATGTTCGACAAGCTGAACGCCGAGACATCCTACACTCTCTATGTCGTTCCGGGCAACGCCTCGGGAGACGGGCCTCTGGCGTCCTGCGAGGCTTCAACCACTGCATTCAGCAATCTCTACGAGGCTTGGCAGGCCGGAATGGACGTCAAGATTGACGGCGTCGCCTACAACAAGTCCGCTTACGGCGAAGCCACGCTCATCGAGAGCGACGGCCCTATTGCCGGCAACGGCGTCTATTTCATCGCTGACGGCGTAACGGCCACCCTCCCGTCAAGCGACACTTTCAAGGGTTCTCTCATCGTCTGCGGAAACACGGCCACTCAAAGAAGCGCGTCTGTGGTATTCAGCGGCGGCGCTCTCTTCAAGATGGGCGACGAGTCGGCTGAAAAACATGTAGTCGCATTCAGAAATGTCAATCTGGGTATTGCTACCGTTGGTAATCTGCATTTCGTGAACACTGCAATAGAGGGACTGGGAAGTTTCATACTGGACGGCTGCTACATCAACCTTGAGGAGGACATCCTTTGGAGGCAGAAGACCGTGCAGACCCTCCGGAACTTCACAATCGTGAACTGCGACATACTCGTCGCCAACGACAAGGACGGTCGCGGACGCTCGATAATCCAGACATGGAACGGAAGTTCGTTTATCGGAGAAGGCTACAAGATGGGCACTTTCACGGCAAGGAACAATGTCGTGTGGAGCAAGTCCGAGGAGCAGATTCCTTTCTATTTCATTGACTGCAAGTTCGGGTCTGGTCTGCCTTGGGAAAGCATTACAATGGAAAACAACACCTTCTATAATGTAGGAAGTGACAAGGCAGACTGGTTTACACGCGCCGTCATTTCCGTCAACACGGTCAGCGGTGACATAATTGTCAGGAACAACCTGTTCTATCAGTCAAAGCCCGTGAACAAGGGTACGAACGGCGAGCGTCTCGGGGCATTTGTCGCAGTGCGCGGCGAGAACTTTAACCCTGAAGGCAAGGTTCAGACCGGCGGCAACTGGTCATGGTATCCGCAGACCTGCTTCCTCACCACAAAAGACAATAAGTACTGGTATGGCAATCAGGACAATTCCTTCACTGGAGACAAGTTCAGCACCGGCTGCGACCTCGGAGTCAAGATGAACGGAAATACAGTCGAGTCTATGGACGAACCGTTCGAGAGTGCGGACGTCGAGACCGGAACATTCGTGAAGAAGGCGGCCTTTGCCGACAAGGGAGCATCACGTTAGTCCGTAAAAACTGAAGAAAATGAAAGCTTTGACAAAAATATCCATAATGGTCTGCGCACTGCTCTGCCTGGCTGTCTCCCTTTGGGGACAGTCGGGCCGGGTGACCGTGCGCGGAACCGTCAGCGACAACGCTGGACCCCTGCCGGGCGCGACTGTCTATGAGAAAGGCAATATGTCCAACGGCTCTGCGACTGGTGCGGACGGAAAATATTCCATCTCCGTGCCTTCGGACGCGACCATAGTCATCTCATGCCTTGGTTACGCCGATGTCGAGGAGAAGGTCGGCGGCCGTTCGGTCATCGACGTGAAGATGAATGATTCTGCAGAAACGCTTGCGGCCGCAGAGGTGGTGAGCGTGGGATACGGCTCCGTGGCGAGGCGCGACCTCACCGGTTCCGTCGGAAAGGTGAACATGGATGAAATCATAAAATCCACTCCTATGAACTTCGACCAGGCGCTTGCCGGCCGTGTCGCCGGAGTGGTGGTGACCACGTCCGACGGACAGGTCGGAGCCGAGGCCAACATCGTGATCCGAGGCAACAACTCCCTCACGCAGTCGTCCGCCCCGCTCTATGTCATAGACGGTTTCCCTACCGAGAGTTCGTTCGCCTCGTCAATCAGCCCGGCGGACATCGAGAGCGTCGATGTGCTCAAGGATGCCTCCGCATCGGCAATTTACGGAGCCCGGGGAGCGAACGGAGTCATCGTGATAACCACAAAGCGCGGCTCGCAGGGCAAACCTAAGGTGAACTTCTCCGCGTCCTGGACGGGCGGGAAGATTGCCAACAAGGTGGATTTGCTCAGCGGCTATGAGTTCGTGCGTCTCGACGATGAGTACGCGCAGGGCACTACCGGTTCGCACTCCGGCTATTTCACAGGCTATGACGCCACCGGAGCATACGACTACGACTACTACTCGCTGGAGGACTACAAAACGCAGCCGTACGTCGATTGGCAGGATCAGGTCTATAGGACCTCGTTCTCCCAGAACTACAATGTCTCGGTGAGCGGAGGTAGCGCGAAGGCCGACAATCTCTACAATGTCAGCTTCAGCGCCCTCGACCAGAACGGTATTCTTGTGGCTTCGGATTTCCAGAGATATTCAGGAAAGGTGAACTTCACGCAGAACTTCGGGGAAAAGGTGAGCCTCGACGTGATAGGGAGTTTCTCCCGCGCGACGACAAACGGAACCCAGCCGGCGTCGTCGAATCAGGCATCGACCGTGTCGTCCTACCTTCTCTACTCCGTGTGGGGATTCCGTCCCATCCGTCCGCTGCGCTTCGGCCCGATCAACGACGCCTTCGTGAACGAGCTTGTGGATGAGGAAATATCAAATCCTGATGCCTTCCGTTTCAATCCTGCGGCGAACGTCCGCAACCAGTATCGCAAGGTCGTGAGGGACTACCTCAACGGAAGCGCTGCTCTCAACTATGAGATAATCAAGGGACTGAAACTCCGTATCTCCGGAGGATATACCCTCTCCAAGAGCCGCAACGAGCAGTTCAACGGCTCCAACACCATGACCGGACACCCTGCATTCCCGCTCGGCTACGGTCCTAATGCCCAGATTATCTGGGACGAGACTCAGACTTGGCTGAACGAGAACACGCTCAGCTTTGACAGGACCTTCGGCCTCGACCATCATTTCCAGGCGCTCGTCGGAGCCACGTTCCAGGGCGAGACCACGACCCATCAGGGCGTCGGTGCGCACCACATACAGTCGGAGCAGCTCGGGCTTGAGGGAATGAACACCGGCGAGTATCAGGCAATCGAGCCTTACAAATGGCAGTGGATGCTCGCTTCCGGCCTTGCCCGCGTGAACTATAACTACAAGCACAAGTACTACGTTACCGCATCGTTCCGTGCGGACGGCTCGTCAAAGTTCCCAAAAAAGAACCGCTGGGGATTCTTCCCTTCGGCCAGCGTCGCGTGGACTTTCACGAACGAGGACTGGATGAAGGGTCTGAGCTGGTGGAACAACGGAAAGATTCGTTTCTCGTGGGGAGAGACCGGAAACAACAGGACATCAACTCCTTACGACTACTACACGCGCTTCCTTTCCCTTCCGGGAAACAACAACAATCAGGACTATGTCCGCGACGGGCAGACTGTCTCCGGATATTTCCGCTACAATATGCCTAACGAGGACCTGCGCTGGGAGACCACCGAGCAGCTTGACCTCGGACTCGACCTCGCGTTCCTTGACAACAGGATTTCGGTCACCGCCGACATCTACCAGAAGAACACCCGCGACCTGCTTCTTCAGGCGACCATGCCGTCTTCTTCCGGATATGAGAACGCCATGATCAATGTAGGTTCTATACGCAACAGGGGACTTGAACTCTCAATAAATGTCGTCCCTGTACGCGCTAAGAACTTCACATGGACATCCACCTTCAATTTCGGAATGAACAACAACACCGTGACCGGGCTTTCGATGAACCAGACGACGCTCATCTCCACGGTTTACTGGAATGACCGCTACTCTTCGCAGACCCCGTATGTCACCAAGGTCGGGATGCCTACCGGTCTCATGTACGGCTACCGCTACCTCGGGACCTACAAGTACGACGAGTTCACCAACGGAACTCTCCTGAAGGAGGGCATCCCTTACCTTGAGAGCATGACCAGAAGCTCCGTCAGGCCGGGTGATCCGAAATATGAGGACGTGAACGGCGACGGCGTCATCAACGACTCCGACAGGACCGTCATCGGAGTGGGACAGCCTCTGCACACCGGAGGATGGAACAACACCTTCAATTTCTACGGATTCGACCTCAGCGTCTTCTTCAACTGGAGCTACGGCAACGACATCCTCAACGCCAACCGTCTGATGTTCGAGTACTACGACGGCTCGCAACTCAACCAGTTCGGGACAATGCGCAATGCCTGGTCGCTGGAGCGCAACCCGCAGAGCGACATCCCGCGCGCCGGCGCAAGGGGCATGGAGTATTATTCTTCCCGTGTTGTGGAGGACGGCTCTTTCCTTCGTCTGAAGACCATCACTCTCGGATACACGATTCCGGACAAGCTGCTTCGCAAGGTGAAGATTTCCTCACTGCGGGTCTATCTCACGGGCGAAAATCTCTTCACGCTCACGAACTATTCCGGTCCTGACCCTGAGGTCTCCACGAGAAATTCGGTGCTTACTCCGGGCTTCGACTGGTCTGCATACCCGCGCGCGAGGACAATCACGGGAGGAATTTCGCTCACATTCTAAGGAGAAACGTTTATGAAAAGGATAAAGAACATATTTGTCGGATTTTCGGCCGCGCTGCTCCTCGGCGGCTGCAATCTTCTCGACGTAAAGCCGAACATAATTACTGAGGAGACATTCTACACCTCGTCATCGCAGGCTCAGCTTGCCCTGAACGGAGTCTATGGAGTCCTGAACAGCTGGCAGCTCTACGGCTGCAACCTCATTCTGGACCTGAACTACAACAGCGACATCGTGCAGTACATGTCCACGACCAACTCCACCATGAAGGGCGCGTGCTTCGAGATTGACGCCAATTCGGACGATGTCTATCAGACATGGACATGGCTCTACAAGGGAGTGCGCAACGCCAACGCTTTCCTCGAGAACATCGAGGGAACTGACTTCGACCCCGAAGGAAAGATGGAGGCACAGGCAAGGTTCCTGCGGGCATACTACTACTTCATCCTCGCGCAGAACTACATCAATGTCCCTCTCCGTCTGAAGGCCATTGACTCCTACAGCGACGTGAAATGCCCGGCCACTCCTCAGCTTGAGGTGATGCAGTTCGCGGCCTCCGAGATGGAGAAATGCCTTGAGACAATTACCGACGACCTGACATACGCTCCGTCTGACGTCACCAAGACCACGGTGGAGGGCATACTCGCGAGGGTTTATCTCTACATGGCCGGCGAGGCCGTCAGCGGCACGACCGAGGCTCAGAAGCACGAATACTTCGGCAAGGCCGCCGACTACGCGAAGATGGTCATCGAAAGCGGCAAGCACCGGCTGAACCCGGACTACAGCCAAGTGTTCATCAACATGATCGGCGACAAGTACGACAAGGAATACTACGAGTCCATGTGGGAGGCCGACTTCCTCGGCGACCGCTCGTCTCCGGACTACTACGGCAACAGCCGCTGGGGCGAGCTGAACGGCATCCGCAGTTCAAACTCGGGAACGAACTACTCCGACATGAACACCAATTTCGCATACGGGCTGTTCTGCAACACGATAAAGCTGTGGGACATCTACATGAAGGAAGACCGTGTCAGACTTGAGAAGAACCTGTCCTATGTCACAGACAAGCGTCAGGAATGGACGCTTCCTCCGTACCACTACAACGGCTCCGGAGAGGAGGGCTGGCTCTATCCTTACGGCGGCGACCCGAACGACACGCGCAAGCTCATCGCCGGGATAGACAAGACGCCTTACTACACCTCCGGTGCGCAGATCGCGAACAGAAACTCGACGAACGAGGACCCGACCTACAATCCCGGCAGCCGCTACTGCGGCAAGTTCCGCCGCGAGGTGCAATACGAGGGACGCAAGAACTTCAAGTGCATCTGGTGCGGAATCAATGTCCCTCTTTTGCGCTACTCCGATGTGCTTCTGATGTATGCGGAGGCCATGTGCGAATATAACGGCGCACCTTCTGAGGAACTGTACAATGTGATTCTCCCTATCCGTGAAAGGGCGGGAGTCTCCACGGAGCCGTTCGCCAAGTACGCGACATTGGAGAAATTCCGGCAGTTCATCCGCAACGAACGCGCACGTGAACTATGCTTCGAGGGACTTCGCAAGTTCGACCTTCTCCGCTGGGGAATCTATCTTGATTCGATGAACGAGGTCGCCTCCTTGGCGGTGACGGACTCCAACTGGGGAACATCGACGGCAAAGAACTATATCACGCTTGTTGATCGTCTCGGAGAAAAGAACAACTGTCTGCCGATTCCGTCCCTCGAACTGGCGGTAAACACTGAACTGAAGCAAAATCCTCTTTGGTAAATTCTGATTATGAAAATGAATACACTACAAAATACAATTCTTGTCCTGCTGGGATGCGCGGCGCTTGCCTCCTGCTCCCAGCAGAACATCGTGACTCCTGTGGATTTCTCCGTTAGCCTCGACGGGGGCAATGTCTATCGTCCCGGACAGCCGGTCCACTTCAAGTTCTCCGGAGACGCGGACTATATGGTTTTCTACAGTGGGGAGAAAGGGCATGAGTTCCGCTACCGTGACCGGACATCGGTTCCCATGGAAGACGTGACAAATGTCACATTGAATATGGAATACATGATGAACTGGGGCTGGCAGGGACAGAGAAGCTGTCTTGACATCTATGTTTCAAAAACGTTTCCCGGACTTCTCGGTACTGAAGGAAATCTGGAAGAAAACGGGAAAGCAGACAGGGAGACCGTTAAGAAAATGGTTGAAGGCATGACTGCGGACGGAGAAATGGAAGGCTGGCAGAAGCTGGAGTTCGATGACATCCATGCGATTCGTGAAACTATATATAAGCATAACTATGACATCACTGACTACAAGGACGATTTCTGCCTGGCAATCCACTGGCATCCTAACACGATGAACTTCACCCGCAACCAGGCCACCTACTACATCAACGGCAGCATCGAGATGACCCACAGCGGCGGCGAGAAAGTCGTGACGGACCTGTCCGACATCGAGCTGAACCACATCGTGATGAATGAGCAGGATCCTCCATACCTCGGAAAGAACCCTCTGCGTCGCGGGGACACGACGTCCGTTGCAACCTGCCATTTCGACAACAGCCGCTACACCATATTCTGTGAAGGCACGAATCCCCATTTCCTGCCGTACGAGATAGACGTGTGGATATTCTCCCGAATCATGCCTCTGAACTCGGTCGTCAAGGACAGCGGAAAGCACATCAAGAACATGATGAATCCCATCTATGACTATGAGTACACCTACAGCGAGCCGGGTACCTACAAGGCTGTGTTCCACGGTGTGAACGACAACTATCAGGGACATTCCGAGAGCGTCCGGGAGGTGACGGTCATCGTGGCGGACGACCCTGTCTTCAAGGAATGACGGGGTGTCCCGCGGAAAGAAACATCAAAATCATTAACCACATAAATGAATCAACGATTATGAAAAAAGAAAATTACATTGCTCCGGAATTCCTCGTCGATGAACTGAGGACGGAAGCCGGCTTCGCCCAGTCGGGGGGGGCAGAAAACGAGACTTATGAGTATGAAAAATTCACCTGGTAAACTATATTGTTATAAAACTATTTTTTTGTCATGAAAAGAGTATTCAGATATATGATTATGTCGGCCGCTGTCGTGGCGGCCGTGGCCTGCGC
>ERZ808240.2088-NODE-2088-length-22914-cov-7.360033_pt1 | contig 22914 bp, 14 predicted proteins | sample MGYA00521084_ERZ808240 | MGnify/ENA primary metagenome ERZ808240 (study PRJEB31516, sample SAMN03275571) | gut metagenome | biome: mammalia-associated habitat; material: feces | host: Papio cynocephalus | place: Kenya | collected 2012-08-06 ...
TGCAGTGCACTACGTGATACGTTCAGTGGAAGATCCGGGCAATCGATAACACCCTTTAATACCATCAGGTACTCAGGGATCACTTCTTTGATATTATCTGCAATAAATACCTGATTATTATATAACTTAATTGTTCCTTCAATAGAATCATACTCTGTGTTAATTCTTGGGAAGTACAAAATTCCCTTTAAGTTAAATGGATAATCCATGTTCAGATGGATCCAGAACAATGGCTCTTTGTAATCCATGAATACCTTGCGATAAAAATTCAGATAATCTTCATCACTGCACTCATTTGGATGCTTTGTCCACAACGGATGAGGATCACTTAATGAAACCGGACGTTTTTTAATCTTTACTTTTTCCTTGGCAGGTTCAGTCTCTACCATTTCTTTCTCGCCGTTTTCATTTTCTTTTTCTTCCATTTTGGCATCTTCGTGAATATGCTCGATTACTTCATCGTCATCTTTCAGATCTGCCTCATCAATCGTCTCATATTCCGGTTCTGCATTTGCTTTGGAAAGGAAGATTTCTACCGGCATGAAAGAGCAATATTTCTCCAGAACTTCTCTCATTCTATATTCGTTTGCGAATTCAAGGCTGTCCTCATTCAGGTACAGAGTCATCGTAGATCCTACTTCCTGCTTGTCTCCATCTTCCATCTCATACTCTGTTCCGCCATTGCTTACCCAGTGTACCGGTTTTGCCCCTTCTTTGTAAGAAAGAGTATCGATATGCACTTCATCGGCTACCATGAATGCGGAATAGAATCCAAGACCGAAGTGTCCGATCATATCGTCCTCTGTTGTCTTATCTTTATACTTTTCAAGAAACTGTGTTGCTCCGGAAAAAGCAATCTGTGTAATATATTCTTCTACTTCATCAGCTGTCATTCCAAGACCGTTATCTGTGAACTTCAGTGTCTTTTCTTCTGGGTTAACCTCAACTTTGATTGCCGGTTTGTAATCATCCGGTAACTGGTATTCTCCCATCATATCCAGTTTCTTCAATTTTGTGATTGCATCACATCCGTTAGAAACTAACTCACGTGCGAAAATATCGTGATCAGAATATACCCATTTTTTAATAATTGGGAAAATGTTTTCACTGCTGATTGACAAACTACCTTTCTTTGCTGCCATTGTAAATCACTCCTATTTCTACTTTTTATTTCTATCATATTAGTGACAAAAGATACTCTATCGCCCACCGGCATGCATCTTTTTGTTACATTTTTCATCTAACAGATATAATAATACTGCATATTTTAAAAGTCAATAGAAAATTAGCACTCTTTTTGAAAGAGTGCTAACAATTCTGTGAAATTTATAAATCAATTATAAACTACTCTATACTTTTCAGTGATTCTACCATGTCAATCTTCTTTAATTTAAAATACATGACCCAATTCACAAATAACGAAAATCCTATAGTAAACAAGAAACTGTAAATATAACTTGGAAGATAAATGCTCCGTCCAAACATCGCCGCATCTACTTCCACCGTCTGGATTACAAACAGATGCAATATCTTACCAAATACCACTCCTACTATACTTCCGATTAATGTCAGCAGGATATTTTCCCTGAATACATATTCCGCTACCTCCGTATCATAGAATCCCAGTACTTTCAAAGTCGCAAGTTCTCTCTGACGTTCTGTAATATTAATACTGTTCAGATTGTAAAGTACTACGAATGCCAGCATTCCTGCCGAAACAATCAGCACAATGATCACCAGATTCAGGCTGGCCAGCATATCATCCAGCTGATCTTTAATATCATGCAGATAAGAAATAGTCAGTACCTGATCTTTAGCCAGTATCTTTTCTCCTGCCTTCTTCACCTGAGTCTCTGAATAGCCATCCTTTGTCCGGAACATAATACAATTATATCCTGCAGCCTTTCCATATATTTTTTTATAATACTGCGGTGTAAAATAAATGTAATGTCCCATATAATTTTCACAAATATGAGCAATCTTTACCGTACCGCTCTTCTCTGTTCCATTCTTCACCTTGATGCTATCCCCTGCTTTTACATTCAGAAGTTTTGCTGTCTTTTCACTGATGATCACGCCATTATCGGCGAGTGTATAAGATTCTTTTGTCTTTCTGTCATGAAAGTCTATATATTTTCCGGCAGTTTCCGGATTGCTAAGTACGCACTGATAAACACTACGCTTTTTACTGCCTTTTGATGCAGTCACACTCTGCATATCCGCATCCATATAAGTCTGAATATCTGTATCGTGCTTCAGATAATCTTTTAATTCCTCCTTCTCTGTCTTTGTCACATCATCTTTATAAAAGATATGTCCGTCATACAGTTGGATCTTGTCATATTGAATATCTGCAATCTCATATACTGAATCCTTCACTCCATATCCCACCAGCATCAGCGCCATACATCCTCCAATGCCAAATATAGTCATAAAGAATCGCTTTTTATAGCGCATCAGGTTACGGATTGTTGATTTCCATGTGAAATTCATTCGTTTCCAGATAAATCCAATTCTTTCCATCAACACTCTTCTTCCATTTTTTGGTGCCGGAGGACGCATCAGGACCGCCGGTTCTGCAGCAAGTTCTTTATAACAGGATGCAAGTGTCGCCCCCATAGTACATACGATTGAAGCCGCTGATGCCATTATCGCATAACTCATATGATATGGCACATATATCTTCGGGATATGCGGGTACATGATTTCGTATGCATAAATAATAATATATGGAAGGATTTTTTCTCCTGTTAATACTCCAAGAATGCTTCCTCCTGCCGTTGCCAGTAATGCATATCCAAGATACTTCGAAGCAATTGAAAAATTACCATACCCCAGTGCTTTCATGGTACCTATCTCAATTCTCTGTTCTTCTACCATTCGTGTCATACCAGTCAGACTGATCAATGCCGCAACCAAAAAGAACATCACAGGAAATACTTTTCCAATCGCACGCATACGATTCGCATTTTCTCCGAATCCATCGTATTCTACTAATGTGCTTCTATCATATATATACCATTTTGGATTTTTAATTTTCTTTATCTGTTCTTTTGCATCTGAAAGTTTCTTTTCGCCTTTTGCAATCTCTTCTTCCGATTTCTTTTTTCCGTCTTCATATTCTTTTCTGGCATCTGCAAGTTTTTCTTCATTTTCTGCAATTTCTGTTTCACCTTTTTTTAATGTCAGTTTCTTTGCCTGCAGCTCCTCTTTTCCAGCTTCTAACTGCTTCTGACCTGACGCTATACTGGCAGCTGCACTGGCAAGCTGTGCTTCACTGGCATCTAATTTTGCTTTTGCCTGATCAAGCTCTGCCCTCCCGCTTTCAAGCTTTTGTCTCGCTGTGTCTATTTCTGATTTCCTGGCTTTATAATCTGCTTCTTTTGCATCCAATGTTTTTTTACTTTCCTGTGCCTGCAGTTCCATAGCCTGAATCTTCTGCAATAATTCCTGATCCGGTTCTAACTGTTCTTTCTTATCTGATTCCGAATCCGGTTCCGGCTGCTGTCTCGTACCACCTGCCGCCTGCGCTTTTAATGCTTCAATTGTATTCAAAAGAGTCTGGTATCCTGCCCAGCCTTTATCAAGCTCTGCCCTATACGTAGCTAAGCCTTGTTCTCCTGTCTTGATCTGTTCCTGCGTTTCTGCATTTCTGGCATCATAAGCGGATTTACTCTGTTCATACTGTCTTTTCCCCTGCTCCAGTTGTTTTAAGCCATCTTGATACGTTTTCTTAGCCTGATCCAGTTCTTTTTGTTTTTCATTTATTGTCTGTCCTGCTATCTGAATCTGGGACTTTCCGTTTTCAATTTTGTCCTTTGCCTGTGAAAGTTGTGTCTCACCATCCACAATCTGCTTCTTGGCATCTGATAATTTCTGCTGCGATTCTGTTTTCCCCTCATCAAGCTTTTTCTGTGCTTTTTCTAACTTTTCTTCAGCTTTATCAGTAAGTTCTGTTTTGCGGAGTTTTTCTCTTTCTTCTGTAATTGACTCGATTCTTTTTTTGACTGTTTTTACTTTCTTTTTATACGCACTCGTGTAGGCAGTCAGTTCTTTTGCCCCTTTCACCTGTACATACATTTCTGTATATACATCCAGATTAAATGTCTTCTCTGATACCACCACAAATCCACTAACCGTACCGGTTCCAATTGTCGTACTTCCACGGCTCAGCGAAATGTAACATGGTGAATTTCCTTTTCCGACAACTTTAAGTTCATCTGTCTTTAATGTACCTGTCACTTTATCATCCGTGCCAGACTTTAGCTTTATCGTCTCGCCGACTTTATAATCCATCTGATCATCTACCAGACATTCTCCTGCCTTCTTTGGCATACGCCCTTCACTGACAGTAATTTTATTCATATCCTGCGTTGCAGACATGACATGTAGAACGTATTGTTTCTTATTTTTAATATTCAGGAAATCTGCACTATATGCCCCTTCTGCTTTTTCTACTCCTTTTACCTTTCCAACTGCCTCTACATCACTTTTCGTAAGCCCCAGTGTACTTACAGCCTTGATATCCATCAGCTTAGACTTATCAAAATATATATCTCCTGTAAGCCTCATTGATGGTTCCGATGCCCGAATTCCGGAAAAGAAGGCCACTCCAAGAGCAACAATAAAAAGAATAGAAATAAATCGTCCAAAATTACGGCGGATCTCCATGTAAAAATTCTTATGAGTTACCTTTTTTGTCATCTGCCGTCCCACCTTTTTACCATTCTATGGTCTCAACCGGAACCGGTTCCGGATTCTGTATAATCTTATCTACGCGTCCATTCTTAATCTTAATCACCCTGTCAGCCATCGGTGCAATCGCCGAATTATGCGTAATCAGAATAACTGTCATTCCACTGTTCCTACAGGTATCCTGCAATAATTTTAAGATAGACTTTCCTGTATTATAATCCAGTGCTCCGGTCGGTTCATCACAAAGTAATAATTTCGGATTCTTCGCAAGCGCTCTTGCAATTGAAACTCTCTGTTGTTCTCCTCCTGACAACTGCGCCGGAAAGTTATCCAGTCTTTCTCCCAGTCCTACTTCTTCCAACACTTCCTGTGCATCCATCGGATTCTTACATATCTGAAGTGCCAGTTCTACATTCTCCAGGGCAGTCAGATTCGGAATCAGGTTATAAAATTGAAAGACGAATCCGATATCATCTCTTCTGTATGCCGTCAATTGCTTCGTTGAATAGGCTGCAATATCCTGACCGTCTACCAGCACTTGTCCCGATGAAGCAGTATCCATACCGCCAAGAATATTCAATACCGTTGTCTTTCCGGCTCCGCTTGGGCCAACTACGACTGCAAATTCTCCTTTTTTGATCTCAAAGTTGATTCCTGCCGCCGCCATGATTTCAACTTCTCCCATCCTATATATCTTCTTGACATCTTTCAAGGTCACAAATTCGCTCATATATGCTTCCTCCTTGTAGACACTGGCTTTTTACCGTCCCCTATAGCTCTTTTAAGGTAAGTATAGCATAAAAATAATTTCCAGTGTATTTCATATAATAAATAATTATAAAAACCGTATCTGCCTAAAACCAGCAAATACGGTTATATAATTTAATACTATTTTCAATTATATTTATATAATTCTCCAGTCCAGAAGGGACAATAAAAAAGCCAGAATCCCCGTCCCCACCGGCTATAGCATCTCGCGCAATTTCTGATTAACCATTGCCGGATTTGCCTTTCCTTTCATTGCTTTCATCGTCTGTCCTACCAGTGCTCCAAGGGCCTTTTCTTTTCCACCCTTATAGTCAGCAATAGCTTTTGGATTCTTCGCAATGACTTCTTTTAATACTTCTTCGAGTGCGCCTTCATCATTGACTGTCTTTAATCCATGTTCTTCTACATAACTTTCAGGATCTATATCTTTCTCAAATATCTGTTCAAATACTTCTTTTGCAACAGAACTGTTAATTGTTCCGGCTTCCGTAAGTCCGATTAGTTTTGCGAGGTTTTCCGGTGAAAAACTGATATCTTCCGGTTCCATACCGTGTTCTTTTAACAGACGCATGGTTTCAACCATCAACCAGTTAGATACCTTTTTCGGTTTTCCACAGATTGCCGTTGTTTCTTCAAAGATATCCGCCATATGTTTGGATTCTGTGAGGATTTCTGCATCATACTGTGGAATATCGAATTCTTTCTTATAACGTTCCAGTTTTTCATCACGGAATTCCGGCTGTTTTGCTTTGATCTTTTCAATCCACTCATCATCGATCACGATCGGTACAAGATCCGGTTCCGGGAAATATCTGTAATCCTGAGCGTCTTCTTTCGAACGCATTGCGTGAGAAGATTCTTTGTTATCATCCCATCTTCTTGTCTCCTGAATAACAGTCTTCCCTTCTTCTATAAGTTCAATCTGGCGTTCGCGTTCTCCTTCAATCGCTCTTGCAATTGCCTTAAATGAGTTCAGGTTCTTCATCTCTGTTCTCGTTCCGAATTCCTGTGTTCCTACTTCTCTTACAGATAAGTTCACATCTGCTCTCATCGAACCTTCCTGAAGCTTGCAGTCAGATGCCCCGAGATACTGAATGATCGTTCTTAATTTTTCCAGATAGGCAATAACCTCTTCTGAGGAACGCATATCCGGCTCAGATACAATTTCCACCAGCGGTACACCGCTTCGGTTAAAGTCTACCAGTGATGTATCGTCCCACTCATCATGTACCAGTTTTCCGGCATCTTCTTCCATATGCATCTCATGGATCCGTACCTTTTTCTTTGTATCACCTACGGTGATCTCCACATAGCCATTCCTTGCAATTGGTTGATACAGCTGGGAAATCTGATAGTTCTGCGGATTGTCCGGATAGAAATAGTTCTTACGGTCGAATTTGCACACTCTTGTAATATCACAATGTGTTGCAAGTCCGATTCCCATCGCATATTCTACAACCTGTTTGTTCAATACCGGAAGTGATCCAGGCATACCGGTACAAACCGGACATGTATGTGTATTTGGTGCTCCTCCGAACGCAGTACTGCACCCACAGAAGATTTTTGTCTTAGTTGCAAGTTCTACATGGACCTCAAGTCCAATGACTGTCTCATACTGTTTTGCCATGACTATCTGTCCCCCTTTGCAAGTTCTGGTGCTTCATATGCTTTTGTCTGTTCAAAAGTATATGCTGTTTGAATGATTTTGTTTTCTTCGAAACAATTTCCTATCAGCTGCATGCCGACCGGTAATCCCCTGGAATCTTTTCCTACCGGAATTGTAATTCCCGGAAGACCTGCCAGATTGACAGAAATTGTATAAATATCTCCAAGATACATCTTGATTGGATCACTTAAGCTCTTTCCAAGTTCCGGTGCTGTCGTCGGAGCAGCCGGTGCTACGATCACATCATATTTCTCAAATGCTTTATCGAAAGCTTTCTTAATCAATGCTTTTGTCTTCAAAGCTTTCAGATAATATGCATCATAATATCCCGAACTCAATACGAAAGAACCAAGCATAATTCTACGCTTTACTTCCGGTCCGAATCCTTCGGAACGTGATTTTTTATACATATTATGAAGGCCTTCGTATTCTTCCGTACGATAACCATATTTTACACCATCAAAACGTGCAAGGTTGGAACTGGCTTCTGCAGAAGCAATGACATAATATGCCGGGATTGCGTATTTCACAAGACTTAAATCAAATTCTTCTACAACCGCACCTTTTTCTTCCAGTACTTTCACTGCCTGTAAAATATTCTCTTTCACCTCAGCATCCAGTCCATCTCCAAAGTAATCTTTTGGAATACCGATTCTCATGCCTTTTACATCATCTACCAGTGCAGATGTAAAATCATAACTGTCCCGTTTGATCGATGTGCTGTCTTTCGGATCATAAGATGCTATCGTCTCAAGAATTGTTGCACAGTCTGTCACATCCTTTGCAACTGGGCCGATCTGATCCAAAGAAGATCCATAAGCAATCAGTCCATAACGAGATACTGTTCCATATGTCGGTTTGATTCCCACTACGCCGCAGAAAGAACTTGGCTGACGGATAGATCCACCCGTATCCGATCCGAGCGCATATGGTGTCTCTTCTGCTGCAACTGCTGCACAGCTTCCACCTGAAGACCCTCCCGGAACATGCTCCAGATTCCATGGGTTCTTTGTTGGTCCGAAATATGACGTCTCCGTTGTACTTCCCATAGCAAATTCATCCATGTTTGTCTTTCCTAAGATTACAGCACCTGCTTCTTCCAGATTCTTCACTGCTTCCGCTGTAAACATCGGCTGGAAGTTTCCAAGTATCTTCGAGCTGCATGTTGTCAACATTCCCTTGGTACACATATTATCTTTGATTGCTACCGGCACACCTGCAAGTGGTCCCTTTAGTGTTCCATCATCAATTAGCTTCTGTACTTCTTCTGCACGCTTTAACGCCCCCTCTTTATCGAGCGTCACAAAACTGTTAACATCTTTTTCTACTTTTTCAATCTGTGCAATGGAGGCTTTCACGGCATCCACTACAGATATTTCTTTTGCTTTGATCTTCTTTCCAAGTTCTACTGCTGTAAGACCTGTAATATCCATAACCGTTCTCCTCCTATCCGATCGTCTTTGGTACTTTAAAACACTGTTCCTTTTCCAGTGGTGCATTTGCCAGTGTATCCGCGCTGCCATCTCCGTTCGTTACGACATCTTCACGAAATACATTCTTCACCGGAAATACATGTGACATTGGTTCGATTCCGTCTGTATCCAGTTCATTTAAAGTATCTATATAATCTAACATTTTTTCCATGTCTGCTTTGGCATCTTCTTTTTCCTGACCGGATAATTCCAGCTTTGCAAGAATACCAACATATTCAATGGTTTCATCTGATATTTTATTTGCCATCTTTCTCTTCCTCTCAATCCCCTGATTATGGTTCCAGTCTGCTTAAATCTCTCGGGAACAATGTAGTCTCTCTTACGTTGTCTTCTCCTAATAACTGCATCGTCAGACGTTCCAGTCCGATTCCCAGTCCTCCATGTGGCGGCATTCCATGTTTGAATGTAGCCAGATACTGTTCCATTCCTTCTTCTGTCATTCCTCTTGCAGCAATCTTATCCGTCAGCATCTTATAGTCGTGAATACGCTGTCCTCCGGTTGTAATCTCCAGTCCTCTGAACAGAAGGTCAAAGCTTAATGTATATCTTGAATCTTCCGGATCATCCATTGCATAAAAAGGACGTTTCTTTGATGGATAATGTGTGACAAATACAAAATCACTTCCCCACTCTTCTTTTGCATATCTTCCGATCAGTACTTCTTCTTCCGGCTCCAGATCAAATGGGTTTCTCATTTTATGGTTATATTTTTCTGCAACAATTTCTTTAATGTCTGCAAATTTGACTGCCGGGATCTGACTGACGTCCGGAAGTTCTACTCCAAGAACCTTCAGTTCTCTTGCATACTCTTTCTTCAGCAATTCCATAGCATACTGAAGGAATCCTGTTTCCATTGCCATAATATCTTCAAATCCATCAATATATCCCATCTCAAAATCAAGACTGGTATATTCGTTCAAATGACGCTTTGTGTTATGTTTTTCTGCTCTGAATACAGGTGCTGTCTCGAATACTCTGTCAAATACACCAACCATCATCTGTTTATAGAACTGCGGACTCTGCGCCAGTACTGCCGGTCTGTGGAAATATTCAAGCTTGAAAATATTAGCTCCGCCTTCTGCTCCTTTAGCCCCAATCTTAGGTGTATGGATCTCTGTAAATTCCTGGCTGTAAAGAAAGTCTCTGAATGCTCTTGTCAGTCCTTCCTGGATTCTGAATTTGGCACGCTCCCGGATATTTCTAAGGGAAATGGAACGATAGTTCAGTTTTGCCTCCAGAGATGTGTTAAGTTTCCATTTGGAAATTGCAAGCGGCATCATCTCATCTTCAGGCTCACTTAAAATTTTTACTGTCTCCATACGAATCTCAATTCCGTTTGGAGCCTTTTCATTTTCTTCTAATCTGCCCTCTACCTCAATGGTTGCTGCCTCTTTAATATCTTTCAACTCAAAATCTGCGCTGCCCTCTTCATAGACACACTGAAGCAGTCCTTCTCTTTTTCTTAAGATCACAAATGCAACAGTTCCCATGTCACGGATCGTATGCACCGCTCCGTTAACCTTTACCTTTGTCCCTGCCTCTGTCTTTTCAAGCAATTCACTGATTTCTTTTGTCTCTTTTGGCTTTACGCCTGTTAAATACTCCATGTTCTTATCCTCCTTTTCTTCCCGGGACGAATAACAACTTTTTTCGATTTTTACATTCCAAAATGCTCATAAGAACGCAAAAATCCGTCCTGGAATACATACTTGTATCCCGGGACGGATATCATCATCGTTATCCGCGGTACCACCCGCATTGAATCTCAAAGCTGTATAGTGCTTTCTAAGATTCCTCTTTTCGTGCGTAACGTGCAGTCTACGTACCAACCTACTTTTTTCAGCTATACCTTATTTACTTGTTCAGCTGGTCTGCTCCAGAGTGTTCCCTATTGTCCTCATTCCCCAAGCAGTGCTCTCAGTCGGTGACACCACATTCCTGTCAGGTTCCAGAGTCCAGAGTCTCTTTCATCGCTTTACTATACTAAAATTTGTTTTAAATATTAGCACATGTTTTTCCGGATTGCAAGAGGGTATTCTGAATTTTATGTAAAATGTCTTCCTGACTTTTCATTTATGACTGCTTATCTTATCTATCTGTATGACCGCGCTGATGGCGATATTTCTCGTGACTGGCTGCGAAAGTTAAAAATTAAATACCAAGCAATTCTAAAATCCGGAACCCATCAGCCTCTTTCCCGATCTGGCACAACAGGCACCGCATCCCTTTATCTGTGATTTTTCCGTCCAGTGTCATAAATACTTTCTGTATTCCATCCTCTGTCTTCATGTTCAGTGTATCGATCTGAATTCCATTTAATTTGATCATATTCAAAAACAGGTTCAGATCACTGGTTTCTTTTGGACATTGAAAAGCTATCTTTACTTGCGAATGCTCTACATTTTCATTTAATCCCGCTGCCTGTAATGCGGCTGATATTACTTCTTCCTGCATCCTGGGCAATAATTCATATTCATACTTTCTGCACAGACTCATCAAGTGTCTTAAAAATGTCTCGTACTCTTTTCGAATCTCCGGATTCACATCTTCTGCTCTTTTTTCTATAATATCAAGTTCCCGTTCCAGTACAAACACATCTCCTCCTGTCTGTCCCTTCACTTCTGCAACATGCTTCCCACATTCCATCCTTTTCAAAAACAAGGGTTTCATGGTTGTATCTATTTTATCTATTTCTTTTCTTACTTCTTCCAGTGTCATTTTATTTTTCTCTCCTTAACACAAGTTAATAAAATTGTATCACATAGTATATACATTGTCGAGCGAAATTACATATTTACTTGCAGATTTCGTCCCGCAAGTTATAATAAATACGAGAGAATCTATCTTTGGGGGATTATTTATGATAAAAACATTATTCAAACATATCTCAAAATACTATAAAGACACATTTATACTGGCAATCGCCGGGGTTGCGGTCGGTGTCCTTGTCGGACTCATTGATGCCGCATTCGGCCTGGGACTGAATGCCTGTACAGCTATCCGGACAAAATATTTCTGGTATCTGATCTGGTTTCTGCCACTTGGCGGTATCTTCATCTGGTTTATCTATCATCAATTCGGAAAGTCTGTTGCAAATGGTATGAAAATGGTTTTCCAGGTCGGACTTGGAAAAAATACCAAGCTTCCAATCCGTATGGTTCCACTTGTCGTTATCGGAACCTGGACAACCCACCTGTTCGGTGGAAGTGCCGGACGTGAAGGAGTTGCTGTTCAGATTGGTGCTGCTGTCTCTAATAATGTCGGACGGCTGGTCGATAAAACCATTGATATTGAAAACAGCAGGAAAATGTTCCTGATCACCGGTATGGCTGCCGGATTCTCAGGACTATTCTGTACCCCGCTTGCTGCAATCTTTTTCGCACTTGAAGTACTGGTTGCCGGAAAGCTGGAATACCATGCACTGATTCCTGCTACAGTGGCATCGATCAGTGCCGCATTTACTTCCAGAGCACTTGGTCTTCGTAAATTCCATATCAATATACTTGAGACATTAAATTACCACCCATCGACTTATGACGCAGCACTTCTTCTGAAACTTGCAGCAATGGGACTGGTATTTGGAGTTGTCGGATCACTATTTGCTCTAATTCTCAGATATTTACGTCTGAAATTCGCATTCCGCTTTTCTTCTCCTGTAAAAAAAGTTGTGATCATGGGGGCAGTAATTGCAATTCTTATGATGGTATTTCACCAGGGAAGATATTCCGGAACGGGATCCAATCTTGTTGCTTTATGTTTTGACGGTACCAAAGATGATGTATATGTCTATGACTGGATCTTAAAAATGGTACTAACGATCCTGACACTTTCTTCCGGATTTATCGGTGGAGAAGTTGCACCGTTATTTTCCATCGGCTCCTGTCTGGGATATGTACTGGGACCTGTATTTGGATTTGATCCAATGTTTGGAGCTGCACTTGGATTTGCTTCTGTGTTCTGCAGTGGATCTAATACTCTTCTCGCAGCTATTCTGGTCGGTGTAGAAAGCTTTGGTTATAATATGCTTCCATTCTTTTCGGTTGTATGTTTTGTAGCGTTTATCTTCAACTTTAATAACTCAATCTTTACCGCCCAGCGGGTTGCGTTTACACGTCCTACCAGACGCCAAAGGTTGAAACAGCGACTCGCTGCAAAGAAAAATATTAACTGCCATTGATATTAAAAAATAAGTGTACACTCTTTTTCCGGTTCTTTCCAAAAGAGTTGTACACTTATTTTTTATTTCACTTCAAACTGTCTGTAACACGTCTTCCATGATTTTTTCAGATTTCGAAGATTCCTATGCCATGATCGGCTTCAGTGCCTCCGCAAGTTTATCCTTCTCAGCCTGTGCCTCAGCCAGGTCTTTGCCAAGTGTTGTGTAGTAGATCTTGATCTTAGGCTCTGTTCCTGAAGGACGAACGATAACAGTCTCGTTATTCTCAAGTTTGTAAACTAATACATTTGCTGCCGGAAGTCCTGTCTCTTCTGTCTTTTTATAATCTGTTACACTTGTTACTTTATATCCTGCAATCTCTTCCGGTGCATTTTCACGTAAGTTCTGCATGATTCCAGACATCTTGTCCATTCCGCTAAGTCCAGGGAATTCAAAGCTGTCGATCTTGTTAAGGTAACGTCCATACTGTGCATAGATTTCTTCCAGTCTCTCTTTCAGGGAACTTCCGATACTTCTATAATAAGCGGCCATCTCACAGATCAGCATGGATGCGATAACAGCATCTTTATCACGCACATATGGTCCTGCAAGATATCCATAACTTTCTTCAAATCCGAAGATGAATCTGTCTACTTCACCTGCTGCTTCTAACTGTGCAATCTGGTCTCCGATCCATTTGAATCCTGTCAGTACGTTTCTCAGTTCTACTCCGTAGTGAGCTGCTACTGCATCTGCAAGCGGTGTAGATACAAGAGATTTTACTGCAACTGCTTTTTCAGGCATGGTACCTTTTTCAATACGTCCCGCACATATGTAATCCAGAAGAAGTACTCCGACTTCGTTGCCGCTTACTAATTCGTAAGATCCGTCCGGACACTTCATAGCAATACCTACACGGTCTGCATCCGGGTCAGTTGCAAGCATCAGATCTGCACCTGTCTCTTTTGCAAGATTCAATCCAAGTTCCAGTGCCTCGAAAATCTCCGGATTCGGATAACTGCATGTAGTAAAATAGCCATTTGGATATTCCTGTTCCGGAACAATTGTGATATCCGTGATTCCGATATCTTTTAACACCTGTGTGACAGGGACAAGTCCTGAACCATTCAGCGGACTGTATACCAGCTTTAATCCTGCTGTCTTGCACAGTCCCGGACGAACCTGACGTGATTCGATTGCATCATAGAGTGCTCTCTTGCAGTCATCACCTACAAATCTGATCAATCCTTCTTCTACGCCTTCTGCAAATGGCATATATTTTGCTCCGGTCAGTACATCTGTCTTCTGGATCTCTTCATATACGATTGCTGCCGCATCGTCTGTCATCTGGCATCCGTCCGGTCCATATGCTTTGTATCCGTTATATTTTGCCGGGTTGTGGGAAGCTGTTACCATAACACCAGCATTACAGTTATAATAACGTGTTGCAAATGAAAGGGCCGGCACCGGCATCAGCGCATCGTAGATTCTTACTTTGATTCCGTTAGCTGCAAGTACACCTGCTGCCGTCTTGGCAAATACATCACTCTTTATACGGCTGTCATAACTGATCGCTACCGTCTGTGTTCCTCCCTGAGTCTTTACCCAGTTAGCCAGTCCCTGCGTTGCCTGACGTACTACATAAATATTCATACGGTTCGTTCCTGCTCCGAGCACACCACGAAGTCCGGCTGTTCCGAATTTCAATGCTACTGCAAAACGCTCCTTGATCTCATCATCGTTACCCTCAATTTTTGACAATTCCGGCTTCAGATCTGCATCTTCAAGATCTGCTGCAAGCCAGCGTTTGTATTCTTCCTGATACATCTTTTATCACTCCTACCTATTTCTTTTCGGGGTTTTTTGTATATTTTCACAACAAACCTACTAATAATATACCATTTTTTATACTATCAGGCAATAAATGTCCTGTAAATTATGTGAAAACTTTTCGTCATTTTTCTCAAAAATCAGAAAAAGGCGGAACGTACATTTCGTACTGTTTCCGCCTTTTTCCAGGTGATTTTAGTCCGTACTGTCAGTTGTATTTTCTGTATCAGAACTGTTGCCGCTGTTATCTATCGACATCATATTTTTCACGATCGTACTTCCGACCTCATATACCATGTTAGAATCTTTTAACTGTACATAACGATTGTCACCATTTTCATTTCCGACATAGACTGTACAGGTCTTTTTATCTCCCGATGTACTGTCTTTATAAGTCGCAGTTACCGTGATCCGGTTTGATTCACCGAGCCCATATTTTGCAAGATCTTTGACATTATAATCCGCACACTGGGTCAGTGAGATAGTTCCCCAGCCGCCGGCAAGCTGCGCACGTTCCTTCTTTTTCTTATAGGTCACAGTCTCGCCATTCTGTGTAACTTCTACTTTCTTCAGATTACCACTGCTGATTGACGGCAGTGTATCATTTTCTACCAGTGAAGACAGATCAAATACCAGATCCGATACCAGCGTACTTGAAATCGTATATACAGAATCTGAATCCTGAATCATGGCATAATAGTTATCACCTGATGCATCTCCGATCTTGATCGTTCCCTTTGTTCCATCCTTTGCCGTATAGGTTAGTGTGTAATCCGGACTGTCCAGTCCGTAATCCGACTTTTCATCCGGATCACTTAACTTACGCTCTGCTGTAAGTCCGGTAATCTCTTTTGCCGTACTCTTGATCGTGCTCTGATTCAGACGCACACCGTCATCTTCATCGTAGATCCATTCCCCATCCTGCTTCGTAAAGCTCATCTTGCTTCCGCCGCTTTCATAGGAAAATGCCTTCAGACTTTTTACATCTACCAGACTGACTTTCTCTTTGTCTTCTTTTGCTTTCTTCTGCCTGTCACTGTGACTGTTCCATGCTTTTAAACCACCGTACAGTGCAAGTAATACAGCAAGCACTACCACCATGATGATCATTGTCTTTTTTTGTTTCATCAAAGTTCCCCTTTTCCATCTATGAATGTTCTTATTTACGCTTTTCTTCTCTTCCACCAGCGCATGAATCCGTAGATCAGGATCACAAGTGGGATTCCAAAGATTGTCAGGATACTGATCAGTCCTGCATGCTGCATTGTATTATTACTTACCTGCAGACTCTTTGCTTTGATCGCTACATTCTTTACATTATCAAAGTTCGCTGTTACCGCATTCATGAACAGATCCAGGTTCTCCAGTGTAGTGTAAGTATCCGTGATCTGTGAATCAATCATACTTTCTGAAGAAATCACTGTCAGGCGGCTTGTTTTCGTATCATCATCCGATGAATTACTCTTAGATGAGCTGCTCTTAGAAGAACTGCTGTCTGAAGAATTATCCGAAGAAATCTGCTCCGTTGCAACTGCACCTAATGTATAGGTTCCTTCTTTCTGCTTATCTTCTGTTACCGCATAGGCATTATCTGATGTCTGCATAAACGCCGTCGTTGTGATCGTATCTCTTGCAGGATCTGTTTTAGTAAGGCCATGTGCATTGATCATCAGTACCATTTCTGATTCCAGATTTTTTGCAAGGTCATCTGTCGCAGTGATTTCCGGGAAGATATAATAATAATTTCCCTGATAACTTCTCTGCATATCAGCAATATAACCATCTGCCTTCTGCATACCATATTCTTTCATTACCTCATCCAGATTCGGTGTCTCGTCCTCTGAATCTCCAAGAATAATAAAGACCTTTCCGCCCTTTTTCAGATAATTAAGAAGAATGGTCTTCTCATCATCCGAGATATCTTTTGCCGGGGCATCCAGGAATAACAGATCACAGTCATCCGGGATTTTTCCGGTCATCATCAGATTCACTTCATCTGTTGTCAGGTTATTCTTGCTGAACAATTTATTTACAGAGTCTGAAAATGTTGCTTCTCCGTGTCCGGTTGTATAATATACCTTTTCTGTCTGTTCGCTGATAACAGAATTAATCGCACTGGTAAACTGCCCTTCTCCATCGAATTCTGATTCTGAACTGCTGCCTGAAGTATAATAAGAAGATGCATCTGAAACTAATATATCATCAAAAGAAACTGTTTTTGATTTTCCTGTATCCTTACATGAGATCACAATGGTATTCTTATCTACACCAGCTTTCGTAAGTGCTGCCGGATGCAGAACCGGATCGATCCATTTGACACTGATCTTATCTGATAAAGCTGTATATTTCTTAATAAATGACTTGATACGTGTATCTGTAGAATCTTTCTCTGCATAAATCTTAAATGTTACTTTTTTATCCAGTTTATTTAATATCTTTTTGCTGGTCTTTGATACTCCATAAATGTTGTTATCACTGATATCAATACTCTTTACACTCTCCGGAAGCTGACCGGCGATCAGGTTGACAACAACCACCATACAGATCACAAGTGCGATCATTCCCACACTGTAGCTTCCATTTTTTGATGCCGCACTCCGGAACGACTTCTTGATTTTCTCTAACATATGCTCCTCCTAACTCCAACGTCTCTTCTGGATCACCTGCATCGTCAAAAAGAAAAATAAGACGATCAACGACAGATATAGTATGATCCCGCTGACGTCCAGCAGATGATTATCCGCAATATTTGAAAATACTTCCGTCAATTCCAGTTTTCCAAGGAATGTAGACAACAGGCTTTCGAACACTGTTTTCTTTACAAGGTAAGTAATTAGTGTTCCTACAAGCACAACCAGTTCCAATACTCCACTGATCACAATATTTCTTGTCATATTCCAGACCGCAAGTACCACTAACGATAGGATCACCGCAACAGCCACTGCATTTGCCCATGCAGCAGACGGGATGAAGTTGAGGATTCCGCTCCAGAGATATGTAAGAAGCAGGATGCCGAATGCTCCGATTGCCGCAATGATCACACTCTCCGTTAATGAAGACACAAACATTCCAATAGAAATGTATACACAGCCAAGCAGGAAGAATACCAGGATTGCCAGATAATCTACCTTGATGTATGCCGTTCCCTGAGCTTTAATGATCAATGGGAAGATCAGATAGATCACACACGGTATTGCCATGATCGTCACTATTGCAAGATATTTTCCAAGTACGATCTTAAAAAGGCTGACCGGCGCAGTCAGTAACATCTGATCCGTCTTATTCTTCCTGTCTTCCGCAAAACAGCGCATCGTTAAAATCGGAATTGCTACCAGATATACGAACATAATTCCGGACAATACATACGAGAAATACGGATAGCCGTAATTCAGGTTATATGCAAGAAAATAGATTCCTGTATAAGCTACCAGAAATGCTATAAATACATATCCTATCATAGAATGAAAATAGGATCTTAACTCTCTTTTATAGATGGCTCTCATGTTATCGTTCCTCCTTTATCATTCTATTTCCTGATCCCTGTGTCAGTTCCAGGAAGATTTCTTCCAGCGTAGTCTTACTCTGGTTCAACGTTATAAGTGGAATATCTGCATGCGAAAATGCAAGGAAAAGTTCTTCTCTGATATCTTCCCCGCCTTTTGCAGTAATCTGTGCAGTTGTGATTCCACTTGCGCTGGTATGGTATTTTACCTCTTTCACCTTACCCGTACGGTGAATAACATGATCCATCTCTTCTTTTGATGTCCTTGCCTCTATTTCGATCTGACCTTTTCCACTCATCATATTCTCAAGGTTCTCTGTTGTATCACTTGCAACCAGTTTTCCTCCAGATATGATCATGATATAATCACATACCTCCCTTACCTCTGCAAGAATATGAGAACTTAAGATAACGGTATGATTCTTCGCCAGTTTCCGGATCAGTTCCCTGATCTCTATGATCTGCTTTGGATCCAGTCCTACCGTCGGCTCATCAAGAATAATAATCTCCGGGAATCCAAGAACTGCCTGCGCAAGTCCGACTCTCTGTTTGTATCCTTTGGAAAGATTCTGGATTAACCGGTTCTCTACATCCCGAAGTTTCGCAAGCCTTATCACTTCTTCTATCTGCGGCTCTCTTTTATCTTTCTTGATTCCTTTTAATTCTGCTGCAAATTCCAGATACTCACGCACTGTCATTTCCATATATAGTGGCGGTATCTCCGGAAGATAGCCTATGTTTTTCTTTGCTTCTTCCGGCTCTTTCAAAATGTCATGTCCGTCAATCAGTACCTGTCCCTCTGTAGCTCCCAGGTAACCGGTCATAATATTCATGGTCGTAGATTTCCCGGCACCATTCGGTCCTAAGAATCCATAGATTTTACCGGATTCTACGGTAAAATTCAGATGATCTACTGCCAGATGGTTACCATAGCGTTTGGTAAGATTCTTTACTTCTATCAAATTTCCTTTCCTCCTGTTAAATTCAATCTGTTAACAATATAAGAAAGAGCTTTGAAAAGTATGTGGAAAATTTATGTTTTTTTTGTGAAAGAAAGTTCAAAGGCTGAACTAAAATATATTTTGTTTCCCTTTTCAAAAAAGCAAGCATATTCACAGGTGACTCCTCTCACTTCGCTTAAAGCCGCCTTTTGTGAATATGCTTGCTCTTTTTGTCTGCTAATCTTCTTTTTGTTTTCTTAAATACCCTTGATAAATACGGCTGCTCACAATACCTTTCAGAATGTTAGCGGCACTTCTTTTTACGTCTTCTTCCAGGATGATACCTTTTGAGACCGCTTTTACAATATCATCTACTGTACCGGAACTTCCCGGCATAATCAGATCATTGCCGGAAGCAATAGCATGCGCCGGATCTCCGTACTTTCTTCCGGTTGCAAACCAGTCCGTCATAACTAAACCATCAAATCCCCATTCATTCCTGAGTACACGGGTCAACAGACGGTAACTGTTATTCACGTATTTCCCATTTACTTTATTATAACTGCTCATCACAGCTCCGGGATGTGCTTCTTTTACCGCTATCTCAAAACCTTTCAGATAGATTTCTCTAAGCGCACGTTCATTTACATTCACATTCGTCTTATTACGGTTATCCTCCTGATTATTACAGCAAAAGTGCTTTAGCGTAACATAACATCCACGGTTCTGCTGTACTCCTCTGGTAATTGCAGCCGCAAATTTTCCTGTCAGAAGTGGATCTTCTGAAAAATATTCAAAATTACGTCCACACAATGGATTCCTGTGAATATTCATGCCCGGTGCAAGCCAGTATGTCACACCATAAGCCTCCATCTCTTTTCCGACTGCATTACCAACTTCTTCCGCAAGGTCAAGATTCCAGCTGGATGCCAGTGAAATTCCGACCGGGAATGCTGTTGTATACTGATACAGCAGATTTTTACTGTTTGGATTCCCAAGCATTACTTTTTTGACCGGTTCCGGCAGATATTTCAAGAAAGAAATATTCGGTTCAATTGCTTTCACTTTCCCTGTCACCGATACCGATGATACCTTATGAAGCCTGAGTCCTGCCGGTCCGTCAGCCATAACTACATTCGGAATTCCTTTGTCTACCAGATTGCCGGTTGTCACGCCAGCTGCTCCCGGAGCTTCAAAAAATCTCTGACCATACATCCCGCCGCCAACAACCAGTTCTGCCATCTCCCTAAGAGTCAGTGTGTCAAGCAGTCTGTCCGTCTCTTCTGAAGAATAAATAGTCATCGGACCATACTCATGTACCTTTTCCGGTATCACATCCGGAGCAATTGTAAAGCTGCGGATCTTTGCTACGTCATCAATTACAATCTCACAACCTTTTCCCCAGTTCTGTCTGCAGTCACAGGTTGCATGAAGCATCTCTTCTTCCTGACGTTCCAATTCTTCTACCTTTACCGGCGCTTTACAGATATGAGAATGTTTCTCTGTAATCATTTCCGTTTCCAATTTTAAGATACCACACACTCTGGTATTCCTGCTTGAATTACCAAGCCGTACCACATATTCTCCTGCTTCCAGAACTGTCGCAGCATCTTTTTCCCTGTAACTGGTAAGATCCCTAAGATCAAATCTCAAAGTAACTTTCTCCTGTTCTTTGGGAGCCAGTACTTTTGTCTTGGTAAATGCAGTCAGGCGCTGTACCTCTTTTTCCAGTTCTCCATCCGGACAGCTTACATAGACCTGTACAACTTCCTTTCCACTATAAACCCCGCCTGTATTTTTCACATCCACATTGATCTCTACCGTTGTTCCGTCAAGTTTCATATCTTCCAGACTAATCTCAAATGTTGTGTAAGACAATCCATACCCGAACGGATATCTTGGCGCTACATGAAAGGTATCAAAATACCTATATCCGACATAGATTCCCTCTCTGTAATATTCTTCATCCAGATTGCCATTCAGATAGCTATAGTCATCTGCAAACGGAAGATTCCTGTAATGCTTTGCCCATGTGTCCGTAAGTTTTCCCGAAGGGGTGTGTACTCCACTGATCACATCTGCCAGCGCTTTTCCTCCCATCATTCCAAGCTGTCCCATAAAAACAACTGCATTAATATCCGGAATATCACGCAGAAAACTTAAATTAAAGACTCCTCCTACATTGATCACAACAATCATATGCTTGTATTTTTCTGCACAAAATGCCAGATTTTCTTTTTCTATATCTGCCAGTCCATAATCATTATCTTCCAGCCTGCGGTCTGCTCCCTCTCCGGCCTGTCTGGATACTATATAAATACAGGTATCCGTATCTGATCTGTCTACATCTGACTGTGATATTTTTCTTCCATATGGATAACGATATGGACAACTCATCAGATTCATAAAATCCGACAAATTCTTCGGATTCAATTTTTTTCGGAATTCTTCCGCATATTCACGTTCTCCTTCCTGGAACATCCGGGCATAATCCCTGATCCAGTCCATTGTCGTTATGTGAAAGCCCGCCATCTCCATTCCTTCAAGAACAGACACTGTATGTCTTTCATTCACTTCTCCTGATCCGGTTCCACCTTTGATCGTATATTCTGCTCCGGCTCCATATAAGGCAATCTTTCCGGGTCTTACAGGAAGGCATCCATCATTTTCCAACAGAACGATTCCCTCTACCGCTGCCTGGTACGCAAGATTTTTTCCCTTTTTTTCCAGAGGCGTCACTTCATCAGACAGCGCCGCTTTATGAATACTTCTTGTTCTCATCTTTTTTCGTTATGCGTCTCCTTCTACAATAAATAATGCATCTTTCTGTCAGTGATTATTTTCCAGATGTTGGAATGTACGGGCGCAGTGCACCTGCCACATTGCTGATTGGCATCGTCTGAAGCCATACTTTTCCCGGTCCGTGAATCACAGTATTAAAAATTCCTTCTCCACCAAACAACATATTCTTTACTCCCGGAACACTCTTGATCTCCATCTTGCAGGACGCTGTCATTGCTGCCAGATGTCCGGTATCCACAACTATTTCCTGATCTGCACGCAGTTCATATTCCATAACATGACCGTCAAATTCGGCAAATACCGTACCATTTCCCGACACTTTCTGCATGATAAAGCCTTCACCTCCGAACAGTCCGGAACTGAATTTCTTATTAAAAAATACCGACAATGTTACCCCCGCTTCACTCGCAAGAAATGCACTCTTCTGGAACACCATCTCCTGTCCCGGTGCTATCTCAAATGCTTTGATCGATCCAGGAAAGCAGGATGCAAAGGCGATCATACCGCTTCCTCCTTCAGCCGTATAAATATTCTGGAACATATGCTCCCCGGAGAACATCCTTCCAAATGCCTTTCCGATTCCTCCGTTCGTTGTTGTCTCCATCTTCATATTCGGTGACATCCATGACATCCCACCGCCCTCAGTGATCATCTTCTCTCCACCATCCAGATAACAGATGACTACCGGTAATGTCTCTCCCTGAATTTCGTATCTCATATCATTGTACCTCCTGATATTATTTATACATTTTCAGACACGTTGCAAAAATTGTATTAACAATATTATACCATTCACAGTTCTTTTCTACAATTGCTATTGCTATTTAATGCATCAGGCTGGTGGATACCCGGACCGGAATAAAGGTTAGAAAGCTTGAATTTCTAGCAGATTTACAAGAATTATAGCTATTTCCAGTACCGTAGTGGTCTTCACAAGGTTACCGCTTTCGCCACTTAATTCATTAACTTCCGCATCCAGTCACGACTTGAAGGAAACAGGATAGGACACTTCTAGTGAATGTGGAATGAGGTTAGAAATACTTAGGGCGTGGGAATTTACG